>Ga0193711_1000068_pt1 | contig 18571 bp, 13 predicted proteins | sample H3m2metaG_FD_144922 | JGI IMG/M metagenome (GOLD analysis project Ga0193711, IMG submission 144922) | Soil microbial communities from a riparian zone of the East river system, Colorado, United States - H3m2 | ecosystem: Environmental > Terrestrial > Soil > Riparian zone | place: USA: East River...
GGCCGGTTCTACCACAACGATGGGATCAACTATCTCACCAAGCAGCCCGACGAGATCCTGGCCGAGGTGCGACTCCCTGCGCCGGACGGCTGGGATGCCATCTACCACAAGCTGCGGCGCCGCGGCTCGTTCGATTTTCCGGTGTTGGGTGTGGCGGCGTGGATCAAATGGGACGGAAAGAGGGTCGGCGACGCGAGAGTCGTGTTGGGCGGCGTGGCGAGTTACCCGCAGGAGATTCCGGAGGCCGCGGCAACCCTGCGCGGGGCAACGCTATCCGATGAGGTGATCGCGGCTGCCGCTGAGGCAGCCTATCGGCCCTCGAAACCCATGGACAACACGGATTTCGACTTGTCGTGGCGTAAGCAAATGACGCGTGTGTACGTGACGCGCGCACTTGAGGAACTCAGGGAGCGTAAGAAATGAGACGGATCGCCGCATGCTTCGCATTCACGCTGGCCGCTTTCCCGCTGCAGGCGCAGCGCCCCCGCCGCGCCGCGGCGCCGGCTCTCCTCCGTGACTTCGACGCCTACGTCGCCCGCGTGATGAGCACATTCGAAGTCCCCGGGATTTCGATCGCGATCGTCAAGGACGGCCGCGTGCTCCTCGCCAAGGGTTACGGCGTGCGGAAGCTCGGCGACCCCACGCCGATCGACGACCGCACGCTCTTCGGGATCGCCTCGAACACCAAGGCCTTCACCGCGACGGCCATCGGCATCCTGGTCGAGGAGGGCAAGCTCGAGTGGGACGCCCCCGTGATCAACTACCTGCCGTGGTTCCAGATGTACGACCCGTTTGTGACGCGCGAACTCACGATCCGGGATCTACTGGTCCACCGCAGCGGCCTGGGACTCGGCGCCGGCGACCTGTTGTGGTGGCCGACGTCGACATACGACCGCAAGGAAATCGCCCGGCGCCTTCGCTACATCAAGCCCGAAACGAGCTTCCGCAGTGCGTACGCGTACGACAACGTGCTCTACAGCGTCGCCGGCGAAGTCATCGAGGCGGTCTCGGGACAGACCTGGGAGGATTTTGTCTCGTCGCGGATCCTGGCGCGCGTCGGGATGACGGGCAGCAGCGTGCGACACTCAGCCGCGGCGGGCGGGGGGAACATCGCCACGCCGCACGCGGCGATCGACGGGCGCGTGCGCCCCATCTCGCCTTTCGGCAGCGACAACGTGAATCCGGCGGGGGGGATCAACGCGAGCGCCACCGACATCGCCAAGTGGCTCATGGTGCAGATCGACTCGGGCAAACTGGCCGACGGCTCACGCCTCTTCAAACCGCAAACGACATTCGAGCTGTGGTCGATCGTCACGCCGTACCGTGTGGGACGAGTGCCGCCCGACCTCGCGCCGACACAGGCCAACCTGGCCGGGTACGCACTGGGATTCGAGGTGCGTGACCTACGGGGCCATAAGGTGGTGACGCACACCGGCGGACTGCCGGGCTTCGTGTCGCGCATCACGCTCGTGCCCGACGAGCGCCTCGGCATCGCGGTGTTCACGAATCAGGAGATCGGGCAGGCGTTTCAGGCCATCACCTGGCGGCTGCTCGACCATTTCACCGGCGCCGCACCGACCGACTGGTTGGCCGTGTACCAGGCGCGCAAGCAACGTGGTGACTCGATGGTCGCTGCCCAGGAGCATGCCGCCGCCGCGAGCCGCGACACGGCATCCCGCCCGTCGCTGCCGCTCGAGAAGTACGCGGGGACTTACCGCGACGCGTGGTACGGCGACATCTCGATTGCCTTAGAGAATGGCAAACTCGTGATGCGGTTCTCGCACTCGCCGTCTCTCACGGGCGACCTGGAGCACTTCCAGTACAACACCTTCATTGCCCGGTGGCGCGACCGCGAGTTGCGAGCCGACGCCTACGTCACGTTCGCGCTGAACCCCGACGGGAGCATCGAGCACGCGAAGATGGCGGCGGTGTCGCCGGCGACCGATTTCAGCTTTGACTTCCAGGACCTCGTGCTCGTCCCCGCCAAGCGACCCTAGGATTGCATCAGGGCGTCGATCTCTGCGGCGGCTTTCTTCAGGATGTGGCTGATCTTCTGTCGGATCGAGTCATCGCGGGACCGCCACCCGCCCCGGTAGGCGCTCCGCATCAGGTTGCCCATCGCGCGGTTCAGGTCACCCATCCCACCGCCGAGCACTTCGTCGATGGCGTCCTTCACACGGTCGAAGATGTCCTCGATGACGTCGCGATGCTCCTCGAGGAACTTGAGACCCGCGTCGGTGATCTCGTAGACCTTCTTGCCCTCAACATCCTTGGCGCGAACCAGACCCTCGTCTTCGAGCCACTGGAGCGTGGGGTACACCGTGCCGGGTGAGGCCGAGTAGCAGCCGTGCATTTGCTCCTCGAGGTCCTTCATGACTTCATAGCCGTGGCGCGGCTTGTCCTTGAGTAGCTTGAGAATCACGTACTTCATGTCGCCGGCTCCGAACCACTGGCGCCGCCGGCCCCGGTGACCGAAACCGAATCCCACGAACCCCGGGTTGAATCCTGGCCATCCCCATCCGCGTCGCATACTTCCTCCCCTGAGCAGTCGATACGTCGTCACGATACTGCGTTACGATACGTCGGCACGATATATCTCACGATGTATCGAGTCAAGGTCCATCAAAGGTCACTCGTCACAAGTCGTCGTGACACTTGAGCTTGCACGATTTGTCCAAGGCCGTACATTCTACGTCCCCTACGGTCCCCAGCGCCCTTGGAGAGGAGTCTCAGATGTCAGTTCAGGTGACCCCGCACCCCGGCTGGGTAGCTGAGCTCGATGCCACACTCGAGCCGAGCCGGCAGGCGATTCTCGACACGCCCGTCATCGTTGACGCGTCGGAGAACCAGCTCGTACAGGGGCAGATCCAGAACTTCCTAGTCGGCTTCTACCCGATCATCCGTGACTTCCCCCAATGGCTGCAGATGCTGCTCGACCGCTCGCCGGCCATGGGCCGGGACTTCTTCACGGACAACATCCGGGTGGAACGCCGGCACGACGCCATGTGGCGGGCGATGGGCGACGGTTTTACCGTTCCCAAGAAGCGCTTCCAGGCGCCCGAGCCGATGTGTCCGGAGGTCAAAGTGTTCCACGCGTACCTGACCGACATGTGCCGCACGGCAGAGTTCGGCGCCGCCGTCTCGGCGACGAACTACGCCGTGGAGGGCGTGGCGCAGAAGATCTCGGAGAAAGCCCTCCGCGGCCTCGCCAAGAACGAGAAGATCGGCCCCCGCGGGCGCTGGTGGCTCGAGGAGCACGCCAAGTACGACGATGAGCACCCCATTCACGCCCTCGAGATCATTAAGGACTGCGTGAAACGGGGACCCGATGACCCCAAAGCCGTGACCGACGCCGCCATGAAGAGCCTCGACATGATGCGCGCCGCGATGGAAGCCACCTACATCGCGTGACCAAGGGTCGGACGCGGCCTCCCACTACGGCGGTGAAGGGCCCGCGGCTCGACCTGCTCCAGGCCGCCGCCGACATCGTCAGCGCCCTTCCGGACGCGGTGGTGGTCACGGGGCTCGACCGGCGGGTCCTCGCGGTAAACCGGGCGGCGGCGGACCTGTTCGGGTGGCCGTCGGCCGAACTCGTCGGCCAGCCCATCGCCGATCAGGTCCACATGGGCGAGCGGGCCCACGTGGCGGAGCAGGAAGACAAGGTCTTCGCCGGCGAGGCGCAACGCTACGAAACCAGGGTCCTAAACCACGAGACCGGCGAGGAGCACGACGTCGCCGTCGCGAGCGGGCCTTTCCGCGTGGACGGCGAGCTGACTGATCGGCACCGTCGCCACCCTCCGCGACATCACAGAGCCCAAGCGAGCCCAGGACACGCTGTCGCGCTCCGAGGCCCGGTACCGGAACCTGGTGGAGTCGGCCTCCGACGCGATTGTCACCCTCGACGCCAACGGCCGGTTCACCACCGTCAACCACGCCGCTGAGATCATCTCGGGCTACCGGCGCGAAGAATTGGTCGGTCAGTGGTTCGCCCCGATGCTCTCCGACGACGAGCTCCCCAAGGCCCTCGCGCACTTCCAGAAGGCGTTGGCCGGTGAGACGGGGCTCTTCGAGACCCAGTTCTACCGCAAGGACGGCGAGGGGCGCACGATCTCGGTGACCTACTCGACGCCGCAGCGGGACGAGGAAGTGCTCTGCCTCATCCGTGACGTCACCGACCAGAAGATGCTGCAGGAACAGCTCATCCAGTCGGAGAAGATGTCGGCGATCGGGCAGCTGGTGTCGGGCGTGGCGCACGAGCTGAACAACCCTCTCGCCGGCATCTCGGCGTTCGCGCAGCTGCTGCTCGCCGAAAAACGCTTCCCGCCCGACCAGCGCACCGCCGCGGAAACGATCTATAGCGAGGCGCGCCGCGCGAGCCGCATCGTGCAGAACCTCCTGACCTTCGCGCGGCAGCACAAAGCCGAAAAGGGCCCGGCCGCCATCAACCAGGTGCTCGACGACACCCTGGAACTGCGTGGGTATGAGCTGCGCGTTCGCGGCATCGATGTGCGCCGCGAGTACGACGAAGCCCTCCCCGACACGATGGGCGACGCCCACCAGCTGCAGCAGGTATTCCTGAACCTCATCACGAACGCCGAGCAGGCCATGGAGCGCGCCGAGGGCAAGCATCACCGGCTGACGGTGCGCACGCGAAACGACGGCGACATCATCCGCATCGAAGTCGAGGACACCGGCGGGGGCGTTCCGGCGAACCTGCTGGAGCGCATCTTCAACCCGTTCTTCACCACCAAGCCCACGGGGCATGGCACCGGTCTCGGCCTGTCGATTTCTCTCGGCATCGTGCGCGAGCACGAAGGCCGCATCTGGGCCGAGAACGCGCCGCAGGGCGGGGCCCGCTTCATAGTCGAGCTCCCGGTCATCGCGCCGCGGGCGTCGGGCGAGTTCCCCGCCGCGATGGCGGCGCACCCGGTGGGCGACAGCCTGCGTATCCTGGTGGTCGACGACGAGGCCTCGGTGCGTGTGGCATTGCAGCGGTACCTCGCGGCCCGCGGCCACAGCGTGGAAACGACCGCGAGCGGTCAGGATGCCCTCGGGCTGCTGAAGGCCGGTCAGTACGATGCCGTGATCGTCGACATGCGCATGCCCGATCTCTCGGGCGAGCAGTTGTTCGAGCAGCTGCGCGCCGCCGATCGCGAGCACGCGGAGCGCGTGATCTTCACCACCGGCGACCTCGTGAGCGAGCAGATGCGACGTTTCCTGGACGGTTCCGGCCGGCCTTGCGTCCCCAAGCCGTTCGAGTTCTCGTCATTCGACCAGGTGCTGCCCGCGGCGCGCCGCCGCGCCTAACTCTTCACCCTTCGCTCTCGAAAAATGCGCCCAATCGTCTATTCGCTGTTGCTCCTCGTCTGCCCGACAGCAGGCGCCGCGCAGACGTTCGACTTCTACGCTCGCGGTCCCTACCGGCCGGCGGTGCCCCGCCCCGAGGCGATCACCGGATACGCTGCCGGCGACCAGCACACGATGTATGCAGTAATGCAACACTATCTCGACACCTTGGTCGCCACTGCCGGCGAGCGAGTGCGGATCGAGCGCTGGGGCGAGACGTTCGAGCATCGGCCGATCCGGGCGCTGATCATTTCCGACCCCGCGAACCTGGCGCGTCTCGACCAGATCCGCGCCGACCTCGCCGAGCTCGCGGACCCGCGAAAGACGTCGCCGGCCCGGGCCGCCGAGATCGCCGCGAAAGACCCTGCCGTGGCGGTGTTTCAGTACTCGGTCCACGGCAACGAGCCCGCGGGGTTCGAAGCAGCGATGCAGGTCGCCTATCAGATGCTCGCATCCGACGAGCCGCAGACCCTCGAGCTCCTCAAGTCGGTCGTCCTGGTCCTGAACCCTTCGGCAAACCGAGCCGTGGAGCGTGACGGGCCGGTACAACCACTTCCGGTTCGACATGAACCGGGACCTGCTCGCCCAGAGCCAGCCCGAAGTGCGCGCCATGATGGGCGGGGTGCTGCGCTGGCGGCCGCAGGTGTTCGTCGACCACCACTCGACGACGCCGACCTACTTCTTCCCACCGGTCGCACAGGCGGTCAACCGCAACCTGCCCCCGCAGACCACGAGATGGTTCGACACCTACGGAAAGGGCAACGCGGCGGCGTTCGATCATTACGGGTGGCAGTACTTCGTCCGCGGCGTGTTCGACTTCTTCTACGTCGGCTACTGGGACGAGTGGGCCACCTTCCAGGGCGCGACCGGAATGACCTACGAGACGGACGGCGGCCCTGAGTTCAACAAACGGCGTGACGACGGCAGCATCACCACGTTCCGCGACGGCATCGCCCACCATTTCGTGGCGTCACTCGCCACGCTGGAAACAACGGCCAAGAACCGGCAGAGCCGGCTGCTCGACTACTACGAGTTCCGGCGCACCGCCCTCGCCGAGGCGGCGCTCGATCGCATGAAGCGCGTCGTGATCGTGCCGGGGACAGACCCCCGCACCACGGCACACGTCATCGGTCTGCTGCTCTCCAATGGGATCGAAGTCAGGCGCCTGGCGCAACCGGGCAGCTCCCGCGCTGCGCACGGCTACCTCGGCGGCGCGGCGGCAGCGCGCACATTCCCCGCCGGCAGCTACGTAATCGACCTCAATCAGCCGCAGCGGCGCCTCGCCAAGGGCATGCTCGAGCCCGACGCCGAGTTCGATCGCGGCTTTGTGGCGCGGGAGCTCGGTAAGTTCGAGCGGAACCGCCGTCGCGGCGAGAACGCCGACAAGGATGACTACGGCTTCTACGACATCACGGCGTGGTCCCTGCCGCTCTCGTTCAATCTCGAGGCGTACTGGACCGAAGACGCGGGTGACGGCGCGGGCACGGTGGTCGCCGACACGACGCTCCCCGCCCCCGCGGCGCCCACGCGCGCCGGATCGGCGTACGCGTTCGCCAACGATAACCTCGGGGCCGCGCGGCTCGCGCTGGCGCTCGAGAATGAGGGCTTCCGCCTAGCCATCGCGACACAGCCGTTGCGAGCCGACGGCCGCACCTACCCCCGCGGCACGTTCGTGGCCCGGGTGCAGCGCAACTCGCCCGCGCTGCACGAGCGCATCGCCGCCCTGGCGCCGTCGTTCGGCGTCCCGGTGACGGCGGTGCCGAGCGCGTTCGCCGACACGGGCGACGTCGGCACCGGCTCCAGCGACGTCTGGGCGCTCCATGGCGCGAAGATTCTCGTCGCCGTGGGGGACGGAGTCTACGAAACCAGCTATGGATCACTCTGGCATTTCCTGTCGCGCGACCTCGGCGCGCCGTTCACGCCGGTGCCGCTCCGCAACATCGGCCGCATGGATGACCTGAACACCTACAACGTCATCATCGTCCCCGACGGAAGTGGCAGCCGGATGCGGCGGGAGTTGGGGGACGGCGGCGTCGCGGCCCTCAAGGCGTGGGTGCGCTCAGGCGGCGTCCTCATCGGGTTCGGCGGGGCCGGCGACCTCGCGACCAACAAGGACCTGGAGCTCTCGACGGTGTCGGCGGTCGGCGGGGACTCGACGCTCAAGGCCGATACGACGGCGCCGGGGACGGTGCCGCCACTGGTGTCGGCGACGGCGGCGCCCAAGGACCGGCCCGAGTGGATCCCGGGGGCGATCTTCAGCGCCACTCTCGACCCAACCCATTGGCTGACACTCGGTTACGCCGGCGAGCGTCTCCCCGTTTTCCTCGACGGCGACGTGTTCTGGAAGCCATCCAAGAGCGGGGCGAACCCGGTCGTCTTCACAGGCGATGACCTCGTCCTGTCGGGGTTCACGTGGCCGGGAAACACCGCTCGCCTGCTCAAGGGAACGGCGTGGGCAGCGGTGGAGAACCAGGGCAGCGGACGGGTCGTGCTCTTCCTCGGCGATCCCCTGTTCCGGGCCTTCTGGCGTGGACCCGCCCGCCTCGTGACGAACGCGATCCTGATCGGACCCAACCGCTAGAAACGCAAACGGCCGGGGAGTGAATCTCCCCGGCCGTGTCGGTCTTAGGCTGGTGTCGGTCTCGAGCCGACGTTAGATCTCGGCCCGCGCCCGAGCGAGCTTCGTCCACACCGGTGCCACACGGATCTTCGGTGCGACGCGGTAGCGGCTCGGCTCCTCACGGGGCGGCCGGCGGGCCCGCCCGGGCGTCAGATTGAACCGCTCCTTGAAGCGGTCCTCCGCCGCCGGCACCTTCCAGGTAAGCGTCGACCGCTTCTGCTTGCGCAGCACGTCGATCGACACCGTCTCACCTTCATCGTACGACCGCAGGATGCGCATCGCATGCATCGGCGACGTCGGCTTGCGGCCGCCGATCGCCATGATCACGTCGCCGCCCTTGAGTGGCAGCGTCGAGTCTTCCGACGCCCGCACGACGAGCACGCCATCGGGCGTTCCGAAGTACGCGCCGAGGTCTGCGTTCAAGCTCACAAGCTCGATCCCGCCCCAGGCGTCGTCGCCAATCGTCCAGGCAAACGCACCGGGGCCGTTGCCCGGGCCACCCCACATCTTGGGGAGCGACATCTCAGGCATGTCCCCCATTTCGGGCATCTCGAGGCGCATGTTGCCGCCCAGCTCTTCGGCGACGATCGATGCCTTGTTGTTCGCGGTGCCGCGGCGATACTCGACCTGGACGGTGTCGCCCGGGTCCAGGGCGCGGGCCAGGTCGATCAGCTTCATGCCCGGGCCAGAGTCCTCGTCGCTCTCGGCCGCCACACCGCCGAGCGCCGTACCGTCGAAGCGAGTGATGATGTCACCCGCCTTGAGGCCTGCCTTGTCTGCGGGGCTACCGGGGGTCACGGCTTCGATGCGCGCGCCGACCTTGTCGTTGGTCGCGTCGGGGTCGGTCTTGACGACGACCCCGATTCGCCCACGACTGCCGGCGAAGACGAAATTGCCGAACGGCCCCGTCTCGACCCGCGTGCGGACCCGCGGGCGCGTGTTGGCGCGGGCGCGCGGCGCCGGTTCCTGCGCCACGGCGACCGACGAGAGAGTCAATGCGGCCAGCGCCGCGACGATCCAATTGCGATTCATGGTAGGTCTTTCCGGGCCGTCACAGGCCCACGTAGCGAGCAGTGCTGATGCGCACGTTCACCAACTGGCGCATCAAATCCACGCGTTGTTTCCAGAGTTGCACGAGTTCGGCGTCCTGTGCCTGGGGCTTGAGCGTTCCCCGCCGCTCCAAGTCGCCATCGACGACGGCAATCCGGTCCTCCAGCTCCGCCACCTTCGCCGCCATGCGACCGGTCAGCACCCGGCCATCGACGTCGTAGTTCAGGAGCTGATCTTCGAGAGTCGCAGACTGGTTCTTCGCCATGGAAAGCTCGGCGCGGAGCGTGCCATTACTGCCGAGTCCCGGCACGAGCAGCGCGCCGGCGAGCGCGGCTGCCGCGGCGAGGCCCCATCCGCCCCACGTCCGGCGGCGGCGGTTCCGCTCCGTCCGCACGGTCTGGCGTACGATCGCCCACCGGTCGCGCGGCGGATGCAGGGCAGGCAGCGCCTTGAGCTGCGCCACGCGCTGGTAGAGCGCGTCGAGCTCGGCCCGGCAGGCCGCGCAGTCCTCTACGTGGCGCCGCGCCCAGACCGACGCTTCTCCCGCTCGCAGCGCCAGCAAATCGTCCATTGTGCAGTGCATCATGTACTCGCTCCTTCGCCTTCCCCTAGCGTGCGCCGCAAACGCGCATGCGCGCGCGCCAGCTGCGACTTGGAAAAACTCACCGACTTCCCCATCAATTCGCTGATCTCCTCGTGCGTGTAGCCTTCGACGTCGTGCAGCCACACCACAGAGCGGGACGTGTCCGACAATTGCTCGAATGCCCGCTCGAGATCGATGTTCGCCCCAACGTGCATCCCCGGCCGTCCCACCGGTTCGTCGTCCAGCGGCTCCGCGGCCCGGAGCTGCTCTCGGCGAATTCGCATCAGGGCTTTCGTCGCCGCGATCCGCCGAACCCATCCCCACAGATGCCCCTCGCCCCGGTATGTCCGAATGCTTTTCACGACTTCCAAAAACGTCTCCTGCAGCACGTCCTCGGCGTCTTCGGCGTTCCGCAGCATCCGCCGCGCCAGGTTGTAGACAGGCGTCTCGAACGCTCGGAATAGCGCCTCGAGAGCTGCTTCATCTCCGGCTTGCGCGCGGGCGACGAGGACGTCTGGAACGGCGAAGGCCACGGTCATCTGTCCAAACCTATAGATGTGCGAGGAGGGGAGAGCGTCGCGCTACACACCACACACTTACTTAAGTGCTTACCCAATAGTAACTTGCCACCCATGGCGAAGAGCGAGCTCCACAACTGGCTCCACCACTGGCAGGACGAGGGGGACGCGGCGTTCCTCTACGGCGTCCTGGCCTCCAAGGAGCCGGACCCCAAGAAGCGCGAGATCTACGAGAAGCTGGCGGGGGTCGAGGAGCGGCACACCCAGATGTGGGCCAAACTGCTCGGCGACCATGGGCATCCGGTCCCCGCCGCCGGACCGGTTCCGACGCTCAATGCGCGAGTGATGGCGTGGCTCGGCCGCCGCTTTGGTCCGCGCTACCTGTTGCCGCTGCTGCTGCGTGAAGAGGGCCGCGAGGTGAAGGGGTACATGGACCTGCACCGCACGTCCCCCGCGGGCGACGCCAAGACCGTGTCACTCACGCTCGCCAAGGAATCGGCGGCGCACGCAGAGACCCTGGCCGGACTCGCCGGGTCGAAGAGCGAGCCTTGGCACCGCGCCGAGTCGGGCGGGTTTCTACGCAACGTCGTGTACGGGTTCAATGACGGCCTCACGGCGAACTTCGGGCTGGTGGCCGGCGTGATCGGCGCGGCGGTGCAGCCGCACGTGATCATGATCTCGGGCGTCGCAGGGATGATCGCCGACGCCCTCTCGATGGGCGCGTCCGGCTACCTCGCCGCCAAGAGCGAGCAGGAAGTGTACGCGCATGAGATCGCGATGGAGAAGGAAGAGATCCGCCTGATGCCGGAGGTGGAAGAGGAAGAGCTCGCGCTGATGTATCAGGTGAAGGGCGTGGATCCGCGCACCGCCCGCCGCATGGCTGAGGAGGTCATGCGCGATCCGGTGCGCGCGCTCAACGAGCAGGTGCGCGAAGAGCTGAAGATCGGCGAGGCGCATTCAACGCCGTTCAAGGAAGGGTGGGTCACCGGTGCGGCCACGTTGGTCGGAGCCTTTATCCCAGTCGCGCCGTTCCTCATCTTCCAGACGCAGCTCGCCGTGTGGACCTCGTTCGCGATCTCGATGCTGTCTCATTTCGGGGTCGGGGCGGCTCGCAGCGTGTTCACCGGCCGCGGGATCTTCCGCAGCGGCGTCGACATGTTCGTGGTGGGACTGGGTGTGGCGCTCGTCGGCTACGTGATGGGAGACCTCGTCGCCCGCCTGCTCTAGACGACGAGGTTCACCAACCGGTCCTGCACGTAGATCACCTTCTTCACCTTCTGTCCGTCGACAAACTTCTTCACGGCCTCATCCGCGAGCACGCGGGCGACGACGTCATCCTGGGGCATGCCGCGCGGCACCGTGAGGCGGGACCGAAGCTTCCCATTCACCTGCACGGCGATCTCGACGTCGCCGGCGGCGGCGAGTCCCTCGTCGTGCCTGGGCCACTGCTCCTCGAATACCGACCGCTTGTGGCCGAGCAGCTCCCACAACTCTTCGGCGAAGTGCGGCGCGTAGGGCGCCACCATGATCACGAGCGGCTCCACCTGCTCCTTGCTCCGTGCTCCTTGCTCCCGCAGTTCGTTGACGTACTCCATCATCGCGGCGATCGCGGTGTTGTAATTGAGGCTCTCCGTGTCGGCGCCGACCTTCCTAATTGTCTGGTGCAGTTTCCGTTCTACGCTCTCCGCCTTCCCCGGGCTTGCACCCGGGGTCAGTAAGGCTTCGTGGGCCAACGTCCACACCTTATCCAGAAAGCGCCGGATCCCCACAATCCCCGTCTCCCGGAAATCGCCGCCCTCCTGGAAGGGACCGAGGAACATCAAGTACATCCGGAACGTGTCTGCCCCCCACTGCTGGATGTAGGCGTCGGGGACAACGACGTTGCCGCGCGACTTGGACATCTTGCTGCCGTCTTTCACGATCAGGCCGTGCGCGCGCAGCTTCGGGAACGGCTCTTCGAAGTGGATGTGGCCGAGGTCCTTGAGCACCATGCTGACGAAGCGCGAGTACAGGAGGTGGAGGACGGCGTGCTCGTTCCCCCCGATGTAGGTAGAGACCGGGAGCCACGTCTTGGTGCGGGCCGGATCGAAGGGCCGGTCGGCGAACTCCGTCGACGGATAGCGGAGGTGGTACCAGGCCGAGTCGAGGAACGTATCGGAGACGTCGGTCTCGCGGCGCCCCTGGTCCCCGCAGTCGGGACACTTCACGAAGTACCACTCTTTGTGCCGCGCCAACGGGCTGATGCCCGTGTCGTCGGGCCTGAAGTCCTCGATGAACGGCAGCTCGACGGGGAGGTCCTTTTCGGGCACCGCCACCGGCCCGCAGCGCTCGCAATAGATGATCGGGATCGGCGGGCCCCAATAACGCTGGCGCGAGATGCACCAGTCGTGTAGCCGGTATTGGACGCGCGGCGTCGCGGTGCCGCGTTGCGCCAGCCACGCGACGATCTTGCGGCCCCCCTCGCGGCAGGTCGCGCCGTCGAAAGCCCCTGAGTTCATCAGTGTGCCCTCCTCGGACACACTGGGGAGGGGCTCGCCGTCCGTTTTGACGACTTGGCGGATCGGCAGCTCGAACTGGGTGGCGAACTCGAAGTCGCGCTTGTCGTGCGCGGGCACGGCCATGATCGCGCCGGTCCCGTACTCCATGAGCACGTAATCAGCGATCCAGATCGGGATCGACTCGCCCGTCGCCGGGTTGCGGGCGTAGGAGCCCAGGAACACTCCCGTCTTGGTCTTGTCGCCCACGCGGCGCGCCACGACGTCTTTCGCCTGCACTTCGCGCTGGTACCCCTTCACGGCAGCCCTCTGCTCGACGGCGATCAGGTCCGTCACGAGCGGGTGCTCCGGCGCGAGCACGAGGTAAGTGGCGCCGAACACGGTGTCGGGACGCGTCGTGAAGACGGTGATCTTGGGGCCACCGGGAGTCTCGAAGACGAGTTCAGCGCCTTCGAGAAAGCGCTGCTCCACGGGGGTGTCGCAGCGCTCGCAGCGCCCGTTGATCACCTGCTCGTTCGCGAGGACGGTCTTATCTTTGGGGCACCAGTTCACCGCGGCGCGCTTCTTGTACGCGAGCCCCGCGTGGAACAGCTGCAGGAAAAGCCACTGCGTCCACTTGTAGTAAGCCGGATCGGTCGTCGACAGCTCGTGGCGCCAGTCGAACATCCCGCCGAAACGCTTCAGCTGGCGCCGGAAATTGGCAATGTTCTTGGGGATCAGCTGCGCCGGATTCGTCCCGATCGAGAGCGCGTAGTTCTCGGAGTGAATGCCGAAGGCGTCGAAGCCCATCGGCTCGAATACGTCGTAGCCCTGGAGCCGTTTGAAGCGGCCGTAGATGTCCGCACCGGTGAACGCGAACATGTTGCCGACGTGCAGTCCCTCTGCCGACGGGTACGGAAACATCATCAGGTTGTAGAACGGCCGGGCCGGGCGGTCGAGCTCGGGCTCGTTGGTGCGGCGCTCCGACCAGCGCGCCTGCCACTTGGCCTCGAGGGCGGCCGGATCGTACAACGGATGGTGTGTGGGGACGTCACTCATAAGTGCCTGAAATTAAACGGACTTGCTGCACGGTGTCACCCTCGGTAGCTTGGGCCCGACCACCCGAATGGCCACGAAATCCCAGCAACTTCGCCAAAGCTTTCTCGTCTCCGGGGCCGGCACCGCGGTGGTGCTCATCGCCGTCGTCGCCTGGTTCACCGGCAGCCGGGCCGAGCGCATCCTCGAGCAACAGGCCGATACGCGGGGCCGGGATGTAGCCGCCCGCGAAGCCGCGCTGGTCACGCAGTACCTGACCGAGCGGCGCCGCGAGGTCGTGTCCCTGGCGAGCATGCCGCAGCTGATCGGCGCGGTCCGCCAGGCGTCGCAGGACGCCGCCACCCGCGGCCTCGACAAACTCGATGTCCCAACGCTCGAACGCATGTTCACCGGCTCGCGCCAAATGGGCGGCGACCCCGCCCTGCGCGACTACGTCCGCGCCTACACCACGCTCTCCGACTTCGCCGAGATGTTCGTGACCGAGAGTCACGGCTTCAACGTGCTCACGTCGGAGCGGCCGTCGGACTTCGTGCAGAGTGACGAAGAGTGGTGGCAGCGGACGATGGAAGACGGCTCCTACGAGGGCGATGCGAAGTTCGACTCATCGGCGGGGACGGTGTCGCTCGAGTTCGATGTCGCCGTCCGCGCGCCCGGGTACACGCGCCCGGTGGGCGTGCTGAAGGCCGTGTTCGGCCTCGACAAGCTGGCGAAACTGTTGGGCTCCGAGGGCCTCACCGGCGGCGCGTACGTCGAGGTCGTCGACAACGACGGCCACCTGCTCGTGTCGCGCGACCCCAGTCTCCTCCTACAACCGTTGGCCGACAAAGAGCGCATCCCCCTGCGATCCGACGCGGCCAGCGAGCGCGTGGCCACCACGCAGCGCGGGGAGGAGCTGGTCGTCACGGTCCCGACGAACCAGGGTGAGTGGTGGGTGCTGTTCCGCCAGCCGACCGCCACGGCCTTCGCGGCCGCGCGGAACACGCAGCGCAATGTCTGGCTCGGCGCGGTGCTCGTCGCCGCGCTCGTCGTCGGCGCCTTGTACTGGCTGGCGCGGCGCCTCAGCCGGCTCGTGACGGAACCGGTGATGGCGGCCGGCGCGATCGCGAGCCGCGTGGCGGGAGGCGACCTGTCGGTGACGGTGTCGACCCACCGCGCCGAAGCCACCGAAGTGGGCGAGCTGCTGTCGTCGGTGCATTCGATGGTCGTCGCGCTACGGCGTCTGGTCGGAGCGATTCGCACCGCGGCCGACGAGGCGGCGGCGATGGCCTCGGAGATCTCGGCGTCGACCGAGGAAATGAGCGCGTCGACCGAAGAGATGGCGGCTACGTCGCAGGACCTGTCGCGGCGGGCCGGCGAGCAGGCGCAACTCGTGCGTGCCGCGGCCGATGATGCCGCGCGCATCCTCCAAATCGGGGTGCGCCTGGCGAGCGGCGCCGACGAGGCGGTGCGCCGCAACGCGGGGTTGTCGGCGCTGGCCCGCAAGCACAAAGACGTGCTGGACCAGAGCACCGTGCAGTTGGCGCAGCTGGCCGACGAAGTGCAGAAGGGCGCCGTGGAAGCGGAGGCCCTCGCCAAGGCCTCTGCTGAGATTCAACGGTTTGTGGTGCAAACCAAGGCCGTCGCGACGCAGACGAACATGCTGGCCCTGAACGCCGCTATCGAGGCCGCCCGCGCCGGACCACAGGGCCGGGGCTTCGCCGTCGTGGCCGATGAGGTGCGCAAGCTGGCGTCGGTCGCGGCAGCCGCCGCCGGAGACACGGCAGACACGGTGCGCGGCGTGTTGACCCGGGTGCAGGGTACGCGCGACCGGTTGGTCCGCCTCGCCCAGGTGGCGGCGTCGGTGCGGGAAGCCGCCCAGACCGCCGCGCAGGGACTCGGCTCGGTGGCCGGTGAGGCCGACGCGAATGCGACCTGGAGCGGCGAGATCGCCCAATCGGCGGCGGAGATGAAGACGTTGGTCGAAGAGATCGCGAACCGGTTAGGCGCGGTCACTCAGCAGACGGACACGTTGTTGGCATCGGCGGAGGAGCTAGCTGCCTCGGGGCAGGAGCAGAGCGCGTCGACGCAGGAGATCGCGGCGTCAGCGAATCGGCTCGCCGAGGCCGCGGACAAACTGACCGGTGCCGTGAAGTCGTTCCGCCTCCTGTCCGACGAAGAGCTGCCGCCGGCGCAGGCGGCGGACTAGGCACGTGGCCGCGAAACCCACAGCGCTCGTCATCGACGACGACAAGACAATCGTCGCGCTCCTCTCCGCGACGCTCCGAGCAGCGGGCTACCATGTGCTGGCCGCCTACGACGCCATGCAGGGCTTCATGCTCGCCCAACGGGAGGTGCCGGCGGTGATCCTGCTCGACATCCAGCTCCCGGCCGGCGGGGGGCTGCCCCTCCTCGAGAAGATCACCACCAGCACCAAGACTCATGCAATTCCTGTCGTGATCATTTCGGGTGGGACCGATCCCAAGCTCGAAGCGGAGACCAAGGCGAAAGGGGCGGCTTTTTTCGTTCGGAAGCCCGTCGATCAGAAGGCTCTGATCGCCTTGCTCGAGTCACTTGACAGCCGCCGCGCTTGAGGATTACGTACTGGCCATGATATTGGCTGCGCGCCATCACCGGCACCATCACCGCCACCCGATCGGGGGGCCGCCGGAGGTGCGCACAAGCTAGGTTCGCTCAGCACAAGCTTGAGTCATCGCCGACGCCGGCCCTGTAGGTCGGCGTTTTTTGCGTTTGGGATCCAATCACTCTGGGAGAATGCAAGATGATTCTGCGCCTTGGCCTGCCAAAAGGCCGCATGGAAGCCGGAGTATTGTCGCTGCTCGGCGACGCCGGCATCCACGTCCGCCCGGGCGCCCGCGGGTATCGGCCGGATGTCTCGCTCCCCGAGACCGAAGCCAAACTGCTCAAGCCGCAGAACGTCGTGGAGATGCTGGCCGCGGGCAGTCGGGACGCAGGGTTCGCTGGAGCCGACTGGGTGGCCGAGCTGCAGGCGGACGTCGTCGAGCTCCTCGACACCGAGCTCGACCAGGTACAGATCGTCGCCGCGGCGCCGGGGGGCGGGGGGGGGCCCCTGCCCGATCGACGCGTCGTCGTCGCGTCGGAGTACGAGCGGCTGGCCCGCGCGTGGATCGCAGAGCGCGGCCTCGCGGCCGACTTCGTCCGCTCGTATGGCGCGACCGAGGTGTTTCCGCCGGAAGACGCCGACGTGATCGTCGACAACACCGCGACTGGGGCGACGCTCGAGGCGAATGGCCTTCGGGTGATCGGCGTGCTGATGCGATCCTCGACTCGACTCTACGCCAATCCACGCACGCTGGAAGACGCTGCCCGTCGCCGCCGCATCGAAGACCTGGTGCTGCTCCTGCGCTCAGTGCTCGACGCGCGGCGGCGCGTGATGCTGGAGGTAAATGCCTCCGCCGAGTGCCTGGATGCCGTCGTTGCCGCGCTCCCCGCGATGCGCCGGGCGACCGTGTCACCCCTCTTCGGTAACAACGGGTACGCGGTGAAGGCGGCCGTACCGCGGGACGTGCTGCCGCTCGTCATTCCCGCCGTGAAGGCGGCGGGGGGAACGGACGTCGTCGTATCGCGGCTGGCGCAGATCGTCCCATGAATCAGCGCCTGAAGTTGGATAGCAACGAGGGGCCGCTGCCCCCGGCCGCCCTCCTCGGAGCGCTGGCAACCCTCGACCCGGATGCCCTGCGCCGCTATCCCGACACCGCGCAACTCGAGGCGACGCTCGCCGGCCGGATCGGCGTCGCTGCCGAGCGCGTGATCGTCACCGCCGGCGCCGACGACGCGATCGACCGCGTGTGCCGGGCCTACCTCGGCAACGGCCGCACCATGCTGCTCGCTGACCCGACATTCGAGATGTTCGATCACTTCGCGGCGCTCTCGGGCGGGACCCTCGTGCGCGTGCCATGGAAGGGGCGCAGCGGCGCGTTTCCGCTTGCGGCGTTCCTGGCCCGTCTCGCGGAACGACCGGCCGTCATCGCCGTCGTCTCGCCCAACAATCCGACGGGAGCCACCGCGTCGGCAGCCGACCTGCGCCAGTTGGCCCAAGCCGCGCCGGCCGCCCTGCTGCTGCTCGACCACGTGTATGTCGAGTACGCGGATGCAGATCTCACTCAAGCACTCATCGATCTTCCGAACGTCGTCGTCTTGCGCACCCTGTCCAAGGCGTGGGGACTGGCGGGATGCCGGATTGGATACGCGATCGGAAGCCCCGATGTCGTGGCGAAACTGCGTGCGGCGGGCGCCCCGTACGCGGTCGCCGCTCCCTCGGTCGCCGTCGCCTTGAGGCAACTCGCCGTTGGCGAGCCGGCGTTGCGCGCGCACGTCGCACGCGTGCGAGAGGAGCGGGCCGCCTTGGGTGCGCGCCTGTCTGCCTTGGGGCTGGAGCCCCTGCCCTCGCAGGCGAACTTCATTCTGGTCGAATGCGGGGAGCGCGCAGCGTTCCTCACCGCCGCTCTCGCGGCGCTCGGCGTGGTAGTGCGGGCCTTCCCTCACCGCCCAGGTCTGGGGAGCGCCCTGCGCATCACGCTGCCGGGGAACGCTGCCGAGTTCGAGCGCCTCGTCGCGGCGCTGGAAACGGCACTGGCCCCTGAGGCGCTGCTGTTCGACATGGACGGTGTGCTCGCCGACGTGCAGCACTCCCAGCGGGCCGCGATCGCGGCGACGGCCCAGTCGTTCGGTGTGCCAATCACTACCGCGCAGGTCTCGGCCGCGATCCGTGCGGGCGACGCCGCGAACGACTGGGTCGTCACACGACGCTTGATCGAAGCCGGAGGCCGGCATGCGTCACTCGAAGACGCCACCGCGCGCTTTCAGTCGCTCTACATGAGCCTTCGTGAGCGTGAGGTGCTCATTCCCAGAAGGGAGTTGTTGGAGCAACTGGCGGCGCGCCGCCCCTGGCGGTCGGCCAAGGCCG
>Ga0193711_1000071_pt1 | contig 18201 bp, 18 predicted proteins | sample H3m2metaG_FD_144922 | JGI IMG/M metagenome (GOLD analysis project Ga0193711, IMG submission 144922) | Soil microbial communities from a riparian zone of the East river system, Colorado, United States - H3m2 | ecosystem: Environmental > Terrestrial > Soil > Riparian zone | place: USA: East River...
GCTCGACCCGATCGTGGCGACCTTTCCGTCCACCCGGACGCGCCCCGCGCGGATCAGATCCTCGGCCTTGCGGCGCGCCGCGACGCCCGCGCGCGCCAGGGCGCGCTGCAGGCGCATGAGACTCATTCGGGCTCTTCGGCCGGGGTTGGAGGCCGGAGCGCGACCGACAACTCCTCGAGTCGCGGCAGTTCCTCCAGATCCTTGAGGCCGAGAATCTCCAGAAACTGCGGCGTCGTGCCGTAGAGCAGCGGCCGGCCGAGTCCTTCGCCGCGCGTGACGACCTCCACGAGGGCGCGCTCGAGCAGCTTGTCGATCACCGCGCCCGAGTCGACGCCGCGGATCTCGTCCACCTCGAGCCGGCCCACCGGTTGGCGATACGCGATGATCGCGAGCGTCTCGAGCGCGGCGGGCGAGAGCCGACGCGGCCGCAGCGCGAATTGCGCCCGGTCGATCGCCTCGGCGTACTCCCGCCGCGTGAGGAACTGCCAGCCTTCCGCGATTTCGGCCAGCTCGACGCCGTGGTCGTCGCTGTAGGCGGCCCGCACCTCGGTGAGCGCCGCGCGGAGCGCCGCTTCTCCCGTGTCGGGCTCGAGGGACGCCAGCTCCTCGAGCGTCAGGGGCCGTGAGGCGGCGAACAGCGCCGCTTCAAGCAGCTTCGCGAGGGGACTCACGCCGGATCACCATGGGAGCAAAGGGCTCGGGCTGCGCGAGCGACACCGTGCCACGCTTCGCCAACTCGAGCAGCGCGATGAACGCGGACAGCACGTCGACGATGGTCGCGCCGGGGCCGACGACGTCGAGCCAACCGAATGTCTCGCGCTCGTCGAGCAGCGCGTAGATCTTGGCCGTCGCCCCTTCCACGTTGAGGGGCCGCGGCACCACCCGGTGCAGCATCGGCTCGGGAATCAGCGCGATGACGCGCTCCGCCGCCGCCAGCAGATCGTTCAAGTCGATCTGGAGCGGCGCCGGCGGCGCGTCGGGGGGCGGTGCCTCGTAGCCGCGGCCGAAGCGCTCGGCGCGAACCGCGGCGGCGCGGGCCAGCCAGTCGACGAGCTCTCGGATCTGCTGATACTCGAGGAGCCGGCGCACCAGCTCGGCGCGCGGGTCCTCCCACTCATCATCGCCCAGGCGCCGCGGCAGCAGCATCTGCGCCTTGATGCGTAGCAGCCGGGCGGCCATCTCCAGATAATCAGCCGCCTGATTGAGGGCGAGATCGCGAATCACGGCCAGGAACTGATCGGCGATCTTCGAGATCGGGAGGTCGGTGATGTCGACCTCCTCTTCGTGGATCAGGTGCAGCAGCAGGTCGAGGGGGCCGGAAAACTGCTCCAGCTCGATGACGAAACCCGATTGATCGCGCATGACCGGTGACGGCGTTGTCATAGGGGCCAGAACACTCCGGGTAGCGTCAATCCACCCACCGCGGCATGCGCCGAATCCAAGAGGCGCTGGGCCGGCCACATAAGCACGTCGACGACTCCCGGCAGGAACCAGACGACCAGGAGAATAGGAAAGAAGCCGAAGGCGTAGAGCTGCCGAAACCGCAGTCCCGCGCCCGGGGGCAGCAGGAACTTCAGGACGTGGCTGCCGTCCAGCGGCGGAATCGGAATCAGGTTGAAGAAGGCCAGGATGAGGTTGAGCCGTATGCTCCACACGGTCATCTGTTGCAGGACCTCCAGGCTCCCTTCGAGGGCCGGAAGGCTGCGGCCCAGCAGGCCGACGAGGACGAACAGGATCACGCTGACCACAAACAGCACCAGGTTCGTCGCGATACCCGCCAGCGAGACGATGATTTCGCCGCGAACGTACTTGCGGTAGTTGCGCGGGTTGACTGGGACGGGCTTCGCCGCTCCAAACACGAACGGCGCATGATAATAGATCAGCAGCGCCGGCAGGAGCACCGTCATGAAAGGATCGATGTGCTTGAGGGGATTCAACGTCAGCCGCCCGAGCATGTAGGCGGTTTGATCACCCTGACGGTAGGCGGCCTCGGCGTGAGCATATTCGTGCGCCACGATGGAGAACAGCAGCACCGGGACCAGCATCACGATCTGCTCGAATGGCACGGCCTAAGATAACGTAGAGCCTTGACCCCACGCAACTTACCGTCTAATTTCCGCGCCTCACTCGAGGAGAATCCAAAGCCGTGCCGAAGATCAAGTCCGCGAAGAAAGCGATGCGTCAGGCGCGCACGCGCACCGTGCGCAACAAGGCGCAACGTTCCGCGCTCCGCACCGCTGTAAAGCACGTCCGCGTCGCCACCACCGCGGCGGCCGCGACCGAGGCCTATGCCCTCGCCGCCCGCTTGCTCGACCGCGCCGCCCGCAAAGGCTTGATCCATCGAAATAATGCGGCGCGCCACAAGTCGCGGTTGGCAGCGATGGTGAAGAAACTACAGAGCCGCTAGCTCCGCTCCGCAGCTCTCGCAGTACCACTCCGTCGCCAGGTTCATCGTCCCGCATTCCTTGCACTTCAAGGTCTTCACGACGTCGGCGTCGTCGTTGATCTCCGCGGCAGGTGTGATGGACGGGGACGGAGACATCGGCGTGCCGCGCGGCGGATCTCCGGGAATCGCCGGCTGAAACTGCGCGCCGCTCGCCCGCTTGGGCGACGGAGCGGCTTTGTCGTCCTCGGTGACCGACTTGAGGAACGCCAACTCGTCGATGGGCGAGGGAGAGACCTTGCGGCGCTCCTCGGGTCGCGGCGCCTGCGGTTTTGGGGGTGGACCGACGCGCGGGCTGGGCTTCGCGCGCACCATCGCGTCGAGCTCCTCGAGCTTCTCGATGTCCTGCCCGACCTCCTGCATCTCTTCCCGCACCGAGACCAGCTCGGCAAGCGCATCCTTGTGCACCTGCGTCCACTGGCTCTCGTCGTACTCACCCACCGCGTGACGCAGCTCCGTTTCCGCGAGTCGCTCGGCGGCGGCCTTTTCCTTCTGTTGCAGCTCGCGGAACAACTCCTTGCGCTGCGCGACGAGCTGGCGCCCGGCGTCCGCGTGCGCCTTGAGCTCCTCCGTCACGGCCTGGAGGCGCGCCTCGTAGTCGGCCCGCACGCGCACGCGCACGTGCTCCGGCGCGGCGTCGCCCGCCGCGTTGATGCGCGCGAGCCACGCCTCGTATTGGCGGCGCTCTTCCAGCAACCGCTGGATGGCGGCGGTACTCTTCGAGGAACCCTTAGGCATCCTTCTCCCGTCGCGCCTGGGCGCGGAGCGCTTCGAGTCTTGCCACTGCCGCGGCATCGAGTGGCCGCGGTTGCCCGACGGCGCGCGCGGCGATGACGATACGCGCGGCGTGCTCCAGACTCTCCATGCGGATCCACGCCTGGTCGAGTGTCTTACCCATCGTCACGGCGCCGTGATTCGCGAGCAACAGCGCATCGTGCTGCGCGAGGTATGGCTCCACCCGGTCGCCCAACTCGGGCGTCCCGGGCGTACCATAGGGAACAATCGGCGCCCGTCCCACCAGGAAGATAAGCTCGGGCAACAGATTAGCGGGAATCTCCTCCCCCGCAACGGCGAACCCGGTCGCGGCGGGGGGATGCGCGTGCACGACCGCCCCGACGTCGGGCCGACGGCTCAAGATGCGCAAGTGTAAGTCCAATTCGCTGGTAGGGTTGCGGCGGCCACGCCGCTTGTGACCGGCCAGTCCCACTTCCACCATGTCCCCGGCGGTCAGCGTGGACTTGATCAGTCCACTCGGCGTCACGAGCACGCGGTCGGGACCAAGGCGTACCGACAGATTCCCATCGCGGCCGGCGATCAATCCACCCGCGGCGAGCTGGCGACAACACTGCGCCATGCGACGCGCCACGGTGAGGGCGGTCACGGAGCCGTCGATGCACCCACGTCGTGAGCGGTCTTCCCCGCGACGAGCGTCAGCAAGGCCCGGCCGGTAAGCGCGCGACCGGTGAACGGCGTATTGCGGCACTTGGAATGGAAGGTCGCGGGTTCGACCGTCCACTGCGCGGCGGGGTCGAGCACCACCACATCGGCCGGCGCGCCGACGACGAGCGTGCCCCCCGGCAGATGGAAGATCTTGGCGGGCTCGGTGCTCATGCGCGCGATCAGCTCGGGCAGCGTGAGGATCCCGCCCCGCACCAATTCCGTGTGGGCGACGGCGAACGCCGTCTCGAGTCCGACGATGCCGAAGGGCGCATCGTCGAACGCCGCTTCCTTCTCATCGTAGGCGTGTGGGGCGTGGTCCGACGCGATACAGTCGATCACGCCGTCTTTCAGAGCCGCGCGGAGCGCGGCGACGTCGGCGGCCTCGCGCAGCGGGGGGTTCATCTTCGCGTGCGTGTCGTAGCCCTCACACGCGTGATCCGTCAGCGTGAGGTGATGGGGCGTCACCTCCGCGGTGACGCGAATCCCCTGCTCCTTCGCCCGGCGGATGAGTTCGACCGAGCCGCGCGTGGACATATGACAGAGGTGCACGTGGCCACCGGTGAGACCGGCGAGCAGGCAGTCACGCCCTACCATGATCTCCTCGGCCGCAGCCGGAATGCCCTTCAATCCGAGCCGGGCCGCGACGAGCCCTTCGTGCATGACGCCCCCCGCGGCGAGCGTCGGATCTTCGCAGTGGTCGGCGACCGGGATGCCGAACGTCCGGGCGTACTCGAGCGCCGTGCGCATCAGATGACTCGAGGCCACGGGCCGGCCGTCGTCCGAGACCGCCACAGCGCCCGCCCCGACCATTTCGCCGAACTCGGCGAGTTGCTCGCCGCGTTGCCCCACGGAGACCGCGCCGATCGGATAGACGCGAGCCAATCCCGCTCGCACCGATTGGCGCACGATGAATCCGACGGCCGCTTGATTGTCGGTCACGGGGTCGGTGTTGGGCATCGCGCAGACGGCGGTAAAGCCGCCGGCGACGGCGGCACGGGCCCCGCTCGCCACCGTCTCTTCATCTTCATTGCCGGGCTCGCGCAGGTGGACGTGCACGTCCACCAGTCCCGGCGCGACGACTTTGCCTGCGACACTCCGGACTTCCGTGCCGGCCGGCGCCGTGAGCGACGGACCGACGGCGGCGATCTTGCCGTCCGTGACGAGCACATCGGCGGTCTGATCGAAGCCACGACTCGGATCGATCACGCGGCCACCCTGCAGCAGGAGGGGTCGCGTCATTCCGCGCCTCCGCGCTTCGCCGCGTCCGCCAGCTCAGGGCGACCCCCCGCCAGGAGATAGAGGACCGCCATGCGCACAGCGACGCCGTTCGTGACTTGGTCGAGGATCACCGAGTGCGGGCCATCGGCCACACGCGAGTCGATCTCGACGCCACGATTCATCGGGCCCGGGTGCATGATCGTGATCGGACGGGGCGAGCGCTCGAGGCGCTCGGGCGTCACGCCCCACACGCGATAGTACTCCCGCAAGCTGGGGATGAAGCCCTTCTCCATCCGCTCGAGCTGGAGCCGCAGCACGTTCAGGACATCGGCCCACTCGATCGCTTCTTCGATGCGCGGGAAGAACTTCACGCCAAGCTCCTCGATCCCGCGCGGCATCAGGGTGTGGGGGCCGCACACGCCCACGTGGGCGCCGAGCTTCGTCAGGCCCCAGATGTTGGACCGGGCGACGCGCGAGTGCAGGACGTCGCCGACGAGGCAGACCTTCAGGCCCTCGATCTTGCCGTGCTTGTCACGAATGGTGAGGAGGTCGAGGAGCGCTTGCGTGGGATGCTCGTGCTTGCCATCGCCGGCGTTGATCACGTTGGACCGGATGCGCTGGCCGAGGAACCCCGCGGCGCCCGAAGAGCCGTGGCGGATCACGACCATGTCGATGCGCATCGCCTCGAGGTTCCGCGCCGTGTCCACCAGCGTTTCGCCCTTGGAGACCGACGACCCAGTGGCCGCGACGTTCACCGTGTCCGCCGAGAGCCGTTTCTCGGCGAATTCGAACGAGATGCGCGTCCGAGTGGAAGCCTCGAAGAAGAGATTGACGATCGTTTTGCCGCGCAGCGCGGGGACCTTCTTGATGGGCCGCTCCGATACTTCCTTGAACGGCTCGGCGGTGTCGAGGATCAGGCGGATTTGCTCGGGCGTCATGTGCTCGAGCCCGATGAGATCCTTCCCGAGCGAGATCGTCATCGGACCAGGTCCACCTGGTCTCGGCCGTCCAGCTCTTCAACTTGTACCTCGACCCGTTCGCCGGGTCCCGTCTTGACCTGTTGACCGACCACGTCGGCCTGGATCGGCAGCTCGCGGCCGCCGCGGTCGATGAGCACGCACAAGGAGATGCGCTTGGGGCGTCCAAAGTCGGCCAGCTCGTCGAGCGCCGCCCGCACCGTCCGACCGGTGTACAGCACATCGTCCACGATGACGGCGTGCTTGTCGGTGAGATCGACCGGCAGCCGCGTCTCCCCAATAACCGGCTTCGGCCCCACTGTCTCGAGGTCGTCCCGGTACAGCGTGATGTCGAGCGCGCCGCGCGCGACCACGATGCCTTCGTCTTTCTCGATGAGTTTGGCGAGGCGCTCGGCCAGCTCGACGCCGCGCCGCTGGATGCCGATGAGCACCAGGTCCGACGGGCCGTGCGTCAGCTCCGCGACTTCGACCGCCATACGCTGCAACGCCCGCGACATCGCGCGGGCGTCGAGGAGCGTGGTGCGGTCTGATGGCCTTGAGTTGGGGGGCATTTCGAGTGCTAAAGGTACCTAGCGATAGACCGGGGTCAAAGGGGGCTGGCCACGAAGCACGGCCTGCACGTTGGCGACGGCAATCGCCGCCATCTTGCGGCGCGTGTCGTGCGTGGCGCTCCCGATATGCGGCAGGAGCACGGTGCGCGGCGCGGCGCGGAGGCGTGGGTGGATGGTGGGCTCTTCGGTATAGACGTCCAAGCCGGCGGCGCCGAGGCGCCCTCCTTCCAGCGCGATCGCCAGCGCCTCTTCTCGAATCAGGTCTCCGCGCGCGGTGTTCACGAGGATTGCGCCCGGCTTCATGCGACTGAGAGATCCGCTGTTGATGATGCCCTTGGTTTCGGGTGTCGACGGCGCGTGGAGGGTCAGGATGTCGCTCTCCCCGAGGAGGCGGCTCCAGTCCCCGCGCGTCGCTCCCGTTTCGTGCTCAAACTCGGGTTTCGGCGTGCGCGCGGCGTAGATGATCCGCAACCCGAAGGGGACGGCGCGGCGGCCCACGGCCTGGCCGATCCGGCCCGCCCCGAACAGCCCCAGCGTCCTTCCGCGCAGCTCGACGCCGAGCAGCAGCTCCGGATGCCACCCCAGCCACCGGTCGCTGCGCACCAGATCGATCGCTTCGACGATGCGCCGCGCGCACGCGAGGATCAGGGTCCAGGTGAGGTCGGCGGTGGCGTCGGTGAGCACATCGGGTGTGTTGGTGACGATCACCTTCCGCATCTCCGCCGCAACGAGGTCGACGTTGTCGTATCCCACGGCGCAGTTGGCGACGATGCGGAGGTTGGGGAGGTGTTTCAGCTCGGTGCCGCCCACCCAGCGCGACAGCAGGGGCACGACGGCGACCCAGTTCCCCCTCGCGATCGGCTGGTCGGCCGGGAGCCACGTCACGTCGAGCCCGTCGAGCTGGGCGGGCTCGAGCAGGTTCCGGAGTTCGGCGGCGACGAGAACGGGCTGGGCCACGGCGCTCAAAGATAAGGCCTTGACTCTAGGCCCGGCGGATGCTGATTGATGTTGTCTTCAAGAGGACTGCGCGATGATCTTCCGGAAATTCTTTACCGTGATCCAGGCGTTCTTTAATAGAATTGCGAACGCCATGTGGGAGCGTGACCCGATCGCGATCATGCAGCTGGAATACGACCGCTCCGTGGAGCAGCTGCAGGAAGGCCGCAAGGGCCTGGAGCTGTACCGCGGCCTGGTCGAACGGGTGGCGCGCCAGGTGACCATGGGCAAGACGCAAGTCGATCGCCTGAAGGCGGAGGTGAAGGCGTACCTGAAGGCGGGGGACCGGACGACGGCCGCGAAGTTCGCGGTCCAGCTCAAGAAGACCGAGACCGACCTGGTGACGAACCAAGAGCAACTGAAGATGCACGAAGAGGCGTACGAGAACAACCTGAAGAAGATCCAGTACGCGAACAAGCAGCTCGCGGACGTGCGCGACAAGATTCAGCGCTACAACGCGGACCTCAAGATGACCGCCGCGGAAGCGGAGATCGCGCGCATCGCGGGCGATTTGAACTTCGACGTGACGACGGACTTCGGTCAGATCGAGCAGATCATTCAGCAGAAAATCGACACCAATCGCGGCAAGGTGCGCGTCGCCGCGGACCTCTCGTCGCGCGGCGTCGCCGAGATCAAGGCCCAGGAGCGTATGGAGGATCAGCTGGCCGAGGACACGCTGCAGCAGTACGAGGTGGAGCTGGGCCTCAAGTCCCCGGAGACGACCCCCGTGGTCGAGACCGACAAGAATCTCGGTCCCGCCACCGACAAGAACCGCGCGTAACCCATGACTGGACCCGCTCCGGAGGCGCGACCGATGGCTAACGGAAGACCGAAGGCCCCGTTCTACTTCGCCCTGCTGCTCGTCGTGGCCGGCTTGGTCTACCTGGGCGTGCACCGTTTCAAGGGCAGCGTCGGCGGCGATGCCACCGGCACCGTCAGTCCGGGCGACCTGCCGCAGTCGGGGATCGAGGCGAGCGACACCGGCGCGGTCACGACCAAGAAGGAATACTCGTACGTCGCGGCCACGCGCCTGCCGCCCGTGCGCGGCATCTCGAACTACAAACCGCTGGTCAACCGGACGGTGCGCGTCGCGCTGAACGTGTGGGCCGGGTGGGCGCCGATCATCTACGCCAATAACGGCTTCGCGGCGGGCAAGGTGTGGCATACGCCGGGCGGGCAGGACTTCCGCGTCGAGCTGGTCCTGATCGACGATCCGGTCGCGATGCGGGACGCGTACGCCGCCGGCAACGTGCACATCGGGTGGGCGACCCTCGACATGGTCCCCCTGTTCGTCGAACAGCTACGCAAGGACTCGCGGACGATGCCGCGCGTGTTCCAGCAAATCGACTACTCCAACGGCGGCGACGGCATCGTCGTGCGTCAGAACGTTCGCTCCATCGCCGACCTGCGCGGCAAGACGGTCGTCCTGGCCCAGAACTCGCCGTCGCACTACTTCCTCCTGAACGCGCTGATCGACGGGGGGCTGCAGCCGGGCGACGTGGAATTCAAGTTCACCCAGGACGCCTTTCAAGCCGCCGCCGCCTTCAATGCCGACCGCTCCATCGCCGCGGCGGTGAGCTGGTCGCCGGACATCTACAACCTCGCGAAGGTCAAAGGCAACCGGCTACTCGTCACCACGCAGACGGCCAACAAGCTGATCGCCGACGTCTGGTTCGCGCGCGCCGACTTCGCCAAGGATCACCCCGACATCATCGAAGGCCTGGTGCGCGGCATCTTCGACGCGATGGAGGCGCTCAAGACGGCGGACGCGAAACAGCAGGTGGCGCAGTTGATGGCGAGCGGCTACTCGCTCCCCGCGAGCGACGCCCTCGGCATGCTGGGCGACGCCCACTCCACGAACTATGCAGAGAACCGCGAGTTTTTCCTCAATCAGAACAACCCGTCGAATTTCGAGCGTACGTGGAATACCGCCTACTTCCTTTATAAGCGGATCGGCATGGTCTCGGGCCCAGTCCCGTTCGACCAGGTGATGGACTTCTCGGTCATTCAGAAACTCGGCCGCGAGCCGCGCTACGCCAACCAGCGCAATGAGTATCAGGTGCAGTTCGTCCCGACGTCCGCCTCGACGGTACAAGCGGAGAACACCGAGATCCTGACGAAGACCGTCGTGATCCATTTCTATCCGAACTCGTCCGATCTGCACAAGCGCATCGTCAACCACGTGAACGGGCAGGACCGTGAGGAGCTGTACGACCCCAACGTCGACTTCGTCGTGGACGAGGTGGGACGGCTCGCGGGCCAGTACGGGGCCGCGCGGATCATCATCGAGGGGCACACGGACGCGTCGATGAAGGGCCAGATCGACCCCGCGGCCGTGCGCGATCTCTCCCTGAACCGCGCCAACGCGGTGAAGGAAGCGGTCGTGCGCCGTTTCCCCACCCTGCAACCGGCGCAGTTCCTGACCAACGGGTTGGGCTGGGACCGGCCGGCCGATCTCACGGACCCGATGAATCACGCCAAGAATCGCCGGGTGGAGGTCAAAGTTTACCCGCTCGAAGCCACGCACTAGCGGGCGCGATGGTGACGACGACGCGTCCCCCGCTGTTCGGGCTGCGGGTCGCCCCGCCCGCGATGGTGGGCCGGGCGATCGGCCTCGGAGCCATTGCCTTGTGCGTGGCGCTGTGGTGGGCCTTCACGTGGGGCGCGACGCCCGAGTCCCGGCTCATCTCGCCCGTGGTGCTGCCCAGCCCGGGCGAAGTGCTGCGCAGTCTGCCAACGCTGTGGCGCGAGCGGGCGCTCCTCGAGAGTATCGCCGCCACGCTGCGCCGCGTGCTCAGCGGGTTCCTCCTCGCCATCGTCGTTGGCGTCCCTATCGGGATCGTCGCCGGCGCCTATCGCGTCTTCGACGCGGCGCTGGCGCCCCTGGCCCTGTTCGGGCGCAACATCCCGATCGCCGCGTTGATTCCGCTCACGATCCTGTGGTTCGGGATCGAAGAAACCCAGAAGACGATGTTCATCTTTCTGGCCACCGTTCCGTTCATTTTCTCGGGGGCGGTGGACGCGGTCGTGGCCGTTCACGAACGATACGTGGAGACGGCGCAGACGCTGGGCGCGTCGCCGCGGCAGGTGGTGGGCAAGGTGCTGATCGCGCTCGCCCTGCCCAGCATCTACAACAACCTCCGCAGTCTCTTCGGCCTCGCCTTCGGCTACATCATGCTTGCCGAGCTCATCAATGCGAAGTACGGACTCGGGTACCTGTTGAGCACGAGCCAGCGCCGCGGCCTCACCGAGCACATCATCCTGATCCTGATGATCATCGGGTTGGTCGCATTCGGGATCGACCGCCTCCTTTATTGGTTCCAGCTGAGGCTCTTCCCGTACCTGCAGCGCGCGGAGTGACCGTGCCACCCGACGCCGCCCGATCCTCGCCCGCCCCTGCCACGGCGCCTCCGGCGGCCCCGCCGCCCGTCGTGCAGTTCGAAGCCGTCTCCAAGACGTACGACGACGGGTTCACCGCGATCAAGGACGTGACATTCACCGTCGAGGATCTGCCGGGAAAGGGCGAGTTCATCACGGTGCTCGGCCCGTCGGGGTGCGGCAAATCCACAATCCTGCGCCTCATCGCGGGGCTGCGGCCGCAATTCCCCCCGACCTCCGGGCGGGTGCTGGTCGCGGGCCGCCCCGTGGAGGGCCCGGGGGCGGATCGCGGCATGGTCTTTCAGGACTACACGGCGTTCGAGAACCGCACGGTCGAGGAGAACGTGGCGTTCGGGCTCGAATGTCGCGGCACCCTCCGCAAGGAGCGCATCGAGCTCGCCCGCGAGTGGGTCCACAAGGTGGGGCTCGATCCGCGCCGCGACGGTGCGAAATACCCACACCAATTGTCCGGCGGCATGCGGCAGCGCGTCGCGATCGCGCGCACCCTGATCCTCAATCCCAGGATCATCTTGATGGATGAGCCGTTCGGGGCGCTCGATCCGTCCACCCGCATGCGCATGCAGGATCTGCTGGTGGAGTTGTGGCGCGGCCTGCAGGCCACCGTGTTCTTCGTCACCCACTCGATCGAAGAAGCCGTCTACCTCGGCGACCGGACGTACGTCATCTCGTCGGCGCCGGGGACGATCCTCAAGGAGGTGAAGGTGCCTCCGCCGGACCGCCCCGCCCACGTGATGCAGCGCGAGCCGGAGTTCCTCCGCGTCGTCTTCAGCCTGCGTGACACGATCGAGCAACTCGAGCCCTCGACGCGCGCGGGAGATTGATGCCCACCCCCGCAGTGAGCCGGGCCGGCATGCTCGACTACCTGAAGCATGCGCTCGTCACACCGTGGAACCTGCTCGTGCTCCTGGGCGGTGCGGCGGCCTCGCTCCTGTCGCCCTGGCCCGACGTGCTGCTGCCGTTGCTCGGGGCCGGCGAGCTGCTCTACCTCGGCGCCCTGGTGTCGCTCCCCCGGTTCCGGGAGGCGGTGGACGCACAGCTCGCCGCCGCCGCCCGAGCGGCGCAGGGCAGCGCGCGGCAGCGCTCCGTCGCCGAGCTGCTCACGGGTCTGTCGGCGGACGCGCAGCAGCGCTTCACGGCGTTGCGCCGCCGCTGCCTCGAGATGCGGTCGATCGCCCAGGCCGCGCGACCGGAGTCCGCCGCCGAGACGATCGACCTCTGGACCCCGGCGCTCGATCGTCTGTTGTACGGGTTCCTGCGGCTGCTCGGCCAGCAGAACTCGCTGCGCCGTTTCCTGGGGTCGACCACCAGCGCCGAGCTCAAGAAGCGGCTCGAGGACCTGAAGAAGAAACTCCCCGCGGCGCAGGCTGCCGGCGACGACCGCGTGGCCCGTTCACTGGAGGAGAGCGTGACGATCGCGGAGCAGCGCGTCGAGAACTACGAGAAGGCCGAGAAAAACGGCGAATTCGCTGCCATCGAACTCGACCGCGTGGAGACCAAGATCCAGGCACTCATCGAACTGGCGGCGAATCGGCAGGATAACTCGCTGCTGAGCAGCCAGGTGGACGCGGCCGCGGAGAGCATGCACCGCACCGAAGCGACGTTGAGCCAGCTCCAGCAATTCACCGGTGTCACCGACGAGTTGGACGAAGTCCCCGCGATCCTCGACCAGACCAAACGGACGGTGACCGATGGCTGACCCACTGCTCGAGGGCGCAGGTACCTTCCCCGGGTGGTTCCCACCGTGGGCCCGCCAGCTTGCCGAACTGTGCTTCTCGGGCACGACGTCCGCCTTCATCCTGCATGGCAACACCAATGATCTGCTGCGGCGCGGCGCGGCGCCCGACGACGGCTATGGCACCATTGCGGACTTCCTCGCCGAACAGATGTTCGGCAAGTGGGACCTCGTGCTCCACTACGATCTGGGGCGTGGCCTCCGCGCGTTCGCCGGACGCAACGAAAAGCGTCTCCAAAAGATGGTGGCGCTCGCCAACGAGAAGATCGCCGATCTGAGCGAGGTCAAGAACGACCCCACGGTGGTGTTGGCGCTGCTGGACCGCTTCGTCCGCGCCAACATCGTCAGCGCGGCCAAGGGCGCGGTCAGTCTGGCCGTGCTGATCGACCAGGCCTCATTCCTGTTCCCGACCGGGGAGCCGGGACGCACGAGCTTCGGGGTGGCGGGCATGCTCGTCACGCTGCTCAGCTGGGCGAAGAGTCCGCACATCAAGAAGATGCCGATGGCGTTCGTGCTCCTGGACGAGCGTCGTGCCGACCTGAGCGAGCGGTTGAGCGGCAGCCCGCACGTCGCGCCGATCGAGGTCCCGCTGCCCACCGAGGCGGAGCGCGAGGGATTCATCCGCTTCACACTCGGCACGCGCGATCCGGCGACGTTCTCGGACTTCGACGCGCCGACGCTCGCACACCTCACCGCGGGCGTGTCGCTCATCGATCTCTCGGTCCTCGTCAAGTTCTCAATGGAGACGGGGCAGCGACTCGACGCCACCCTGTTCCGCGATCTCAAGAAACGCCTCATCGAGAAGCAGGCGCAGGGTCTGCTCGAGTTCATCGATCCCAAGTGGACCCTGGACATGGTGATCGGCCACGAGGCGGCGAAGAGCCGCCTGCGGCAGGATGCCCAGCTGCTGCGACAGGGCCGACTCTCCAGTCTGCCCATGGGCTACCTGCTGTGCGGCCCCGTCGGCACCGGAAAATCCTTCTTGGCGCAGTGCACCGCCGGCGAAATCGGGATCCCCTGTGTCATGCTCAAGAACTTCCGCTCGAAGTACGTCGGAGAGACCGAAGGCAACCTGGAGCGCGTGCTCTCGGTGTTGCGGGCGATGGGGCCCGTTATGGTCGTGATCGATGAAGCCGACGCGGCGCTTGGCACGCGCGAGGCGGAGGGCGACTCCGGCACGTCGAGCCGCGTCTTCGGCATGATCGCGACCCAGATGGGCGACACCCGCTACCGCGGCGCGATTCTGTGGATGCTCCTCACGGCTCGCCCCGATCTGCTACCGATCGACATCAAACGCCAGGGCCGGGCCGAGGTCCACATCCCGTTGTTCTATCCGACTGAGGAGCAGGAAATCCGGGCGATGTTCGTCACGTTAGCGCAGAAAATGCAGAGTCGATTGGCACCGGAAGACCTGCCCCCGATCCCGCACATCGGTCAGCTCTCGGGAGCGGCCATCGAGGGACTCTGGCGGGCGGCGAGACGATCACGCGTCAGGCGCTCGCCGAAGCCGTCGGGCAATTCCTGCCGTCGACCCAGGGGCTCGAGAAGGAAATGCAGGAGGTGGCCGCGGTCCTGGAGTGCACGGATCGCCAGTTCCTACCGCCCGGCATCAGCAAGCAGCTCGACGTGGATGATCGCGGGCGTCTGCAGCAACGCTTCGCCGAGCTGCGCCGTCTCATCGAAGCCGTGTGATTCAGGGCCCGTAGCGCACCAGGCACGTGATGGACAACGACGGATCTCGGTACGCGCTCATGCTGAACGTGTAGGTGCCGGCGTCGGCAAAGACTGGCTCATCGGCGGGCGCATGACTCCGGCGGCCGTTGAACGATTCCGTCGGAAGAGCCAGCAGGCCCTGATGCTCGAAGCGCTCGGCCTCCGGGACCGAGCCCGCAGCGACCGGCCCGCGGATGACCAGGAAGCCGCGGCGCGGCGTGAAGACTCCGAGCTCATTGCCGTGCGGCGTCCGCATCCGGAGGATCAGGTCATCGCCGGCGTGGACCTCCGCGGGCGTGCAACTCAGGGCCGACGGCGTCCCGGGCAGGTCAACTCCGCCCCGGTAGACAACATTCCCCACGACCATCGCCCCGATGACAAACGCCGGAATGACGTTCAGGGCCCAGAACCAGCTCGCGGTTCCGCCCAGCAACTCTGCGTCGGACAATTGCGAGTCCGGCGTTTCGCCCAGGAGGTCGAGGCGCCGCGTGAACGTGAGCAACTCCCACGAGACAAAGACAAGAAAGAGGGGAATGACCAACAATCCGAGCGCCGCCCTGAGTGGGTAGAGCGCGTACGCCAACACCAGCAGGGCCACGGCCGCATCGGAAACCGCGTGCGCGGCCATGACGCCGGACGCGCGCCGCCGGATGGCGAGTACGAGCAGCGCGCCCGCGACGACCGTGCGCGCCACGACGTAGGCGATGGCTGCGATGCTCCAAAAACTCATTCAGGTCGGCGGAAGACGGCGAAGGACGGCGGAAGGCGGCGAAAGGATGCGCGCTGCGTCCGATTGATGTCACTGTGCGACGCACGCGACCCTAGGTTCGGTACCACATGGCACCGTACCGGCGTCTCCTGGCGTGGCAAGAGTGTCATAAGCTCGTGCTGGATGTGTACAAGGCAACACAATCCTTCCCCAAGCATGAGCTCTACGGTTTGACGTCGCAGGTGCGCCGAGCGGCCTTTTCAGCGGCCGCGAACATCGTCGAGGGATCGACGAGGAAGGGGCGCCGAGAGTTCCGACGATTTCTCGACATCTCCGTGGCGTCCCTATCGGAGGTCGAGTATGCGCTCGAGGTGGCGACCGCACTCGAGTACATCAGGCCCGACGTGTACGCTGAACTTGAGGCACAGCAACGACGGGCGCGCTTTCTCGCTTGGAAGCTCCACGCGTCGTTGCGCGAAGCAGGGCAGTAACCTCCGCCATCGTTCGCCGCCCTCCGCCGACCTCCGGCGTCGTTGTTCTACGGACAGGGAGGGATTCGAACCCTCGATACCCTTACGGGCATACCGGTTTTCGAGACCGGCGCCTTCAACCACTCGGCCACCTGTCCTGAACGACTAGACGCCTAGACGCCGAGAGGCCGAGACGCCCAGGAAAAGCAACGACAAGACTTCCTCCAGCCTACAACCTGCGCACCGCTAGGCGTCTGAGCGTCTAGGCGTCTTTGTTATCAGGACGGACAGGGTGGGATTCGAACCCACGTAACGGTTTCCCGTTAACACGCTTTCCAAGCGTGCGCCTTCAGCCACTCGGCCACCCGTCCTCAGTGCGGGAGGAAACTAGCGGCGGGCCCCCCCTCAATCAACCGGCGACGCAGGGTAAGCTACGGCCGGAGCGTCCCTTAACCGCGCTGTGGCGCCGGCGCTACCCAAAGTGCCGCGCGCCCGCCACAAGTACGGTGACCAGCGCCTCGGGGCACGCACACGCCGATGGGCGCATTTATTGCCACTTCCACCCAGCGTGACGACGCCGAGCCTGTACAAGCCGCGCGCCCCGCTTCGCCCACCGACGATTCCGGCGTCGCGCTCGCGCGCGAGCGTCTTCGACGACGTGCGAGCAGCCGCGATCCGTGATGTGCTCCAACCGTACATGTTCGACGATCACGTATTCCGCAACCTCGTGACCGAGGAGCTGCGCGCCCCCGTGGCCCGGCCGCGCATCATCGAGTTCGGATGCGGGACGGGCTCGTTCACGCTGGCCGCCCTCACCACGCGGCATGACGCCGTCTACCACGGCTTTGAACGCTCAGAAGCCGACGTGGCAATCGCGACGTGCCGGCTCAGCCGTGCCGGCCTCCAGGACGGCGCCACGTTCACGGCTCCGTTCGAGCTCGACAGCCGAGCGATCGGCGAAGCCCTGCAAGGGCTTCGGGCCGACTTTATGCTCCTGCCACGCTTCCTCCAGACGGTGCCGCTGCTCACGGAGGGCAGCACTATGAACCGGGCTGCGTTCCTCGCGCTGTGCCGCCAGCTCGTGAAGCCCGGCGGCCGCATGCTGATCATCGAGGATGTGTACGGCGAGGACGCGGACGAGCAGGCTGAGTTGTCGTTCGCCTGGCGGGACTCGTTTCGCGCGCGGCTGACCCGCGACATCGAACCCCTGCGACACGCGCTGCACGGGCTCGATGCTGATCTCGCGGCGCGACTCGCCCGCCTTCCCGGCGATCCTTCGCTGCTCGGCGAGCTGCGCGACCGCGCTCAGCCCTGCCCCGCCCAGGCCATGCCGCTGCGCGCCTGGGAGCGGATGTTCGAGCACCTCGGCTTCGCGTTCCAGGCGACGCGACACCAGACGCAACGCCAGCTATACCTCTTCTCCGTGCGGTGCTAGCTTAGGCTCCCGAGCCTCAACAGGGAGCCCCATTTGCCGGTCACATACGCGAGCTACCTGAAGCTCGACGAGCTCTTGTCGCTCCAGCAGCCGCGCCCCGGTGAGCTGGAGCACGACGAGACGCTGTTCGTCATCATCCATCAAGTCTACGAGCTGTGGTTCAAGGAGGTCCTGCACGAGCTGGACCACCTGCAGCGCCGGCTACGCGCCAACGACACGGCGCTCGCTGGACACACGCTGAAGCGCATCCTCACGATTCTCAAGACGCTCGTCGCGCAGATCGACGTCCTCGAGACGATCACGCCCCTCAACTTCCTGTCGTTCCGGGACCGGCTCGAATCGGGGAGCGGGTTCCAGTCGCACCAGTTTCGCGAGATCGAGTTCGTGCTGGGCAAGAAGGCTCGGCCGTCGTTCGAGCGATACCCAGAGGGGAGTGTGAGTCGGGAGAGAGTTGAGAAGCGGTTCAAAGAACCGACGCTGTGGGACGCCTTTCTCGCGTACCTCGCCGCCAACGGGTACACGGTACCGCGCGAGCCTCTCACCCCTTCGCCGGAATTGCAACGCATCCTGATCGACGTCTACCGCACGAATCACAGCGTATCGCAGATCTGCGAGCGGCTCGTCGATCTGGACGAAGGGTTCATGGAGTGGCGCTATCGGCACGTGAAGATGGTGCAGCGCACGATCGGGACGAAGGCCGGGACTGGAGGTTCTGCGGGCGCTGAGTACCTGATGACAACGATCAATCAGCCGGCGTTTCCCGATCTCTGGGCGATTAGATCCGAGCTGTGATCAACCCCGAAGCGCTCGCCAAGCACTACAGTCGATTTCGCGTCACCGACCGGATTCTCCTCACCGGCCACTCGCACCAAGCTTGGCCCGATGTGGCGTTTGAAGCACAGCAGCAAGCCTGGCTCGACGCAGCGGAATTGGTAGACGATGTCTGGGACGTCGCATTCGAGAAGGCGAACGAAGTGCGGCGCGGCTTTGCTCGACTCATGGACGATTCGCCCGATCGCATTGCGCTCGCACCGAACACCCACGAGCTGGTCGTGCGGTTCCTGTCTGCCCTACCCCTCAGCAAGCGCCCCAAGCTGATCACCACGGACGGCGAGTTT
>Ga0193711_1000073_pt1 | contig 17856 bp, 18 predicted proteins | sample H3m2metaG_FD_144922 | JGI IMG/M metagenome (GOLD analysis project Ga0193711, IMG submission 144922) | Soil microbial communities from a riparian zone of the East river system, Colorado, United States - H3m2 | ecosystem: Environmental > Terrestrial > Soil > Riparian zone | place: USA: East River...
GAAACCACAAGGCCTCCTTGGACGAGGTCTGGTCCTACGATTGTGAATGGGGGGGTACGAAGTCAACTGGTCGTGCTCAACCAGGCGTGGCGGGAGCGTGTAGGAATCGAACCTACCGAGGCTCGTTCGAGCCCCAAACAGTTTTGAAGACTGCTCAGGCCACCAGGCCCGATCCGCCCCCCCGGTGCCGCTTACCCCTTCACCGCGATCACGTCGATCTCGACACGGGCCGCCTTCGGCAGACCCGCCGCCTGCACCGTGGAGCGCGCGGGCTTGTGGGTCCCGAAATGCTTGGCGTACACCTCGTTCATCTGCGCGAAGTCCGCCATGTCGGCCAGATAGACCGTCGTCTTTACCACGTTGCCCATGCTCGAGCCGGCCGCCGCCAGGACGGCCTGCAGGTTCTTGAAGACCTGCTCCGTTTGCTGCGCCGTCGTCGTGCCCACGAGCTCGCCGGTCTTGGGATCGAGCGCGACCTGCCCCGCCGTAAAGACCAGACCGTCGGTCTGGATCGCCTGACTGTAGGGGCCGATCGCCTTGGGGGCCGCGTCGGTCGTGACGACGCCCAGTCCTTTCGCCTTGCGCATTAGAACAATCCCTCGATAGTGCCGTCCGGATGGAGGCGGATCCGCTCCGCCGCCGGGCTCTTGCCGAGGCCCGGCATGGTCATGATGTCGCCCGCGAGCGCGACGACGAACCCGGCGCCCGCCGACGCTACAACATCGCGCACGTTCAGCGTGAACCCGGTGGGCGCGCCAAGCTTTGTCGCGTCGTCCGAGAACGAGTACTGCGTCTTCGCCATGCACACCGGCGCCTCGGCGAGCCCGAGCGCCGGGATCAGCTCGAGCGCACGCTCGGCTCCCGCCGTGTAGCGCACGCCGTCGGCGCCGTAAATCTTGCGCGCGATCGTGTCGATCTTGTCCTTGATCGACAGCTTGGCGTCGTACAACGGCTTGAATGCCGACTTGGTGCCATCGAGCAACTTGAGCAACGCCTGCGCGACGGCGACGCCCCCCTCCCCGCCCTTCCCCCACACCTCGCACGGCACGAGCTCGACCCCCTCCGCGCTGCACGCCGCTCGCACGGCGTCCAGCTCGGCGGGCGTATCGCCGGTGAAATGATTGAGCGCCACGAGCGCCGGAACGCCGAACTGCTTCACGTTGCGGATGTGGCGCTGAAGGTTGGCACACCCCCGCGCCACCGCCGCGGGGTCAGGCGTCCCTAACTGATCCTTCTTCACCCCGCCATGCATCTTGAGCGCGCGAACGGTCGCGACGATGATCGCGGCCTGTGGCTCGAGCCCGGCGAAGCGGCACTTGATATCGAAGAACTTCTCCGCGCCCAGGTCGGCGCCGAACCCCGCTTCGGTGAGTACCAGATCGGACAGGGTGAGGCCGAGCTTGGTCGCGACGACCGAATTGCACCCGTGCGCGATGTTGCCGAAGGGTCCGCAGTGCACCAGCGCGGGACCGCCCTCCAGGGTCTGCACCAGGTTGGGATTGAGCGCGTCCTTGAGGAGCAGCGTCATCGCCCCCTGCGCCTTCAAGTCGCTGGCGCGGACGGGAGTCTTGGTGAAGTTGAAGCCCACGACGATGCGTGCCAGGCGCGCCTCGAGGTCGGCGATCCCGGTGGCGAGGGCCATGATCGCCATGACCTCCGAGCCGGGGATGATGACGTAGTGGTCCTCACGGGACGGACCCGCCGTGATCCCACCGAGCCCGACGACGATATTGCGCAGCGCTCGATCGTTCATGTCGATGGTGCGCGGCCACGTGATGCGACGCACGTCGAGTCCCAACGCATTGCCGTGATGCAGATGCGCGTCGAGCAACGCTGAGAGGAGGTTGTGCGCGGAGGCGATGGCGTGGAAGTCGCCCGTGAAATGGAGGTTGATGTCCTCCATCGGTACGACCTGCGCGTATCCCCCGCCGGCGGCCCCGCCCTTCACGCCGAAGACCGGGCCGAGCGACGGCTCGCGCATGCACAGGATCGCGTTCTTGCCGATCTTGCGCAGCGCCTGCGTGACGCCGACGGTCACCGTGGATTTCCCTTCGCCCGCGGGCGTCGGACTGATGCCGGTGACGAGCACCAGTCGACCCTTTGGCTTGCGGCGCTCGAGCGCGGCCAGCGAGATCTTCGCCTTGTACTTGCCGTACAGCTCCACCTCGTCGTCCGTGAGGCCCAGCTCCGCCGCGACATCGGCGATCGGCCGCAGTTTGGCGGCCTGGGCGATGGCGATGTCGGAGGGGACCTTGGTGGCAGTCGTCATAGGGTGGTGTCGAGGCGTGGTCCGAAGCAGCGGCGCGCGTTGTCCGTCGTGCGCTGGGCGACCGTGTCGAATGCTTCGTGGCACAGCGCCGCGGCGCGCTCCGCCACCTCGCGCACGAACGCGGGCTCGTTGCGCTTGCCGCGATGCGGGACCGGTGCGAGGTACGGAGCATCGGTCTCCAACAACAGGCGGTTCGGCGGGTAGGCGGTTAGAGGGACCACAGGGGTCCAGTTCTTGAAGGTGATCATGCCGCTGAAGGAGAAGTATGCGTTGATGGCACGTCCCGCCTCCCAGACCGCGTCACCCGATGAAAAGCTGTGCAGCACGACCACTGGCGGACGGGGACCCAACGCGCCGAGCATCGCCGCCATGTCGGCGTCCGCGTCGCGCGCGTGCACGATTACCGGCTTGCCGAGCTCCGCCGCGAGCCGCAACTGCGCTTCGAAGACCCGCCGCTGCACGTCGCGCGGCGAGTGATCGTAGTGGTAGTCGAGTCCCGTCTCTCCGACCGCCACCACCTCGGGCTCCGCGAGCAGCTCGCGCACCCGTGCCTCGACGTCCCCCGACCAGCTCGACGCCTCGTGGGGGTGCACACCGGCCGTCGCCGAAAGTCCCGTGCGCGATCGCGCGAGCCCCACCGCCTTCTCGCTGCCCGCCAACGACTCGCCGATCACGACCACATGCCCGACGCCGGCGGCGCGCGCCCGCTCCAGCGCCACCTCGCGATCGGGGTCGAACGCCCCGTCGCTGAGATGGCAGTGAGCGTCGACCAACACTACCGCGCGGGAACCTTGGGAGGCGCGGGCGCGCCGCGGGGCGCGGCCGGCGCCGTCGGGGTCGCGGGCGTCGGGGCCCGCGCGCCGAGGGCTCGTGCGCCGCGGGCGTCCTCGCCCGGCCAGCGCTTCTCGATCAAGAGCAGGATCGGCGCGGCGATGTAGATCGAGGAGAACGTTCCCGTGAAGATGCCGAACGACATCACCCACGCGAAGGGCCGGATCACCTCACCCGCCAGCAGCAGGAGCGCCAGCGTCGTCGCGATCGTCGTCCCGTGGGTCAGCACCGAGCGCGGCAGGGTTTCGTTGATCGAGAGGTTCAGGATCTCATAGAGATTCTGGCGCCGGTACTTGTGCAAGTTCTCGCGCACGCGATCGAAGATGATGATGGTATCGTTCAGTGAGTAGCCGACAACCGTGAGCACGGCGCCCACGACGATCAGACTGACCTCGATGTGCATCAGGCTGATGAACGCGATGGTGGCGAGCACGTCGTGCGCCGTGGCGAGCACCGCCGCGAGGCCGAAGCGCCATTCAAACCGCGCCGCGAGATAGATGAGGGTGACGAAGAACGACAGGATGATGGCGAGGAAGGCCTTGCCCTGCAGCTCTTTGCCGACCTTGGGCCGCACCACTTCGGTTCGCTCGAAGCGATAGTTCCCGGCGCCGGCGGTGGCGTCGAAGGCCCGCGTGACGCTCGCCGCGACGGCCACCGTATCCCCGCCGGTCGTGTCGGCCTCCGCCGAGGTGCGCGCCCGGATCACGTAGCTGGTGTCGGACCCGAAGGTCTGGATCGTGGCGCCGTGCAGACCGACGTTGTCGAGCGACTGGCGGATCTGCCCCATCGGAAGCGCTGTTTTCGCCTCGATCTGGATCAGCGTCCCCCCCGTGAACTCGATGCTGTAGTTGAGCCCGCGGATCACCAGGTCGAAGGCGCCCACGAGCATGATCACGGCCGTGAGCCCGTACGCCCAGCGGCGCCACTTGATGAAGTCGTAGTTCGCGTTTGCGAAGAATCTGATCATCAGACGCTCAGGGTAGTCATCGTCGGCCGCCGCTGCAGCCAGATGAGGAAGAGGGTTTTCACGACGAAGATCGCCGAGACCATCGAGGCGGCGATGCCGATGATCAGGGTGATGGCGAAGCCCTGCACCGGGCCCGTCCCGACGAGATACAGAATGAAGGCGGTGAGTGCGGTGCTGACGTTCGAGTCCACGATGGCGTTCATCGCGTGCTTGAATCCGTCCTCCACGGCGAGCCGCAGCGACTTGCCGTGCACCAACTCTTCCCGGATGCGCTCGAAGATCAGCACATTCGCGTCCACCGCAATGCCGATCGACAGGACGAACCCGGCGAGACCCGGCAATGTCAGCGTGAAGCCGAAGGCCGCGAGCCCCGCCAGCGTGAACAGGCAGTACAGCGTGAGTGCGGCGACGGCGAGCGCCCCGGAGAGCCGGTAGTAGCCGACCATGATCAGGATGACGAGCGCGACCCCGACGATGCCGGCGCGAATGCCGTCGTTGATCGAGTCCTCACCCAGCGACGCGCCGATGGCCCGTTCCTCGACGATCATGAGCGGCGCCGGCAGCGCGCCCGCCCGCAGCACGAGGGCGAGATCGCTCGCTTCCTGCAACGGCTTGGAGCCGAGCTCGATCATGCCGCGCTGGTTGATTTGGCTCTTGATGATCGGCGGCTGCCCCTGGACGCGGCCGTCGAGGATGATGGCCATATAGTGCTGGATGTGCCGGGCCGTCTCCTCTCCGAACTTGCGGCCGCCGCGGCGCGACAGCACGAACTCCACGATCGATTGGTTGGTCTGCTGATCGCGGCGCGCCGTCGCCTTCTGCAGCTCCTCCCCCGTGATGATGGGCCGCGACTCGACGGCGTAGAGCGGCCGGTACGACGTCGCCCCGCGGGACTCGACCTGCGCGCCCCACTTGAGGTCGATGCCGCGCGGGATCGCCTGCTTGACGTCGGGACGCTGAATGAGCGAGTCGACGACCTGCCATTGCTCTTCGGGCACGAGGAACTCCCCGGGAAGCTGGCCCTGGAAAAGCAGCGACGACAACGCGCCGGGCGTGTTCGCCTCGGCGGCGGAGTCCTTGGCGGCCTTGCTCGTATCGTTGCCGAACAGCTGCGACACCGCCGACGGCGCGGCACTGCGCGACTTGACCCCGGCGCGCCGCAACACGCCGTCGATCTGGGGCAGCGCGGCCTGGAACTGGTTCTGCATGTCCGTGATGCGGAACTCGAGGAAGGCGGTGCGCGCGATGATGCTCTTGGCGCGCGCGGGGTCTTTCTCACCCGCCAGCTCGACGATCAACCGGCAACGCCCCTGGATTTGCACGACCGGGTCGGTTGTGCCGAACTGGTCGATCCGCGTCCGGACGACGCGCTCAGCGCGTTGGATCGCATCGGCGCAGTCGGGGACGGGACCCTTGCTCTCGTCCACCTCGAGCGCCAGATGGATGCCGCCCTGAAGGTCGAGGCCCAAGCTGATCGGCACTCGCCGCTCGACGGTGTCCTTCACGCCGCCGGCCCCGTTGGGAATGCGCAGCGTCACGTTGCGCGGCAGCAGGGAAAGAGCGCTCCCCAACGCCAGGATCCCGATCATAATCAGACGACCACGAATCGTGCTCATCGCGTCTCTCTACCGGTTGAGGCTCGCCCGCGCCGCCTGCCGGTCGCGCTCCAATTGCGCCACCAGGGCCTCGCGGGAAGGAAACGCCTGCGTGTCGCGCAGGCGCTCGACCCACTCCACTCGTACCGTCTCACCGTACAGTTCGCCGGCGAAATCGAACAGATGAACCTCGAGCGTCCGCCCCTGCTCCGCAAATGTGGGTCGCGCGCCCTGGTTCATCATCCCGCCATAGCGGGTGCCGCGCCACCACACCCAGACGGCGTATACCCCGTCGGGGGGCAACAGCTTGCGCGGGTCGGGGGACGCCAGGTTGATCGTCGGCACCCCAATCGTCCGGCCCCGCCCTGCCCCCGGCACCACTTGGCCCAGCAAACCATACGGGCGACCCAGCCACCGCGCGGCGCTCGCCAGATCGCCGTGCGCCACCGCGTTACGGATCAGGGTCGAGGAGATCGGCTGCCCGTTCTCCCGGACGGCGTCCACAACCGCAACGTCGAACCCCTCCGCCGCCCCGAGTCGCCGTACCAGGGCTTCGTCGCCCGAGCGGCCCCGCCCAAAGGCGTGATCGTACCCGAGCACCAACTGCTGCAACGCGTGCTCGCCGCGGAGGCGCCGGATGAACTCCTCGGGGCTCAGTTGCGCCACTTCGCGCGTGAACGGCAGCACCGCCACGCGCTCGAGCCCTACCCCGGCGAGCAGCTCCTGCTTCTCCTCGGCCAACGTCAACAGCTTCGGTGCCGCGGCCGGGTTGACCACCTCGAGCGGGTGCGGGTCGCACAACACCAGCACGCTCGTCAGTCCACCCGCCCTCGCCCGGCCCACCACCTCGGCCAACACTTGCTGGTGACCGCGGTGCAAGCCGTCGAACGTTCCGACCGTGACGACCGCGCCGATCATGCGTCCGTCACCACCACGCGGGGTTTCAACTGCTCGCCTTCAACCTCGGCGACCGCGAGGAGCTCGGATCCCGAAAAAAGCGCTACCGGGTCCCGGCTATCCGCTGTCGGGTCTCTCGCGATCGGGCGACCGTGCACGACCGCGTCCCGTTCAGTCAACGTCACCTCTCGACGCATCAGGTCTGCGACGAGTGCGGCCGGATCGCGGACGTGCTCGAGCGTCACTGCGTCCGGCGCCACCGCCGCGTCGAGCCGAAAAGGCCCTACCGCCGTGCGACGAAGACTGACGAGATGTCCGCCGCACCCCAACGCGGCACCGACGTCCCGTGCCAGACTGCGGAGATACGTCCCGCCGCCGACGGTGGCGCGGAATGTCACGTCGGGCGCCGCGTACTGCACCAGCTCGAGCGACTCGATTTCGACGCGACGCGCCGCCGGCTCCACGACTTCGCCGCGCCGTGCCCGGCGGTACGCGCGCTCTCCCGCGATCTTCACTGCCGAGTAGGCGGGGGGGCGCTGCTCGTACCCACCGCGGAACTGCCCCAGTGCGGCGCCCAGCTGCTGCGCTGTAACCTCCACCGCTTCTGTCTTCAGCACGGTGCCCGTCGCGTCATCGGTGTCTGTCGTGATGCCGAGTCGAATGACGCCGTCGTACCTCTTGGTCCAACCGGCGGCGAACGTCGCCAACCGCGTCGCCCGTCCGACCACCACCACCAACAGACCCTCGGCAAAGGGATCGAGGGTGCCGAGATGTCCGACCCGTTCTTCTCCCAGGGCCCGCCGGACGATGTCGACCACGTCGTGCGACGTGGGACCCACCGGCTTCGCGACGAGGAGGAAACCGCCGGTCAGTCGTCCGACTCCTTGTGCTCCTTGAGGACACGCAACACCCGATCGATACGCTGTGCGTGCTCGAGGCCCCGATCCAGGTGGAAATGGAGTTCCGGGCTGGTGCGCAGGCGCAGCTCCTGCGACAGCTGCGCGCGCATATAGCGCGCCGCACTCGCCAGGCCCTCCAGACTTTTCGCCTTCTCCTCATCGGTACCCATGACGCTGACGCGCACGTTCGCATGCGACAGGTCCGGCGACACCTCGACGCCGGTGACCGTGACGAACCCGATGCGCGGATCGCGCACGTCCCCCGTGAGGAACGCGCCCACCGTCTGCCGGATCAGCTCCCCCACACGCTCGGGGCGATGGCTTGGACGCTTCATGTCAGAGATAGCTCGTGCTCGTGTCCACGATCCGGGCGCCGTCCGCGCCGGCGACCAGGCGGTCGGCCTCGCGCAGGACGCTCTCGGCGTGGCGCCGGTCGGTGCTCACTACGGCCGCGGTGACTTCGGCCCGCTGCCACAGATCCTGATGCGCCGTCTCCGCCACTGAGACGTTGAAGCGCTGGTGCAGCCGATCCTTGAGACTCTTCAACACCGCGCGCTTGTCCTTGAGCGACTGACTCGCCATGAGATGCAGCTCCCACACGATCACGCCAACGATCACGGGGGGAGCGCCTCAGGCGCCGAGAACCCGGGCGACCTCCTCGATCCGATAGGCCTCGACCAGGTCGCTGACCTTGATGTCGTTGAAGTTCTCGACCCCGATGCCGCACTCGAAGCCCTCGCGCACTTCCCGCACGTCCTCCTTGAACCGCTTCAGCGACGACAGGGTCCCGTCGTACACCTCGACACCGTCGCGGATCACGCGGACGCGGCCGGCGCGCGGAATCACGCCACTGCGCACGAAGCTGCCGCCGATCGTGCCACCTTCGCGATCTTGGAAGAGCTGGCGGATCTCGGCCTCCCCGAGCACCACTTCCTTCTTCTCGGGAGCCAGGAGGCCTCCCATCGCCGACTTCACTTCGTCGACGGCCTCGTAGATGACGCGGTAGGTCCGGATCTCCACCCGCTCGCGATCGGCCGCGGCGCGGGCGTTGGAGTCGGGCCGGACGTGGAAGCCGATGATGATCGCACCCGAGGCCTTGGCGAGTAGCACGTCGGACTCGGTGATCGCGCCGACGCCGCGGTGCACGACCTCGACCTTCACTTCCGTCGTTGACAGCTGGGCGAGCGCGTCGGCCAGCGCCTCGGCGGGACCGCCCTGGTCGGCCTTGATGATGATCCGCAGGCTGGCAGCGCCTCCCTCCGCCCGCTCGGCCATGAAGTCCTCGAGGGTCTTCACGCGGCCCGAGCGGCGATGCTGCGCTTCGCGCTCGAGGCGCTGGCGCTTCTGCGCGATGTCGCGCGCTTCCGACGCATCGGCCATCGCGAGGAACGTGTCGCCCGCTTCGGGGACACCCTCGAAGCCGAGAATCTGAACAGGCGTGGACGGCCCGGCCGCCGTCAGCGGCCCGCCGCGCTCGTCGTACATGGCCCGGACGCGGCCCGAGTACTGACCGCAGATGAAGTCGTCGCCGACATGCAACGTCCCGTTTTGCACGAGGATCGTCGCGAGGGCGCCCTTCCCCGGATCGAGCGACGCTTCGAGCACCGTCCCCGACGCGCGGCGGTCCGGGTTTGCCTTGCGATCGAGCAGCTCGGCCTGGAGCAGGATCTGATCGAGCAGCGCGTCGATCCCCGTCCCCTTCTTCGCCGAGATGGCGGTGCCGAGCGTGGTACCGCCGAACTCCTCCATCACCACGCCGTGCGCGAGCAGGTCTTGTTTCACCTTCTGCACGTTCGCCGTGGGCAGGTCGATCTTGTTCACCGCGACGACGAGCGGCACGCCCGCGTTCTTGGCGTGCGAGATGGCTTCGATCGTCTGCGGCATGATCGCGTCATCCGCGGCGACGACCAGCACGACGATGTCGGTCACCTGGGCGCCGCGGGCGCGCATCGCGGTGAAGGCCTCGTGGCCCGGTGTGTCGAGGAATGTGATCTGCCGGCCGTCCTTCAGCGTGACCTGGTAGGCGCCGATATGCTGCGTGATGCCGCCCGCCTCACCGGCGACGACGTTGGTCTTGCGGACGTAGTCGAGCAGCGACGTCTTGCCGTGGTCGACGTGACCCATGATGGTGACCACGGGCGGCCGTGGCTTCAGGGTTTCGGCCGCGTCCGTCGTCTGCACGGTCTCTGCGGTGGAGTAGCCTTCCTCCTTGGCCGCCTGGAAACCGAATGACGACGCGATCAGCTCGATCATGTCGAAGTCGAGCCGCTGGTTGATCGTCACCATCTGCCCCATTTCCTTGAAGGCAAGGGTGACGATCTGGGTCGGCGGCACCTTGAGGATGTTGGCGAGCTCCGAGACGGTGATGAACTCCGTCACGCGCACCAGCGTCTTCTCGCGCTCCTTCTCCTCGCGTCGCTTCTCTTCCTGGACCTCGCGGAAGCTCGGCCCCTCTTCGCGACGGTGCACGCCCTTGCGGCCCACGGGGCCCTTGATGGTCGCCATTGTGCGCGAGATGTTCTGCGCCACCGCTTCCTGATCGACCATCGACTTCTTGCCCTTTTTCCGCTTCTTGCCACCCTTATCGCGGCGGCGGTCATCGAGCGGCATCGCGCCGGGGGCGGCCGACGCCACGGGGCGCGGCGGCACCGGGCCCGACGGCGTAGCACTCGCCACGGGACGGGGACGCACGGGCGTCGGAATGAAGGGCCGCGGCGGGGGGGGCGCCGACGGAGCGACCAGCATCGGTGCCGACGAGAACGGGTTCATCGGCGCGGACGGCGGGGCCGTCTCAACGGCGACGTCCGATCGCTCGCCGGGCGCGAGGTCTTTGAAGAGCGCGGCGGCTCGCTCTTCAAGCGAGGCGGCGGGGCGCTCCTCCTCCTGTTGACGGGCAGCCGCTTCGAGGGCGAGGCGCGCCTGCTCGGCTTCCACGGCAGCGGCGGCAGCCACTTCGGCGGCGGCGGCATCGGCCGCGGCGACCTCGGCGGCGGTGCGCCGGCGGCGCATCGGCCGCGCCTCGACGGCGACGGGGGCCGGTGGCGGCTCGGCGGCCTTCGCGGTGCGCCGCCGCTTGGGCGGCGCGGCCGGTTCCTTCAGTTTGCGCTTCTCGCGCTCCCAGCGCGCGCGTACTAATGCCACCTGCTCGTCCTTGACAGGCGTCAGGTGACTGCGCACGAAGATGTCCATCTCCTTGAGCATAGCCATCAGCTGCTCGCTGGAGATGCCAAACTCGGCTGCCAGGTCATGAATCCGCGTGTTCGCCACTCACTCCTCCAAAAAAAACGGCTACCGGCTATCGGCTATCAGTCCACGCGCCAGGGCGGGATCTCGAACTCCGACCGCCTGCACCGGCGGCCGGCCGAGCTTTGCGCCCAGGTCGTCCGCCTGCGGCCCCGTGATCAAGGGCACGCCCTTCGCCTTCGCCAACCGCGTCACTTTCTCGTGCGTGCGCTCGCCGGCATCCGACGCGAGCACCACACAAGCGAATTCTCCTCGCTGCAACCCCGACCGCACTCCCGACACCCCGATCACCACCCGCCCCGCCTTGAGTCCCAGGCCCAGGAGCCGGGTCACGCGCTCCGTCACGCGGCTTTCGGCTCGGGGGGGGACGGGGGCGGCGGCTCGGGCTCCTCGTCGCCGCCGTCCTCGGTCATCTCATTGAGGAACGCCATCAGCTTGTCGGCGATATCGGGCGTCATCCCCGGCAACTGGTCGACCTCCTCGCGCTCCAAATCGAGGATGTCTTGCAGCGTCTTCTTGCCCGCCTGCTCGAGCACCGACACGAGCTCCGGCGGCAACCCCTTCATCTCCGTCAGCGCCACATCGGTCACGCCCTTCTCGGCGGCCGGCAGCGGCGCGAACAGCGGGCCCTCACCACCGCGCTCGAGCCACTCACGGCTCGAGTACAGATCGATCTTCCAGCCGGTCAGCTCGGAGGCGAGGCGCACGTTCTGCCCGTTCCGGCCGATGGCGAGGGACAACTGATCCTCGTCCACGATGGCCTGAATCGTCTTCGTGTCGGGATCCGAGAAGACCCGCGCGACGCGCGCCGGCGCGAGCGACAGCTTGGCGAACCGCTCGGGATCGGACGACCAGGGCACGATGTCGATGCGCTCGCCGTTCAACTCGTTCACGACGGCCTGGACGCGCGAGCCCTTGAGCCCGACGCAGGCGCCCACCGGATCGATCCCGTCGTCACGCGACGACACGGCGATCTTGGTGCGGCTGCCCGCCTCGCGGGCGGTGGCCCGGATGTCGACGATCTGCTGCTGCACCTCCGGGACCTCGAGCTTGAAGAGGGCCTTCACGAACAGTGGGTCGGCGCGCGACAAGATGAGGCGCGGCCCCTTGGGCGTCTCTTCGATGCGCTTCAAGACGGCGCGGATCGTGTCGCCCTGGTGGAAATGCTCGCGGTGGTTCTGGTCGCGGTACGGGATGATCGCTTCCGCTTCGCGAAACTTGTTGAGCATCACCACGATCTTGCCGCGCTCGATCTGCTGCACTTCGCCCGAGAGCAGGTCGCCGACTTTGTCCGAGAACTCTTCCCGGATCCGCGTCCGCTCGCCCTCACGGACGCGCTGGATGATGCGCTGCTTGGCCGCCTGCACGGCGGTCCGGCCGAACTGGTCGAACGGGACCTCTTCCTCCAGCACGTCGCCGGGCTGGAATTCGGGATCCTCGAACCGCGCCTCTTCGAGGGCGATCTGGGTGCCCGGGTCCTCGACGGCCTCGACGACCGTCTTGAGTACGACGATGCGGATCGACCCCTTCATCTCGTCGATCCCGATCTCGGACCGTACATTCGGCCCATAGCGCTTCACGAGCGCGGCGTGCAGACCGTCCTTGAGCAGGTCGATCAGCTCGCTGCGCTCCAGTTGCTTCGTGCTGGTCAGTTCTTTGATTGCCGAGACGACGTCTGGTGTATTCGCCATTCAGTCCTCAGTCTTCCATCAGTCGAGCTTCTTTGGCGTCGATCATCCGGTATTCCTGCGCCGGTCTCCCCTCAGGCTCGAGCACTACGGTCTCCGCGGTCGGAACCGCGATAATGCGCGCCTTCACTCGGCCCAACCCTGCCAGCCGCACGTTGACGTCGCGACCCACAAACCGGGTCCAGTGCCGGTGCCAGCGGACCGGCCTGTCGATCCCGGGGCTCGACACCTCGAGCACGTAGCGGTTTCCCAGGGGACCGCCGCCATCGAGCCAAGCCTCGAGGGCCCGGCTGGCGGTGGCACAGTCATCCACCGTCACCCCCCCAACGGCGGGGGGAGGCTTGTCGATGCGGACTTGGACCAGCAGCCGGTTCGGCGTGCCGCCAATGCGAAGGTCGGCCAGGTCGAACCCCAGGACTTCGAGCCGGGTTCGGAAGGCCTCGATCAGGGTGTCGGAAAGCATAGAAAAAAAAGCGCGGGCCGAACTTCGCCCGCTGCAGACCGGAATGTAGCCGGGGCTATGGTGGTGTCAAGTTTTAGGCCGACCGAGATAGGCGACCATCCGCCCGTCGCGTCCACCCGAGGCGCGGTGCGAGAAAAACCGGTCACGGTTGTGCGCGCTGCACGCGGGCGAGATCGTGACCTGCTCGATGCCCAGCTCATGGGCTTGCCGGGCCAGAATCGCGCGGAGGTCGAGGGGCACGGGCGTCGCGCTCTCGGGCAACCCGAAGCACGTCGCGACTTCAGAACCTACTTCATAACACACACCGCAAATTCCTACACCACAATGCATTACGATATCGGTGCTCTTGGCGAAGCCACGCCACTTGAGGAGCTCGACGCCCCGCCCCAACACGCCGGACGCGGCGCCGCGCCAGCCGGCGTGCAGTAAAGCAATCGCGCCCTTCTGCGGCACGGCGAGGTACACCGGGATGCAGTCGGCGACGGTGACCGTGAGCAGGGTGCCCTGCTGGTTGGTCGCGTGGCCGTCGAATCCATCGAGCACCAGCCACCCCTCAGGGAGGCTCTCGTGCCATTGGACCACGTTGCCGTGGACTTGATGGCTGAGGACAAGCGTCGGAAACCGGGCGGCGAAGGCCGCGCGCAAGGCACGCCAGCGGGTGAACACGTGACCCACCGGTTCGTCGCTCCACAAGCCGAGACTGAACGGGGCGGCACCCACGCCGCGCGTCGTGATCCCCGCGACCAAACCGTAGCGCTCGGCCCACGCCGAAAGCTCCATGCGGGGAACCGCCGCGTCGCCGATGGACGATTCGGCGAGGCTCTTATCGGGCGTCGTCGCGACGCTCAATCTGAGCTCCCAAGGCGCGCAGCCGTTCGTCGATGCGCTCGTAGCCGCGCTCGATCTGCCCGATGTTGTGGATGACGGAATCGCCTTGCGCCGCGAGCGCCGCGAGGAGCATCGCCATCCCGGCGCGGATGTCGGGGCTTTCGACCACTTGCCCGCGCAAGGGCGAGGGACCCGAAATCACCGCCCGGTGCGGGTCGCACAGCACGATGCGCGCGCCCATGCCGATCAGTTTGTCCACGAAGAAAAGCCGCGACTCGAACAGCTTCTCGAATACGAGCAGCAGCCCCTCGCATTGCGACGCGACGACGATCGCGATCGACATCAGGTCGGCCGGGAACGCGGGCCACGGGCCGTCTTCGAGCTTCGGAACGTGGCCGCCGAGATCGGGCCTGATGCGGCGCTCCTGATCGGCGTCGACGACGAGCTGGTTGCCCTCGAGCCGGGGCTTCACGCCGAGGCGTTCGAACGCCAGCAGCGTCGACCGCAGGTCGTCGCCGCGCACGCCGTCGATCGTCACCGCGCCGTTAGTGACGGCCGCGAGCCCGATGAACGAGCCGATCTCGATGTGGTCGGGGCCGATCGTGTGGGGCGCGCCGCGGAGAGGCCCGCCCCCATCGATGGTGAGTGTGTTGCTGCCGATGCCGTCGATCTTCGCGCCCATGCCGACCAGGAACCGCGCGAGGTCCTGGACGTGCGGCTCCGAGGCCGCGTTCCTGAGGACCGTCGTCCCCCGGGCGGCCACCGCGGCCATGAGCGCGTTCTCGGTGCCGGTGACGCTTGGCTCGTCGAGGAAAATGTCGGCGCCGGTGAGTTTGCCCTCGAGCTTGTACGTGTCGCCCACTGTGATGTCGGCGCCGAGGCGTTCGAGCGCCAGGAAGTGCGTGTCGACGCGGCGGCGGCCGATGACATCGCCTCCGGGGGGCGGCAGACTCACGCGCCCAAACCGCGCGAGCATCGGCCCGGCGAGCAAGATCGACGCGCGAATCTTGGCGGAGAGCTTGGGATCGAGGGCCTTGGGCTCGGCTTTTCCGGCATCGATCGTGACTTGGTTGGGTCCGTCCCAGCGCACCGTCGCGCCGAGATGCTCGAGCAACGCGAGCATCGTTTCGACGTCGCGAATGTGGGGAACGTTGTCGATCGTGCAGGGACCGTCGGCGAGCAGCGTCGCCGCGAGGATCGGAAGAGCCGCGTTCTTGTTGCCCGCAGGGCGGATGGTGCCTTTGAGCGCGCGTCCGCCCGTGACGCAGAACGACGGTGGCATAGGTCTGCGCAAGGTACGGCGACGCTTGCGGGGGCGTCAAGCGTTGGCGAACGTTCGCCTCCGTGAATCCCGTGCTCGCGCTGGCGCTCCTCCTGGCCGCCGGCCTCGCCGCGACGCGGCTGCGTCTTCCCCCCGTGCGTCGCACCATATCTCTGGACCGGGCGATGCAGCTCGCGGCCCTGGTCGGGGCGCCGTTCCTGCTTGTCGGCGTATTGCTCGGTCCCGCCCTCGAGGTTCTCGACCCGGGAACGCTGCGCACGCTCACTCCGATCACCGCACTCGGGATCGGCTGGATCGGCGCGGTGTTCGGCGCGCAGCTCGAGTGGCGCGTGCTGCGTCGCATCCCCCGCGGCGCGTGGGGGATCGCGGCCGCGCAGGCCGGCGTCGTGCTCGTCCTGACCGTCCTGGCAGCGCGGCTCCTGACGCGGCTCGTGCCTGCCCTGGCCCCCGTGTGGCGGCCAACAATCCCTGCCCTGCTGACACTCGGGGCCGTGGCGGTTATCTCCGGCCCTGTCGCCGTCACCGCCGTCGCCCGGGCCCTGCGGGTGCCGACCGCGGTGATTCGCTCGCTCGAGCTCGCGGCCCTGCTCGACACGGCGCTGGGCGCCCTCGTGTTCGCGTTCGCCTTGGGTCTCTCCCAACCGCATCGCACGTTCGCCGGGGCCGCACTCGGCTGGGCGCACTGGGTCGCCGTCGGCACCGTGTCGATCGGTGGCGTGTGCGTGCTGTTCTTGTGGCTGTCGCGCTTCCGAGGCGACGCGTCGGACGCGCTGGGGCTCGACGTGCTCGCCGTGGTCCTCGTGGGATCGGGGCTCGGATATGCGGCTGACCTCTCGCCGTTCGTCGTGTGCGCCTTGGCCATGGCGCTGATCGTCAACCTCTCGCCGGTGCGGCGCCGCGTGCAAACGCTGCTCCGCGCGGGGGAACCAACCGTGTATGGGCTCGTTCTCGTCGCCATCGGCGCGCAACTCGACGCACGCACGCTCTGGGTCGTGCCGGCGGTGTTGGTCCTCGGCGCGATCCGCGTCGCGACGCGGTGGGCGGGCACGCGGTACCTGCGAGGCTCCGTCGGCCTCGCCACGGTTGCGCAGGGCGCCGCGCCGTTGGCCCTGGCCATGAGCTTCAACCTGACTTATGCGGGGTCGGGCGGGTCACTCCTGACGACGGTGTTGCTGGGCGTGGCGGTGGCAGAGGCAGTCGCCGCGCCGTCGATGGCTCTGGCGTTAGGCCGTGCACCCGTCGAGGTTTCGTGATGCTCCCAACGTGGGTCGGCGTTGTTTCGGCGCTCAGTCTGGCAACGATCGCCCTGGCGGCCGTGGTCCTGGCAGTGTCGTCGGTCATTTCCATGTTGCGCATGCACGCGGTTGTCCGGGCGCTGGAGCAAATGGCCGGACCCGCGATCCACGACGTACGCCAGTTGATCGGCGCGATCAAGGGAGAGGCGGACGCGCTGATCGGCACGTCCCGCGACATCCGGGAGCGGATTGTAAGGACCGCTGATGCCGCCGAGCAGCGGCTGTCAGACCTGAACGCTCTCGTCGAAGTCGTGCAAGAGGAGATGGAAGACACCGTGGTGGACGCCGCTGCAACGTTGCGCAACGTGCGGCGGGGGGTGTCCCTGTGGCAGTGGGGGCGCCGGGTCTTCCGTGGCAAGAAAAAGAAGAAGCGGAAGTGAGAGTCGCCGTAACCGCGGCGGTCCTCGCCGTCCTCGGCCTGGTGCTCCTTCCGAGCGTGGCGCACGCCTGGACCCCGGGGACGCATATCTTCCTCGGCGAGTCGGTGCTCACCAACCTGCACCAGTTGCCCGCCGCCGTCGCCGACCTGCTGCGCGCGTTCCCCTACGACTTCCTGTACGGCAGCATCGCGGCCGACACCTCGATCGCGAAGAAGTACGCGCCCGTGGGTCGGCATTGCCACGCCTGGCACGTCGGCCAGGAGATCTTCGACCTCGCGCCGACCGATCCGCTTCGCTCGTTCGGTCTCGGCTATCTCTCCCACCTCGCCGCGGACGCGGTGGCGCACAACTTCTTCGTGCCCCGCCAGCTCGTCCTCACGTCGACCACGGCGGCCCTCGGCCACTCGTATTGGGAGAGTCGCTTCGAGACCCACCTGGGCGATGCCTATGCGCGCGAAGCACGCGACGTGATCCTCAAGGACCACACGGAGAGCGACACCCATCTGGACGGCATCCTGTCGCCGACACTCTTCAGCGTGCGGACGAGCCGCCGGCTGTTCCGCGGGATGGTGCACCTCACGGAGAGTCAGAGCTGGCAGTGGGCCTTCCAGATGATCTCCGAGAATAGCCGGTGGGACTTGCCCGACTCGGACGTCGAGCGCCACATGGCGGTGGCGTTCGAGTACGTAATGGAGATGCTGGGAGAGAAGGACTCGGCGGTGCGCCGCCTCGATCCGGCCGGCGAACAAGCGTTGCGGCTCGCCAAGCGAATGCGGCGTCAAGCGCTCGCCGAAGGGGCACGCAGCGAGCCTGAACGAATCGAGGAGACCGCGGAGCAGCACTTCGGACTGCCGCAGCCGTCGCTCGATTATTGGTACGAGTCGAAAGCGCAGCGACCTTGGAGGGACCGCTAGGAGGTCAGCCGCTCCTCCAGGACCCGTTGAGCTAGTTTGGGATCTGCTTTCCCTTTCGACGCCTTCATCACCTGCCCCACGAAGAACGCCATCAGCTTCGTCTCGCCGCTCTTGAACCGACCGACCTCGGTCGGGTGCGCGCCGAGCACCTCGGTCACCCACGCGGCCACAACGGTCGAGTCCGCGACCTGAATGACACCGAGGGCTTCGGCGATGGTGCGCGGATCGCCGCCGCGATTCGCCAACTCGCCGAAGACGCGCTTTCCGGCCTGATGCGACAGCGTCCCGCCCTTTACGAGCCCGAT
>Ga0193711_1000074_pt1 | contig 17817 bp, 36 predicted proteins | sample H3m2metaG_FD_144922 | JGI IMG/M metagenome (GOLD analysis project Ga0193711, IMG submission 144922) | Soil microbial communities from a riparian zone of the East river system, Colorado, United States - H3m2 | ecosystem: Environmental > Terrestrial > Soil > Riparian zone | place: USA: East River...
GAACGGGAAGACGAACCTGTTCGCTGACATCGATACCGGCCGGGTCAGCGGCCGCGACGACAAGGGCTGCGACGCCATGCAGGACTTCCGTCGCGCCCGCGGTGAGGCGTTACGTCACTGGCGCTCGGCTCTGGGTGGACGGGAGACGAACCCGGTCAACCTCTACCTGCTCGGCGACTCAGTCCTGCTCGGCGGCGGGGCTACGACCTACCAGCGGACGTGGGGGGACGTTTTTCGCGACTCGATGCAGCGGGAGTACCGCCCTGGCGGCGAGGGCTGGATTCCGGCTTACACCGCCCCTGCGCCCTGGGCGAACAGGTTCACCCTCAACGCCGGGGTGCTCACGTCGGACCTCGGCTCAGGCTGGGGGCGGCGGGGGGTGTACATCGACGCCGTTGGCGACACCTGCACGGTCACGTCGGTCTGCGACCGCTTCTACGTGGTCTACTCAGCCACCCCCACCTCGGGCACCTTCTCGGTCGCCATCGACGGTGGCGGTCCCGTCAGCCAGTCGGCGGCGAGCAACATCACCATGACGGGCCGCATCTGGGACTCAGGGCAGTTGACACTGGGCAGCCACACCATTGTCGTCACGGAGGTTTCAGGCGGGGTCGTCTTCGAGGGGATCGTCTTCTTCGCCACCGACGCCCAGCTTGGGGTCCGGTTCTTCAATGGTGGGCACGGCGGGCACCGGGCCGAGCACTACAACGGCGACACCACCGAGGACGGCACGGCGGTCGGTTGTCGCCGCAACTGGGCGCAGATGCCCTTCCAGCCGAAGGCGCTGGTGCTCTCGGGCGCAGCGTCCCTGTCCTCGAACGGTGGCACGCCCGCGACGTTGACGTGGACGGGCACGTCCCCAGCCATGACCAACCAGGACATCGGTGAGGTGATCTTCGCCGGAACGGACACGGCCTTCCCCCGCGGTGTGCGGATCGTGTCGGTGACCAGCGCCACGGTCTGCGTGGTCAACAAGTACGTCCCTGCTGGGACCTACACGGCGGCCATGACGCGCTCGAGGGTGACCGACGCGACGACGACGGCGGGCAACGTCAACGTCTCGTCGCCCACGATGGCCTTCACCGCCGCGGACGTGGGCAAGACGATCTCGCCCAGCACCCAGTTCATCGCTGGGACGGTCATCAAGCGGGTCGTCAGCGCCACGGCCATCGAGGTCTTCCCCGTCGCCATCGCCTCGTCGGCCGGGGCGGGCTCCCTTCAGATCCTCAACCGGCAGGCGTTGTCGTTGCGGCCCGACCTGTTCGTCATCGAGTTCGGCGGCAACGATATGTTCGCCGGCATCCCGAAGGCTGAGTACAAGGCCAACATGAAGGCCATCTCCACGGTGCTGGAGGAGGTGGCTCAACTTGACCTGCCGACCATGACGGGCATCTACAACGACGAGCGCCCCTCGGTCGCCACCCAGGCCATGTGGTCAACCGGCTATCGGGCCGACTGCAACCTTGTCCTCTCCACCACTTCAGGCCAGCCGACCATCCAGAAGGCCACCACCGGCCTGGTGCGGGAGCTTCGCTTTAACGCCGCTGACGTGGGCAAGGGCGTCACCTCGACGGCCTGGACCGGCACGCTGACCATCAACTCAGTGTCTGCTGATGGCAACTCTGCCGTCCTGTCGGGCAACGCCACCTCGACCAACACCAACGTGGCCGCCCTCATGCTCCAGCGCCAGTTCGTGGATGCGATGTGGCATGACTACCGGTCGGCGCAGTACGAGCTATCGGTCGAGAACAACTGGTCGTTCATCGACCTCTACAACATCGGCGGGGCCGGCGGGATCTACGACTACCAGCAGTTGATCGGCTCGGACGGTCTGCACCCCAACGACCGCGGTGCCCAGTGGATCGCGGACGAGATGGCGACCATGTTCGGTGGGGTCAAGAAGCTCGCCTCGATCCCGCAGGGCATCCTCAACAATAAGGGCGAGCTCATCGTTGCCTCAGCAGCGGATGTGGCTGCCATCCTGTCGCCGGGAGCCAACGACACCGTCCTGACGGCTGACTCCACCACGGCCACCGGGTTGAAGTACGGCCCAGCCCCCATCGCCAAGAGCTTCATCGACGCCAAGGGTGACCTGATCTCGGGGTCGGCCAACGACACGCCCGTTCTGCTGGCGTCGTCGGCCATCCTCTCCCAGGTGCTGTCCGTCGACCCGGCCGCGGCGTCGGGCCTCAAGTGGTCCGACCGGTCGGTGGCCCATCGCACGACAGTTCTGACTACCTCTGGCACTGCCGAAGTTCAGATCGTCGGCTTCACGATCCCGGCCAACAGCCTGCGCGTAGGCTCGGTGTTCCGGCTGAAGGCGATGGGCCTCTGCACCAACACGTCGGCGGCTTCTAGTCCCATCGCACGCGTACGGGCCACGGCCACTACCCTGACCGGGAACATCCCGGCCAGCGTCACCTTCGCTATGGGCATCACGCCGAGGACCAACATCCCCTTCGTCATCGAGGCGATGGTCACGGTGCTCGCTATCGGGGCCAGCGGTACGATCCTTGGCCAGGTTATGCCTACCATCGGCAACACCACACAGCCCGTCCTGTCGGCTCCGGTGACAGCCGCCGTGGTGCTCGACACCACGGCGGTGCGAATCCTGGAGTTGACGATTACTCCCGTCGTCGGCACGACGACCTTCGCTGTTCACGCGGCCACGATCACCCAGGAGGCGTAGTGATCTACGTCCCCCACACGGAGCTCTCGCCGGCCACCGAGCGCGCCCTGGCCGCCTACGAGGTCATCTACGTCCGGCTCGACGGCGACGACGGCTACCCGCGGTTCCTGGGGGAGCGGTGGGCGGCGGGGGAAACGTTCGTCAACGTCGAGCACGATGTCGCCCCTTGGCCGGGTGCCGTCGATGGCTTGCTCGACTGCCCGGAGCCATGGTGTGGCTACGACTACGGCGACGCCTGCCCGACCGGCCCCACGGCGCTCCTGGGGTGCGTGAAGCTCACCGCGGAGTTGATGCGGGCGACGCCGACGATCTGGGACGACATGCTCACCCAGCCCAATGTGTGGAGCGACCTCGGCATCCCTGGGTGGGGCTACTGCGATCTCTGGTTGGATCAGCAGGCCCGCCCGGTGGTCGAGCACCACCTCCATACCCCGGCTGTTGTGAACGGGAGGGTGTGATGGTGACCAAGGCAGAGAAGGCGGCCAGGGAGAAGGAGGCCCGTGCCGCCTCCCTGTTCAACCAGGCCGACCGGGTGGCCGACCTGCTGGCCGAGGTGGAGGCGGGTGAGCTTAGCGAGGAGGAGTTGGAGACGGCGCTCCAAGCGGCTGAGCAGGCCAAGATCCACGGGGTGTACTGATGCCCCCAGCGGCCTCCTGTCACCTGGGGTCCGACTCCACCCCAAGGGGTGAAGAAGGGAGTCGAGCGTGCATCTCGAGCTAGGCAACGCGGCAGCCATCGAGGGCTATCGGGATCCGCATGGCCCGGACCCGGAGCGGGTGTTCTACCGCCCCCTGCGGGGGGACCGCATCACCCAGGTGGTCTTCCCCGACCGGATCCCGCTCATCGAGGCGTACAAGACCACGATGAGCTTGCTCGATGAGCACGTCGAAGATCACCGGGCCATCGCCTGGGTCACCTCCGACGAGCCCGTCCTGGCCGGCATGGTGGCGTGCCGGTGCGACGCCCGCACTGAGCGGCCCGTGGGCTGGGGGCGGTCCTCCGGGGCCGACCTGCTCACCCCGCTCACCCTCCTCGCCGCCCCGCTGGTGCTCGCCGGGTTCATGCTCGCCCTGCGTACCGACGCCGGGCGCGACCTCCAGGCCAACCTCATGGGCGGCGGGCAGTTGGCGGGGGCGGGCACGGGGGCGATGCGGCCAGCCGACTACCTCGGCATCACGGCCAACGCCACCGCTCCAGCAGCGGGCAACACCACCCTCGCCGGTGAGATCGCCAGCGGTTCGCTCTTGCGTGCCCAGGCGACCTACTCCCACACCAACGGGACGGCGAGCTACAGCCTGACCAAGACCTTCACCTCGGACCAGACGGTCACCATCGCCAAGTTCGGGGTGTTCAACGCCGCTGCGGCGGGGGTCCTGCTGTTCGAGACGCTGCTCAACCAAGTCGCCGCCCTGGTGAGCGGCGACCAGCTTGCCATCACTGAGAGTGTGACCATCTGATGTGAGGAGGTGTCCCAGTGGCTCCCGCCATCACCATCACAGTTCGGGCCGCAGACATCCACAAGCTGATCGACGCCGCCCACCGTTCGCTCGACTTCCACCACCTCGACATCGAGGGCGATGCCTTCGAGCTCGAGGCCGCCATCGGGGCCATCCGGCGGTCCATCGAGAAGGCTGAGCAGCCCGAGAAGGAACAGGCCGCCTAGTTGCCCTCGTACTTCACCCTCGTCCTCGACACCAGGCCACCGGCGTCGCCCACCCTGCTGCTCAACGGGGGTGCCTCCCACGCCGGGGTGCGGGAGGTCGTAGCCGTCTTGGGGGCGGCCGACCTGGCCTTGCCCACCCATGACGTGACGGCTATGAAGCTCTGGGGCGACGTGGACCCTGCCGCCGACCCCTCCGTCCAGCCGCTCGAGGGGGCGTCGTCCTGGGTGGCCTTCGTGGGCGAGTACGCCCTGCGGCTCTCCACCGGCGACGGGCGCAAGACCATCTACGCCCGCCTCCGCGACGACGTGCTGAACCCCACGCTCGCCTTCTCCGACTTCATCGACTACGACGCCTCCCTGCCCGTGGTCGCCGTAACCTCTCCGCTCGACCGGGGTCGTATCTCCAAGGTGGCCTTGGCCGACGCTGCCACCTTCGGCTGGCAGTGCTCGGCCGACTTCACCGCCTACGAGGTCCGGGCCGTCCCCTCGGTGGGCTCACCCCAGGGCGCGGGCGTGGTCATCCCCACCGCCGGCGGTTCGGTCAACGTGGCGGGCACTGGCGCCTTCCCGGCGGGCACCACCATCTCGACCACGATCCGGGGAGCCGACCTCGAAGCGGCCAGCCCCGGTGACGGCCCCAAGTTCGTCAAGGTCTTCGCCAGGTCGGGGGCGTGGTCGCCGTGACCGTCGCCGTCGTCATGCCCCCGCCTCTGCCGGGGGTGGCCATCGTCCTCGACACCACCCCGCCGCGGCTCACCCTCACGGGCGCGCCCGTCGCCACGCCCCCGGAGGACTGGGCCGTCGTCATCGGGGTCGACGAGGGGCTGGTGGCCCTGTCCGGGGTGTTCACCGACCCGACCGGCCCGGTCCCGGTGGGCCTGCCCCCGCCTCCGGGCGCGGCGGCGACCCTGACGGCGACCATCCCCACCTCCGGGCTCACGGGCGGGCAGGGCGAGCTTGAGGTGCGGGCTATCGACCTGGCCGGCAACCTCGCCGTCGCCCGCCTGCCGGTCGCCATCTCGAGGCCGCTCCCCTACCTCGCCACCCTGACCATCGGACCCGCCTACGGGACGGACGCATCCTTCCCGCCCCCCTACGAGGCCGTGGTGTCGGTGGTGGCCGCCTACGCCGTCGCCCTCCAGATCGAGGCGCTCGAGTGAGCGAGGGGCCGCGGACCTTCTACGTCGGGGAAACCGTCCACCTCCAGGTCCGGGTCGCCACCCCGGACACCAAGGGGCCGGTTGATCCCGACTCGGTGGCCCTGACCTCGATCCGCAGGGACGACGAGCCGGTCGAGGTCGATCCCACGGAGTTCGAGGCCGTGGCCGTGGGCGACTACGCCCTGGTCATCGCCACCGACGAGCTTGAGGCGGGGACGTACCGGTTCGTGACCACGGTCGCCGGCGAGGCGGGGATCGTGCTGCTCACCGACACCTTCGTGCTCGCCGCTCTGCCCTGAGCCTGTCGCGGCGACGGTCACCCCACATGAAGTGGTGAAGGAGGCGGGCGTGGCCCATCCACCCTTGAGGGATCCTGCGCTGTCCACGGCGACGGTCCACCTTTACGTCAGCACCTACTGCCAGCATGAGCTCCACGGCGACTGTCGGCTGGCCTGCAAGCACTGCCACGCCTCCTGCCTGTGCCCGTGTCACGCCATGCCGGACCAAGACGACGATAACAACGAGGAGGATGATGGCTGACATTCCGTTCGTCCAGGCGCGGTGGTACACCCCATCAGTGCGACGAGTCATCGACCTCATTGTCATCCATGACATGGAGTACCCCGAACGCCTCGACTCCGCTGAGCAGGTGGCCCAGTACTTCGCCAGGGGATCCGCCCAGGCGTCGGCCCACTTCAACGTGGACTCCGACAGCGTGGTGCAGTCGGTCAAGCTCATGGACGTGGCTTGGGCGGCACCGGGGGCCAACCACAATGGTGTTCAGATCGAGCACGCCGGTTACGCCCGCCAGACGGCGGCCGACTGGGCCGACGAGTACAGCGAGAAGATGCTCCATGTGTCGGCGGCGCTCACGGCTGACCTGTGCGTCAAGTTCAAGCTCCCCCACGCCTTCGTGGACGCCGCCGGCCTGCTGAAGGGCTTCCGGGGGTTCACCACCCACGCGGAGGTCAGCAAGGCGTGGAAGAAGACCACGCACACCGACCCTGGCCCCAATTTCCCGATGGCCCACTACCTCGATCTGGTCAAGGCGGCGGCTGGACCCGCCCCGATCCCGCAGGAGGTCCGTGCAGTGGTCAACGCTCCCGTCGTCGGCATAATGAAGCACCCGTCCTGGGACGGCTACATCCAGATCGGTGCCGACTACGGCACCTTCTCCCACCAGGCCCCGAACTACGGCTCCGCGGCCGGTGGGGTGCAGGAGAACGCCCCCTGTGTCGGCGGGGCCGTCCACCCCAGCGGTGACGGCTACTGGCTCGTCGGCGCGGACGGTGGCGTCTTCCCCTTCGCCAAGACCCCGGAGATGGCCGGGACGATGTTCCACGGCTCGCTCGGGAGCACGAAGCTCAACAAGCCCATCGTGGGCATGATCTCGTCGGCCACTGGCGACGGCTACGCGCTCACGGCGAGCGACGGCGGGGTCTTCGGGTTCGGGGACGAGGACTACGAAGGCAGCGTGGAATACAAGGGATGAGCGTGACCAGCCGCCTCGAGCGGTTCCGGCGGGGGGAGGGCGATGGCGACAAGCTCGTCCCCACCCTCATCCTCGTCGCCCTCTTCCTGTTCCTGTTCTCCATCACCTCAGCCGTCTGGGGGCTCTCCCAGGCAGCGGACGCCAGGCGGGAGCGGGACACCAATGCTGCGCTCGTCGCCCAGTTGGCGCAGCTGGCTGAAAGCACGGCGACGCTGGAGGTTCGGAAGGATCAAACCCCCGACCAGGGCCAGAAGGACGCCTATCAGAGGCAGATCGATGAACTGCGGGCTGAAGCAGCCAAGGTGGCTGAGCGGGCTGGCCAGGCGGGCGAGCCGGGTGTTCCCGGCCTACCCGGTCTTCCGGGCCTGCCCGGTGCTCCGGGTGTGCCAGGACCGGTAGGAGCGGCGGGGGCTAACGGAGCGAACGGAGCCAACGGCGTTGACGGCCAGGCTGGCAAGGACGGCGCTCCAGGCCCAGCGGGGGCGCAGGGACGGCCCGGAGAAGCCGGTCCAGCCGGTCCTGAGGGCACCCCCGGACCCGCAGGCCCGCAGGGTGAACCAGGCCCGCAGGGGCCACCGGGCGAGCCGGTCACCACTACGACCGCGCCGTCACCGACTACGACCACCACTACGACCGCGCCGCCGGCGTCGCCACTGACTGTCCCGACGAGGTGAGATGGTTCTTGCTGAGGGCACATCGCTTGACCCGGTCCAGCTACTCCTCATCAACGCTGGGACGGCTGGCGTCGTCGTCGTCCTCATCCTCATGGGCTGGCTCTGGGCGAAGCCATCGGTCACCAGGGAGTTCGAGAAGTCCGACAAGCAGAAGGCCGAGGACAAGGCGCTGATCGAGGCGTTGCTCTCCACCCAGAAGGAAACGATCCCCCTGTTGATCGAGATCGACAAGCGGGTCATCCCCATGATGGAGGCGACGACCTTGCTCCTGAGGCGTGTCGAGGGGCTCCTCGAGCGCGTCGAACGAGAGTGGGAATGGCGTGAGAGGACAGGCCGTGTTCAACAAGAAGAATCGCCCCGTCGCCCCTCCCGTGATTACGGCGACCGCCCTGGAGGTGGCGGTGGTACGTGAGCAGGCCATGTCGATCATCGCGAGGGTGAGGGCCGCTCTCGATGACCTCGAAGATACCGTGGGGGCGCTCCCAGGAGAGGAGGTTGTTGATGTCGGATCCGAAGACACCTGACGAACGGCGGACTGCCTCGTCCGTCGAGCTCCATGCCATCACCGATGCCGTCGAGAAGCTCGTCGAGCACATGGACAAGTCGCTGCCGGAGGAGCGGGTCAAGGAACTGGTGATCGCCGCCGTATCCGAGGAGCGCCGGGGGCGCATCCGGTTGATCGCCGCCATCGTCAGCCCGCTGCTCATCGTGGTGGCCCTCGCTGTCGCCCAGCTTGCCCAGAGCGCCGACATCAAGCACGCCGCCGAAGACTCAGAAGTGGTGGCCGACTATGTGCGCGACTGCCTCATCACGCAGCCACCGGCCAAGACCTGTGGCGGCGACGGCGACGCCCTGGCGGGCTTCGTCAAGTACCTGAACTGCGCCTTCCTCATCACCCCCGCTGAGCGCACCGAGGCGAAGCTCAATGCCTGCGCGGCCAAGGCGTTCACCCGGTGACCGGGCTGGCCGACGCCATGCGAGCCGTGAGCGTGCTGCTCTACGCCTGCATCCTCATGGCGGCGACGTGGACGGTGCTCCTCTATTTCGAGGCGTACAAGCGCCAGCGCGACTCTTGGAAGGGGCTGCTCCCCCATCACGTCTGGGTGATCGGCACCTCCTACATCCTCTACGGGGCGGGCACCATCGTCTGGGCCGTCAGCAGGATCGGGGAGCGCCCGTCGTTCGCCCTGGCCCTGTCGTTGGGGGCTGGGTTGTCCGGTGCCTACGGCATGTGGCTCATCCTGCAATTCGAGCGGGGAAGGAAGGGCTGATGTACCCCATCAAGGAACTCATCAAGAACGACACCTCGCTGGTCGCCGGGTTCCTGACCTTGGTGACCGGCCTGCTCACCGGGCCGATCTTCAAGCTGGACCCGGCGGCGGTGGGCAGCATCGTGGGGATGATGGGCTTCGCCCTGACGATCTGGGTCCGGGCGTCGGTCTACTCCAAGAAGGGGGCGGCTCAGGCCGCCACGGTGGCCGCCATCGATGCCGTGAAGGCGGTCACGGGCGAGAGCGCCGGCCCGCCCGGAGAGGTGACCGCTCAGGGGGCCGCCGCCATCCAGGAGGCCGTGCAGGCAGCCGTACCGGGCGCTGAGGCTCCGGTGGTGACGACGCCTCCTCCCGCCGCCTAGACGCGACGAAGCGCCGACCACCCCTGATCGGCGCTTCGTCTGTTCGCCCCGATGGCGAATTAAGCCGCTAGACCTCGTCGTCGGGAGGGGATGGCCACCGACTTGGTGGAGCCGTCCCTCTTCAAGACGATGATCTCAGCGCCCATACCGGGGTGCTGGTAACGCTGGAAGATGTGCCAGCTGTCTTCGAGCAGGGCGTTGACCTCTTTCATCAGGCCACTTCCGGGGGGAGGTGACCGGGGGACACAAACTGGGCGTTCGGGTAGCTGTCGAATGTGACCAGCGCATCCGGGGCAGCGAACGCCACGGCGTCGAGCGCCCGCATCGTGACCAGGATCGTCTGACCCAACTGCGGGAACTCCACGGCCATGCTGGTCATCTTCAGTGGCCGCTTCCGGTGGCTGAACGGTTCCTCATGGTGCGACACCCGACGCACGATGCCGTGCAGCCGCACCGCGTGTTGGTAGGTGCCGTCCATCACCCAAGGTGCGGCCCCGCAGTCCAAGCCGATCATCCCAGCGGCTTCGGCGGCGGCGCGGTCGCCTTCGGGGTCGATGGATTCGGGGTCGGGGTTGCTGATCCGGTCGTTCATCGGGAAGCCTCCCAGTGGGCGATGACCTTCTCCAGCAGGATGGCGTCGTTGGCGTCCCTGAGGATGACGCCGCACTCGCAGGTGGCCACGAAGCCGTCGTCGTTCTGCTCGAAGGGCGACGCCACCCGGTGGCCGATGGGGATGAGGATCTCCTCGCTGAGGTCCGGGCCACGGGGGTCGATGTCGAGGCCCGTGGCGAAGTCGGCGGGGTCGGCCACTTCTGGCCCCCTGCCGTCCACCGTGAGGAGGTGCTTGACCTGCTCCGGGTCGGTCAGGAGGATCGCCAGCGGCTGGTAGCCCTCGTCGTCGCCCAGCGGGGTGCCGTGGACGACGGCGCAGACGACGGCGACGGGATCGCCCTCCACCGTCTGCATCCGCAGCAGCGTGAGCTTCACGCCGCCATCGGGCCGACCCCCGTTGAGGATCGTGTCGAAATACGCCTTCTCGATGTCGTCAAGGGGCTCAGGCATCGGGGTTCTCCTCGTCGTTGTCGTCGTCCGGGTTCGGGCCAAGGCCCGTGTCCCAGCAAGCGGGGTGGGTGCCGTTGAGCAGGAGTTCCCGCTCCGGGGCAGGCATGGTGGGGAAGACCTCGACAAGGTGGGCACCAGCCTGCCACCGCTCGAAGGCGGCGGCGTCGAGGGTGATGACGGTGCGCTCCCCGCAGCCGAAGCACTTGGGGGTTTCGTAGTTGACGGTCACGCCCCGGATGAGGGAGGCGTGCAGTTTGGCGATGGCGCTGTCGGGGTGGGCCTCGACGTGGTGGCGCTCGAAGAGGTCGTCGCCCCGGAAGACGGCCCCGCAGAAGGTGCAGGTCCGGGGGAGGCGGTACTTGTCGGGGGCGCGCCCGCTCATCGGTCCTCTCCCGTCAGCGGGGCGAGGCCAAGGTGGGCGTTGGTCCCCGCGAGGGCGTCCTGCACGTCACCGACGAGGGCGCAGGAAACCGTGTCGGGCAGGGCCACGAACCAGTTGCCCGCGACGCTCTCGATGACGACGGTGCGGGGGACTCTGATCCCGCACTCAGCGAGGTAGCCGCGGAGGTCGGTGGCGTTGTCGAATCGGCGCATCATCGGACGTAGACCTCCGCTTCCCGCTCGCAGTCGATGCGGACGCAGGGGGCGTTGTTGCCACGGCGGTGGTCGCAGTAGACGCTGACGCAGCCCCAGAGGAGGACGGCGAAGGTGTACCAGTCCTCGCCGTCGATGGAGAAGGCGTCGCCGTCGTTCAGGGTCAGGACGGGCACCTTCTTGTAGGAGGCGATCCTGACCTCGAGCGGCTCGATGAGTCCCTTGGCGACGGCGCAGTCGGGGCAGAAGGCACCGCTGACGGGGATGTCGTTCTTGCTTAACCGCTGGGTGCCGGTCTTGTCGTAGAGCGGGCCGAACGTCGGCCTGGTGGTGATGGCGTTGCAGCCATTGCAGTGCTGGGGTGCGGTTGGCATCGGGGCTGGCCTTGCTTTCTCGCCTGGTCTGGCGTCTGGGATGCTTCTTAGCTTATCGTCCGTTCCGCTTGGAGGGTTGAGGAAAAAGACATCTTTTCTCTAAACCTCCTGCGGGACCAGCTTCGCCTCCAAGGCGGTCACCAGCCGTTCCAGCAGGTCGTTGCTCCGCGTCGCCTCCTGGGCGAGCTTCTCCGTGGAGTCGGCCTGCCGCAGGATGGCGCTCAGGAAGTCCCGGTCGTAGCCAGAGTTCGTAATCATGGGTTCACCCCCTCTCACGGGTAGCCCGCTTCGACGGCCCCGCAGCGGGAGCACTCGTAGCAGTGGGGCACGCCGGTCGGCTTGAACTGGTGCCAGCCGATCCAGCAGAGGAGCCGCTTCACGGGCAGCACCTCCAGCGGACCCGGATCACGGGGGCGGTGTCGGCGGCCTGGAAGATCTGCAACTCCTCGCGGGTGGCCTCGTCGGCGCTGGGGCCGTCCGCGGTGAAGGTCAGTACCCCGGAGCCGAAGTCGTAGATGAAGGGGTGGGCGAAGCCGGTGGCGTCGGTCGTCAGGACTTGGCCCATGATGTTGAGGATGGCGGCGACTCCCCGGAGATCGACCCGGTGGCCGCACTCGCCCAGGCCCGACACCCAGAGCTCAGGGAGCAGGTGGTGCTCCCAGATGCCGGCGCTGTAGACGAAGGGCGGGGTGGCGTCGAAGACGGCGATGAGCTTCCAGTCGATGGGGATCGCCGGGTCGAGCGCCCGCTCGAGGTTGGGGCTGGTGCCCTGCTCCTCCAGCCATGCGTGGTAGTGGCCCTTGTCGACGAGGTTGGAGTCGTCGGCCACCTCAGAGAAGGCGGTCCCAGGCCAGTTGGTGGGGTCGCTGTCGTAGCAGTCCTGGCACTGCGCCCCGTCCCCCACCGCCTCGTAGTCGGGGTCGGTCGGGGGGACCACCTTTCCGCAGATGGAGCAGGGAGCCCCCGCAGGGAGGGTCAGCCGCGACCCCTTCTTCTTACTCATCGGTGTCCTCCTCGTTGTCGAAGCCGATGGGGAGCCAGGTGCCGATCGTGCCGACCGGCTCAGCCTCCTCCTCCATCCACTGCTGCATGTCCTCGAAGACGATGTCCTTCCACCGCTTGACCTCGTCCGGCTTGGGGCGTTCGATGCCCCCCTTCCCGTCGTCCTTGCCCTCCCAGAAGAACCGCCGGTCGGGCATCGGTTCGGAGATCTCGAGCCGCTCCTCCTGGTCGAAGTCATCCCGTGCGACGCGGGCCATCTCCCACTGGATCGTGGCCTCTACGATGCGACCGGCACCGTCGAGGTCGGCGGTCACCAGCATCGGGACCATGACCCAGCCCGTGACTCCACGGCCCTCCGGTTGCCACCGGTCACCAGGGCGCAGCGACCAGCCTTCGCTTTCGAGGACGTTGCTATGGGTGCCGCAGACCCACCGCTCCCTGCCGCGGCCGTTCACGGCGACGAGCTTGGCGGCGCGCCCGCACGTTTCGCCGTCCCGCGCAACGACTGGGGACTCGCACTTGTGGGCGCGGTTCACAGAGCCGCCAGACAGGCGGGGCAGCCGCTGGGGCCGCCCAGGAGGGCGCGGGCCTCGTCTTCCGGTCGCCATTCGTTGAAGAATGGCGTGACGGCCAGCCCGCATCGGGTCAGGGTGCCTCCCGCCTCGATCTTCCTCTTGTGCGAGCGGACGGCGACGGCGTGGAGGGCGACGGGGCTGTCCCCGCGGTCGTAGAAGGAGATCTCGATCAGCCCAGGCGCGTGGGACTCGCGGAACTCGCCAAGGGGGCTCAGGGTCATGCTTCCTCGAGTTCGCTGGTGTTGAGGACGGGGACGTACCGCTCATCGAAGAAGGCGAGCAGTGGTTGCAGGACCGCTACGACCCGGTCAGCCGCCGCTTGGTCGGGGGCGGTGAAGTAGAAGGTCTGGTCGGCCACCAAGTCGTCGGCACCGCCGCCCACGAAGCAGCCACCGCCGTCGCCGGTCATCTCGCCGCCTGCGCCTGCGACAAGCTCGCTGAGGGCGGCGCTGATGCGCTCGTCCATGTCGGACTCGTAGCGGTGGTGGGCGGTGTAGGAGTAGGAGAGGCGATATTCGGTCACTGGGTCACCTTCATGGTCTGGATGGCTTCGGTCAGGGTGGCGACGAGCTCCTCAGCCCTCTCTACGTTCCCTGCGGAGAGGTCTGAGAGGTGGGTGAGGACGGCGTCGATGGCGGCGACCAGGGGATCCTTGCGGGGCCGTGGCCCCTTGACCCCCTTGGGTCGCTGGTGGCGGGGGACGCCGGCGGCGGCGAGCCACTTGTAGACCGTGGCATCGACCACGCCGATCTCCTCAGAGATGAGGCGCATCTTGACGCCCTGCTGGTAGAGGTCGATGGCGCGCTCGACATCGGAGCGGGTGTACATCAGCCCTCCTCACGGAAGGTGACACCAGCGGGGATCTGTCCCGCTGAGATGTCGGCCATCGCCTTGACCGCCTCCACCAGGGCGGGGATCTCAGCGGCGGTGGAGAGGCCGCCGTCGTCATCGAACCCCGGACCATCGATCCAGAGTTGGTGGGGCCAGCCATCCTCAGCCTGCCGGTGGAGGCTGACCACGAACCCGGTGAGGTCGTCGCGGTCGATGAGGTTGTCCTGCACGGCCTCCTCGTCCATGTAGAAGATGCCGTTGACCCAGACCTCGTCCCCGTTGGGGAGGGCGCACTGGATCATCATGCAGTTGCCCCCGGTGTTGACCCAGTCGGCGTCGTAGCCCTCGTCACAGAGGGCGGTGACCTCAGGCTTGAAGGGGTCGCGGGCGGCTTCCTCCGCTGCGAGCACGGTCTGGGAATGGGCCTCAGCGATCTCGTCCTGCTCGCTCATCGCTGACCTTTCTGCTCCTCGTAGTGGACGGCTAGGGCGCAGTCTTCGCAGAACCAGCCGACGTGGCGGTTGCCGTTGCCGCTGAGCCGCTTGGTGTCGCCGCAGCGGGCGCAGCGGTCCTCCTGGACGGCGGCGGCAAGTCGCTGCCGCTGGTACTCAGGGATTAGGTCGTCGGGGTCGGGGCCGTCGATGTCGTCGGCCTCCATCTCCATCTCGTGAAGCTCGGCCATCGTGGGGCCGACCTCATGCCACTCAGCACGCATCGGGCTGGCCTTTCGTCGGGTCCTGGGGGACGTGGGTGTCGCAGTACGCCTCGATGATCTCGTCGGTGCCGTCAGGGAGGCGGAAGCCACCGAACTCCGTGGCGGGGGCTCCGCAGGTGTCGCAGGGAACCGGCTGCTCAGGCACGGGCCTTCTCCTCCCACTGGGCCATCCGCTCTTCCACCCATGCCTCGACGGCCTCGTTGCCGTCGAGGTCATGGTCGTTGACGCAGTAGATGTGGAACTCGCCGCTGTCGGTGTAGGTGCCGATGGCGGGGTCGGCATCGAAGGTGAACCACTCCGAACGGCTGGCCTGAATGACCCCGCCACACTCCGGGCAGTTCATCGCCACTCCTCACATTCGGTCACGGCGTCGTCGGCGCAGATCCGGTAGTCGCAGACGTGCATCGGGCAGATCTCCATCGCCAGCGCCAGCCGCACGATGGCCCCGCGGTAGAGGTCGAGGTAGCCTTCCTCCTCGTTGTCGAGCAGGGCCACGGCCAAGGCGTCGATGATGTGCTCGTCGGTGCGGGTCAGGGGGGCGACGGGGTCACGGGGATCGACGCTCATTTGCCTGCCGCCGGTTCAGCGAAGGCGTGGGCGCGGCACCAGACCAGACCAGCCTCTTCCACGATGTCGTCCTCGCCCAAGGGCACCTCGCCGCAGAAGTGGCAGCGGTCGGGGGCGGGGGCGAACTCGCAGGATTCGGCGTGGGCGTCGCCCCCGCCGGCCCCGCAGGCGCACAGGTCGTCGGGCAGGGACCAGTCGATCTCCGGGGCCACGTTGGCCCGGACGTGCTCGAGGACGGCCCCCAGGAGGCTCCAGTCCTCAGTGGTGAGGGTCGGCTCAGCGTGGGGGTCCATCGGGGCGGGGTCGCAGCCGCAGCGGACGGCGTCGGACTCGAAGTCGGTCAGGAGGTCGGTGTCCACGTAGAGGGTGGCGACACCGTTCTTGACGGCGACCGACGCCAGCAGCGTGGTTGAGAAGTTGACCTCCTCGCCGCACTGCTGGCACTTGGGCAGGGACTCGACGTTCACGGCGTGACCTCAGTGAGCTTGTCGGGGCTGAACGTGGCGTAGTCGTTGTTGGCACCGATCTCGATGAGGTAGTCGCCGTTCGACTCGTAGCCGACAACGATCCCGCGACGGCGGCGACCGTGGACCGGTTGCCCGTAGGGGATGCCGACGCCGACGCCCTGGGCGACGACCACGCCGCCCGTGGCGATCTGGCGGATCGGGTGGCTGGCCTCGCCGTGGGCGAAGGACTCATCGATGGTCATGGCGGGCAGGTCGGGGCACCGGGGGCAGTAGTAGACCCGCCCGGAGCACTCAGGAGCGTGGGCCATCAGGAGTCCTCTCCCGCCCACGGGTTGGTATGGGCGAAGTCGAGCAGCGGGGAGGCGAGGGCGGCGGTCAGGGCGAGGGCCAAGGTCTGGGCCTGTGAGGTGGTGAGGATGACGTTGGCGCTGTCGCCGTCGCCGTACTCGACGGTGATCTTGACGGCGGGCTTGCCCGTCATGGGGGTGACGGTCAACTCGTCGGGGCGGATGACGTTGAACATCACGCCCCCTTCGGCATGACGACGGTGGTCGGGACGGTCGAGGTCTGGAGGAGCATGTTGGGGTGCCAGATCGTGATGGTCTTGCGCCCGTCGTACTCCGTCCACATCCAGCCGTCCGGGGTGGACTGACCGGGGTTCTTGTCGCTCGACGGGAGGAGGAGCAGGACGAGGGTGCCAGCGGGGAGGTTCGTGCCCCGGTGCTTGAAGGCGGTGCGGAGGGGGACGGCGGTGGCACCCACGGTCACGCCCTCGTACTGCGGGTAGGCGTGCTCAGCCTCGTACGCCTTGACGAGGCGCTCCGTGGCCTCCTCGACCGACTCGACCTCTGCGTCAGCGACCTTGGAGAGGATGGACGGCGGGATGTTGGTGTCGGTCTGATCGCCGTCGAGCCGCACCGAAACCTTGGTCCGGTTGAAGGCGGTGACGTTGCCCTCACGGCCCCGGAAGTGGGCGGGCTTCACGTCCCCGGTGATCTTGACCCGGTCACCGGGCTTCAGGACGGCGGCGACGGCGGCACCAGCGGCACGGCTGATGGCACGGGCACGGGCGTTGATGGCGCTGACGATGGCCTTGGAGTTGGCCTCGCCGTCGAGGTCGCCGTTGTTGATGGCGGTGAGAACGTCGGACAGGTTCACTGGTCCCTTTCAGAACTGGAAGATGTGGAAGTCGTCGCGGGCGATGAGGAGGATCGAGGGCGATTCGTCGTCGCGCCCCTCGTTCGGCAGGAGGAGGCCGTCGATGTTCAGCCACTCAGGGATGCCATCGGCGTTACGGAGGTCGCAGCCTTGAACGTCGATGGTCACGGGCTTGTCGGGCGGGAACTGGGACAGGGCGGCGACCAACTCGCCCGCCGTGATGGTCGGACGGGTGGTCATCGACCCGCCTCCGCAGCCGCAGCGAAGTGGATGCCGTAGGCACGGCCTGCCGCCTTGTGGTCCCTGCCGTGGAAGACCAGCCCGCAGACCGGGCAGGTAGCGGTGGCCTTCCCCTTCTCGACGCCCGCTTCGGCGTAGGGCACGCCGATGCCACCAGCGGGCATGACGTGCTTGGGCACGGGGGCGGTGTCGAGCAGGAACCGCTCAGCCTCGCCCCGGAGGACGGGGCAGGTGGCGGTGGCGGCGACGATGCCCGCCTCCTCGACGGTGAGGGCGAACTCCTCGTCCCCCTCCGGGTTGAAGGTTCCGGGGTTGATGAGGTTGCAGGCGGCGATGGCGATGCCGTGGGGGTCGTTGCCGCAGTGCTCCCAGATGGCGTCCTGAACGGCTCGGGCCACGGGGATCTCTTCGGGGGTGAAGACGGCCTCGCCGGTGGCGATGACGATCTGGTCGTCGGGGCTGTCATCGAGGTGCCAAGAGAGGCTGGCACGCTCCAGGGCGTAGATCGCCACCTTGGCGGTGGGGATGGAGGTGATCTCGCATCGGGGCTTCCTTCCACCTTGTCTGGTGTCTGAGAGGTGCTGCTGGGGTGTTACTCCACTATATCGTCCACATCAAATGGAGGGTTGAGTCTGAGGGCAAAAAAAGATCTCTTTTTCACCGACCGAGGTTTCGGCGGCAGATAGGCCCGATTCCCGCCTCCCGCGACTCCTTCTTGGTGAGCCGCCGCCCGCACTGCCCGCACCGACCGATCTCCTGCCCGTAGAGGGTGGCGGCTCCCCAAGGGTCGGCCCGGATGGCGTTGAGGGCCTGGGCGCTGTCGGCACCGGTCATCCGGAACTCGTCGGGGCCGACGACGCGCCTGACGAACTGGCGGCCAGCCCATCGCCCGGTGTCCTCCAAGGTGACGAGGTAGAACC
>Ga0193711_1000076_pt1 | contig 17575 bp, 13 predicted proteins | sample H3m2metaG_FD_144922 | JGI IMG/M metagenome (GOLD analysis project Ga0193711, IMG submission 144922) | Soil microbial communities from a riparian zone of the East river system, Colorado, United States - H3m2 | ecosystem: Environmental > Terrestrial > Soil > Riparian zone | place: USA: East River...
CCCGTGACGATTCCCGGATTCGAGAAGCGCCACGGGGGGGGCCACGTCGTCTTGCAAGACCACGGAGACGAAGTCTATTTCCGCGATATCAAAGTGAGGCCACTATGAAACGCCGTCGCTTCGTGAAAACCGCTTCCAGCGCCGCGCTCGGACTGATCGCGGCGCGTGCGCCGCTGTTCGCCAAGGGCTCGCCGAGCGAGAAGGTTGTCGTCGCCATCATGGGCCTGAACGGCCGGGGCACGGTCCTGGGCCGCGCCTTTGCGAAGACGCCGAACGCCACGGTCGCCTATGTGTGCGACGTGGACTCGCAAGTCCTGGCCAAAGGTGCCGCCGCCGTTGGCGAGTCCCAATCCCCGAGCCCCAAATCCCTTGGCGACTTCCGGCGCGCGCTCGACGACAAGTCCATCGACGCGCTCGTGATCGCGGCGCCCGACCACTGGCACGCGCCCGCCGCCATCCTCGCCATGTCGGCCGGCAAGCATGTCTACCTGGAAAAGCCGTGTGGCCACAACGCGCGCGAAGGTGAGCTGCTCGTCGAGGCACAGCGCAAGCACGGCCGTGTCGTGCAGATGGGCACCCAGCAGCGCTCGGCTCCGCGCTCCATCGAGGTCGTGAACGCGATTCGCGACGGGCTCATCGGGAAGCCCTACCTGGCACGCGCCTGGTACGCCAACACGCGTGCCACCATCGGGCGGGGCAAGTCCGCGCCCGTCCCCGCGAACCTCGACTACGAGTTGTGGCAGGGTCCGGCGCCGCACACCCCCTACCACGACAATGTGGTCCACTACAACTGGCATTGGTTCCGCCGCTGGGGCACGGGCGAGATCTGCAACAACGGTACGCACGAGATCGACGTGTGCCGCTGGGCGTTGGGGGTGGACCGATGCAGCCGCGTGACGTCGACCGGCGGTCGCTATCACTTCGACGATGACTGGGAGTTCCCCGACACCCAGGAGGCCGCCTTCGAATTCCCCGGCGGCAAGACGATCATCTGGGAGGGGCAGAGCTGCAACGGCCTCAACACCTACGGCCGCTCGCGCGGCACCGCCATCCTCGGCACCACCGGGAGCGTGGTGATGGACCGCGATGGGTACGTCGTCTATGACCTCAAGAACACGGTCGTCAAGCAGAACCTCGCGGCGCAGGCGGCTGACGGTCTCAACATCAGCGCCGACGACGACATGACCGCCCTGCACATCGCGAATTTCGTGGACGCCATTCGCACCGGCGCGCCGCTCCGCCAGCCGATCGACGAGGGCGCGAAGAGCGTGCTGCTGTGCCATCTGGGCAACATCGCGCAGTGGACGGGTCGCGCGCTGCGCGTCGATCCCGCGACCGGCCGCATCCAGGGGGACGAGCAGGCGATGGCTCATTGGTCGCGCGAGTACGCGCCCGGCTGGGCACCAGCCGTCTGAACCCGGATCGCTACTTCGATCCCGATCCCTCGATACGGCGCGTTGCGCGCGCGCTGTACGAGGAGACGCGCGGCTTACCGATCGTCTCACCCCACGGCCACGTGGATGCGCGCATTCTCGCCGAGAATTCGCCGTTCCCCGAGCCGGCGTCGCTGATCGTCCAGCCCGACCACTACCTCCTGCGCCTGCTGTACGCCATTGGGGTGCCGCTCGAAGCCTTGCTCAAGGGCGAGCCGCGCCGCGTTTGGCAGCTCTTCGCCGAGCACTACTACCTGTTTCGCGGCACGCCGAGCGGGGCGTGGTTGGACTACGAGCTAAACGAGGTTTTCGGTATGCGGTATCCGCTTTCCGCAGAGACGGCGGAGCGGCTTTACGACGAGATCGTCGAGAAACTCAAAAGCCCCGAGTTCCGGCCGAGGGCGCTGTTCGAGCGTTTCAACATCGAGGTGCTCGCGACGACCGACGCAGCGACCGACAGCCTCGAGCACCATTGCGCGATCCGCGAGTCCGGCTGGAAGGGCCGAGTGATCCCGACGTTTCGGCCGGACGCGCAGCTCAAGATCTCCTCGCGCGAGTTCGACGCGCTCGGGGCGAGCGATTACGCAGGGCTAGTCCGTGCGCTCACCGAACGTCGCGCGTACTTCAAGCAGTTGGGGGCGACGGCGACCGATCACGGCGTGCTCGAACCCTACACTGCGTTACTGTCCGAAGAAGAAGCCGAGCGCCTGTTTCAGCGCGCGCGGCAGGGCAAGGCGACCCCGGACGATGAGCGCCGTTTCACCGCGCACTTACTGATGGAAATGGCGCGTTTGTCGCTGGCCGACGGCCTGGTGATGCAGATCCATGCCGGCGCGCTGCGCGACCACAACCACGCGGTGTTCGAGCGCTTTGGTCCCCACATGGGCGGCGACATCCCGGTGGCGACGGAATTCACACGTAATCTGCGCCCGTTGCTCAACGCCTACGGCAACGATTCGCGGTTCACGCTCGTGCTCTTCACACTGGACGAATCGACCTACAGCCGCGAGCTCGCGCCGCTTGCGGGCCACTACCCCGCCGTGCGCCTGGGACCTCCGTGGTGGTTTCACGACTCGATGGAAGGCATGCGGCGCTTCCGCGAGCGGACGACCGAGACGGCGTCGATCTACAAGACCGCCGGGTTCAACGACGACACGCGCGCGTTCTGCTCGATCCCGGCGCGGCACGATCTCGCTCGGCGCATGGATGCCAACTACCTCGGCGGCTTGGTAGCGCGCCATGTGATCGACGAGAGCGACGCGCGGAGGATGGCGCGGGCCCTGGCGTATGAGCTGGTGAAGAAGACGTATCGCCTGCCTTGAGACTTGCGGCGACAAATCCTCCCGTTTAGCGTGATCGTAACGCTGTTCCGCGTTCGACTACTCCTGCGCCCTGCTTGGAGGAGTTATGCGTATCTCCTCGTTTGCCCGGCTCGCCGTGCTTCTCGTACTCGCCTCGTGTGTCGCTCCCGTGGGTACGGACCAGCAAGTCGGTTCCCTCTCCTTGTCGCTCGTGTCCGGCAACAACCAGACCGCACCGCCGGGGTCGGAGCTGCCCGATCCGATCGTCGCGCGTGTCGAGGACTCGCGCGGCCACGCCGTAAAAGGCCAAATCGTGAATTTCGTCGTCGTCTCGGGCGGCGGCAGCGTGTTCGCCGGAGCCGCGATATCGGGCGGGGACGGCATCGTGCAGGAGCGCTGGACCGTCGGCTTCTCAGGACCACAACAGGTCGAAGCACGCGCCGTCGATGGTCAGACGGGTGAGAAGCTCACGTTCGCGACCTTCACCGCGACGCTGACCGACATTCAAGCGCCAGTTGTAACCAACGTCGCAATATCGCCGACCAATCTTGCCCCAGGCATTCCGTTCGATCTGACCGCAGTCGTGAGCGACACCTTTACGGGCGGCTCGAACATCGCGTCCGCGAGCTACGCGATCGACAGTGGTCCCCCGGTGGCGATGGTCGCGCAGGACGGCGCGTTCAATCAGCAAAACGAAGCGGTGCTGGCCCATGTGCCGGCGTTCGCGAGCGCCGGCACACATTCCATCTGTGTGACGGGACGAGATGCGGCTGGGAACGTCAGCGGCCCGAGCTGCATTTCTGTTTCGGTCGTCGTCGTCGATAATGCGATTTACGTGAGTCCCGCGGGCAACGACGCGGGGAACGGCACGCGTGACGCACCGCTGCGGACTATCAATGCGGCACTCGCGCTGGCTGACTCGTTCGGCAAACCCCGTGTGAATGTCGCGGCGGGAACGTACGCCGAGAATGTCGAACTGCGCTCAGGCGTCAGTCTCTTCGGCGGCTACGATCCGGCCACCTGGACGCGCGACCCGGCGACGTTCATCACGACGATCGGTCCGGCGACCACCGATACGGCCACGGCGGTGCATGGCGACAACGTGTCCGGCGTTACGATCGACGGCTTCACCGTCCGCAGCGGCGATGTGAGTGTTCCCCGCCAAAGCGCCTTCGGGATCTTGTTGACCAGCAGCGTTGCGACGATTTCGGGCAATCACATCATCTCAGGCAACGGCGCCACGGGCGCCGACGGCTTCAGTGGCCTCGCGGGACAGAACGGCGTCGCGGGCCTGGACGGTCAGCCGGGATCCGCGAACGGACCCGAAGGTGACGGCGCGTTTGAAAGATTGCGCGTGTGTCTCGGCACCACACTGATCGGTGGCGCCGGCGGGGCGGGCGGGCCGGCCGGCGCGGTGGGCCAGGATGGCGCGCCCGGCAACTCGCCCAACGGCGGCAATGGTGGAACGGGTGGACTCGGCGGCGCGACGCCCCCGTTGCCCGCTGGCGGAAATGGGCAGAACGGCCTCGCGGGGATCACCGGAGCCGCGGGAACCGGCGGTGACGCGTTTAGTGGCTTCGACATTCTTGGGCGCTACACCCCCGCGGACGGCTTTGCCGGAGCGATGGGCCAGCACGGCGGCGGGGGCGGCGGTGGTGGCGGCGGTGGCGGGCTCGACCCCACGGGCGGCGGCAATGGTGCCGGTAGTGGTGGCACCGGCGGCTGCGCCGGAACCGGCGGTGGTGGCGGCGCTGGCGCGGGCGGCTCGTTCGGCATCGTGGGAGTTGCCTCGAACCTGACGATCACCGGCAACACGATCGAAACGGGCAACGGCGGTGCCGGCGGCGCGGGTGGCAGCGCCGCGGCCGGTGGCACCGGCGCCGCGGGTGGCCTGGGCGCGACGAATGACGCACCGTCGGTCGGCGCCGGCGGCAACGGCGGCGCGGGCGGCGACGGCGGGTCGGGCGGTCCGGGCGGCGGCGGTGGCGGGGGCCCAAGCATCGGAATCGTTTCGCAGGCAGGAACGCTGGCGCAGGCCGGCAATGTGTTCGTGCTCGGCAATGGCGGGACCGGGGGAACATCACCCGGCGGGAATGCGGGCACCAATGGACTGCGGACGCAGATTCGCAACTAGAGCTTTTGATTGCCCCGGGGCCTGGCCCCGGGGCTCCCTACCCTAGCTAGCCAACTCCCGCAGCCGCTCCTCCTCCTTGGGGGTAGGTTAATCGCATGTCATCCACGCTCACCTTAGCCGTCGGAGGTTCGCGATGCGTTTCACTGGTCTGGCAACGCTTGCCGTTGTCGCGCTGTGTGCATGTGGTGGTGATGGTGGTGGTGGAGGTCCGCAGGCTAGTTCGATCGCGCTGAGCGCCGGCGACAATCAGGTCGCGGCGGCGGGCGCGGCGTTGCCCGACTCGTTGGCGGTGATCGTGCATGACAATGCCGGCGCGGTGCTGCCCGGTGTCGCAGTGACGTGGTCTGTCACGGCGGGCGGCGGGACCGTGTCACCGACCACCCGCACCAGCGATGCGGCCGGCCTTGCCAAGACGCGCCGCACGCTCGGTCCGAACGCCGGCACGCAGACGGCGCGCGCAACGACCGCCGGTCTCAATCCCGTCAATTTCAGCGCCGTTTCCCAGATTCAAGGCGCCGTCAACATCGCCAACGCGACCACGGGTCCGCTCACCGATACCGTACTCGCCACCAAGGCCGAATCGCTCGACGTCCTCGTGACCAATCAGAACGCCGCCGCCGTGCAGGGCGTCGCCGTGCTGTGGGCTGCCACGGGCGGAACCGTGTCCGGAAACAATGTGGCGACCAGTGTGACGGGTCATTCGAAAGTGCTCTACACGTACGGAACCACCGCCGGCGCGCAGACGGCCACCGCGACGGTGACGGGGCTCGTCGGTTCTCCCGTGCCCATCACGTTCGCGACGACGGCCGGCGTCGCCACGAACATCGTCAAGACCACGGGGGACGCCGGTACCTCGCCGCCGTCGTCGCAGGTGACCTACGTCGTGACCGCGCGGGACGCGCACAACAACCCGAAGCAGGGTGTGACGATCGACTGGGCGGTTGGGAGCGGTGGCGGGTCGATCACCCCGGCGCAGAACACGACCGGCGCGACCGGCACCGCGAGCGGACAGCGCACGCTGGGGAGCGGGACCGGCAACCAGACGGCGACGGCCACCGCGTCGGGGTTGGTCGGGACGCCGCAAGTCACATTCACCACCAATGCACAGATCGTCACGACGATCCACATCGCGGACAACACCTTCTCGCCCGCATCTGTGTCGGTACCTGTGAATACGATCGTGAGGTGGTCATGGGAGGGGGCGAATACCCACAACGTTACGTTCGACGCGGTCGCAGGTGCGCCGGCGGGAATTGGGAACAACACGTCGGGGACCGTCGACCGGACGCCCGACACGGCGGGGACGTTCACGTATCATTGCACGAATCACCCGGCGATGAATGGGTCGATAACCGTCAACCCATAGTTTGGTAGGCGGTCAGCACCCCGTATTCAGAAGACGCGGTGCTATTGACACGACGCGCAACAATGCGGTACTACTCGGCGTGCCTTCAGGAGCTACACTGTCAAACGACATGGGGACGTTTCGCGTTGACATCGAGATTGAGAACCCGGCCAGGCCGGGACAAAAACGCACGCTCCGGTCTGTCCTCGTCGACACGGGTGCGGAGTTGAGTTGGGTGCCGGCCGAGGTGCTCGAAGCGTTAGGCGTGGAGCGCAACAACCAGTGGCGTTTCCGCCAGGCGAACGGGCCGGTGCTCGAGCGCTGGACGGGCATCGTCGTCATCACGGTGTCGGGAAAGCGAACCGGGGATGACGTGGTCTTCGGTGAGCCGGGCGACCTCACCTTGCTGGGCTCCCGCACGCTGGAGGGCCTCAACTTCCGTGTCGAACCCGTCACGAAGCAGCTCGTCGACGCCGGGCCGGCACCCGCGGCGGTGTTGGTCTCCGCGTAGCGACTTTCGCTTACTCGAGGAGCGCCTGCACCTCCGCCGCCGCCGCAATCCGGCGGTCGACGTGGTCCCCGATCTCCCGGGCGCGCTCGAGCACGAGCGTCAGATCGGAGGGCGACCCCACGCCGGACTGTCGTTTCACGAGAGCAAGGCGCAGGTGTTCGAGCGCGGCCACGGCTTCGGTGAGTGATTCACCCGTGTCGCCCCGTGCCCGCAGTGCTTCGGCTCCGGTCTCCAATCGTTCGACCACGGCCGGAAGGTCTCGCGCCTGGCGCCGCTCGGCGTCCGGCAGCGCCTGATACGCGGAGAGTGCCGACCGTCCCAGCACGAGCTCGGTCCGATCGATCGACGGCAGGGCCGGGCGTGCCGTTGCCTTGAGGCCGGTACCCGCGAGGCGAAAGAACCAGCGTCCGGCTCTTCCGGCCCAGATCCGGTACCACAACGAGTCCAGCCGCAGGAACCAGCGGCGCCGCTTGATGACTTCGTCCTCCTCCTGCTGTACCTGCCGTTCGGCGAGCAGGGCGGCCCGGATGTCGTCGAACGTGTAGCCGTCCTTCAAGAGTCGGCGGGCCACGACGACCAGTTGGAAGACGAGGATCGCGCCGATTATCCCCATCCCGCTCCCAGCCAGCACCGACGTCAACAGGACCAGGGTGGAGACTTGCGCGTTCCGCACGAAGGCGCGCAGCAGCGGCGGGGCGCGAAAGTCTCGGCCCCGCAGTTCACCCGCGACCCGCGCGAGATCGTCCGCAGTCTGAAACCGCTCTGGCGGCGCTTTGCGGAGCAGGCGGTCGACGACGGCTGAAAGTTTGGCGGGCACCTCGGGCCGGAGCGCCTGGACCAGGGGGGCGGGCTCGTAGACGTGTTTCGTGATGATCGCGGGCGCGTTTGCAGCTTCGAATGGTGCCCGGCCGGTGAGGGCGTAGAAGAACGTCGCGCCCAGAGAGTAGAGGTCGCTGCGCGCGTCCACCGGCTCGCCGCACGCCTGCTCGGGGCTCATGTAGCGCGCGGTCCCGGTGATGGCGCCGCCCGGGCTTTCGGCCTTCCCTGCCCGGCTGCCGAGCGCGATTCCGAAGTCGGTGACGACCGCGCGCTCGGTCGCGCGCTCGATCATGATGTTGTCAGGCTTCACGTCGCGGTGAATCACGCCGCGCTGATGTGCGGCGCCCAGCGCCCACGCCACTTCCTGCATCAGCTTCGTCGCCAGGCGCGGCGGCAGCGGGCCGGCCCGCTCCACGCGATCGCGGAGTGTCTCGCCGTCCACGAAACCCATCACGAAGAACACGAGGTCACCGTGTGCCTCGACGAGGTGAATCGGCACGATGTTGGGATGCGCCAGGCCCGCGGCGGTCCGCGCTTCTTGGAGGAAGCGGTCCCGTTCGTGGGCCTGAGTCGCCAGGTACGGCGGGAGCAGCTTGATCGCGACCGGGCGGTCGAGCGCCACATCACGGGCGAGCAGCACGATCCCCATACCGCCGCGGCCGAGCTCGCGCTCGATCGAATAGCGGCCGGCGAGCAGCTCTTGGAGGGCGAGGAATTCGGGGCTGATCGATACGGTCATAGGTGACTCGTCCTACGAGTGGAGGCTCGCTGCGTTTCGACAACGACTTTGTAGTCAAGCTCTCCGTGACAGGCGTCACCCGGTGATGACTGGCGCCGTGCAGTCGCGAATTGAATATTGCGGCCCCTCTTCCCTCTGTTGCAAATGCCCGATCCGGCTGTCCCGGTTACGATCTCGCCTGCACCTGCCGACGATCTCTGGTCGGTCGACGAACGCTCGTTGGACCTATTTGCCAGACAGCTCGACGCGCCGTCGGCACCGCGCGCCTGGTACGAGCTGCGGCGCGAGGCGGAGCACGTCGCGCTCGTCCCGGGCTTCGACCGGCTCATCACGCTGGGCGGGCACGCCATCAAGGAGCTGCCGCACCAGATCGACGTCGCCCAGCGGGTGCTGCGGCACATGGGCGGCCGCGCGATCCTCGCCGACGAAGTCGGGCTCGGCAAGACGATCGAGGCGAGCATCATCTACCGGGAGCTGGCGATTCGCGGGCTGGCCCGCCGCACGCTCATCCTCACGCCCGCATCGCTGGTGGGGCAGTGGCAGGGAGAGCTGGAGGAGAAGTTCTTTCAGCACTTCGACACCCCGACGGATCCCGACGACTGGCAGCGCGTCACCCGCGCAATCGTGTCGCACGACCGCGCGCGCTCCCGCCGGCACGCCGAAGAGATTCTGCGGCACCATTGGGACCTCGTGATCGTGGACGAGGCACACAAGATCAAGAGCCACCGCGGCGCGACGTACCAGTTCATCGAGAAAATCGAGCGCGATTTTCTCCTACTGCTCACGGCGACGCCGCTGCAGAACGACCTGCGCGAGCTGTACAACCTCATCACCTTGCTCCGCCCCGGGCAGCTCGGCACCTGGGAAGAATTCCGCGCCGCGCATCTGGTGGGGGGCGATCGCCGCCAGCCCAAGGACCCCGAGGCGCTGCGCGCGCTCACCCAGGCGGTCATGATTCGCACGCGCCGCGCGAGCGTGGTCGACGATCTGGACCTGCCGCCCCGCCGCCCCCGGCATCCCGTAGTCAAGCTGACCAAGGCGGAAGCCGACCTCTACGAGCGCACCACCCAGTTCCTGCGCCGGCTGTATCGCGAGGGCTTCGTGCAGCACGAGGAAGACGAAGGCGAAGCGGAGGACGGAAGCCCACGGCGGCGGACGGGCAAGGCGATGGTCCAGCTCGCGATGATCCATCTGCGGCAGCGCCTGTGCTCCTCGGCCAAGGCGCTCGCGGAATCGCTCGCGAATCTGGCCGAAGGGGAGCGCATCAAGCCGCAGCATCGCACCATCGCGCGCCAGCTCGCCGAACGCGCGCGCAAGGTCAAAACGCACGCCAAGCTCAACGTGCTAACCAAAATCCTCAAGGAGACGCCTGACCGCGTCGTGGTCTTCAGCGATCACCGCCCGACGATCGAGCTGATCGAGCAGCGGGTGAAGGCGCTACACCGGACGCCGATCGTGTACTGGGGCGCTCTCACGACGCCTGAGCGCGATAAGCGGATTCGCGCGTTCCACGACGACGAGCGCAGCGTGCTGATCGCCACGCGCGCGGGCAGCGAAGGCCGCAATCTGCAGATCTGCAACGTGCTCGTGAACTACGACCTGCCGTGGAATCCCATGGTGATCGAGCAGCGCATCGGGCGGGTGCACCGCATCGGGCAAAAGCGCGAGGTCCACATCGTGAACCTGGCCGCGGCCGGCACCATCGAGTCGTACATCCTCCAGCTGCTCGACAAGAAGATCAAACTGTTCGAGCTGGTCGTGGGCGAGCTGGACCTGATCCTCGGCGAGTTCGGCGGCGCGCAGAAGTTCGAGGTCCGCCTGGCCGACGAATGGCTGAGCGCGGAGAACGACGCAGACTTCGAGCGCCGCGTGGAGACGTTGGGCCTGGATCTCGAACGAAGCAGCGCGGCCGGCCATGCACAGGAGCAACTGAATTCGGCGATAGCGCCGGACGACAACGCCACGCGACTCGAGCGGCGGTTCGATGAGCTCTCCGTTCCCGCGCGGCTGCGTCTCGGCCTGGGCACGAGCCACCTCGTGAAGGCCGCGGGATGGGAGGCCAAACGCCAACGGCTCGGCGTGCATGTCACCGAGCTGCTCGAAGCGCTCGAGTCGATCGAGCCGATCGGCGACGTCACCACGACGCAGCCCGTCTCCGCGGGCAGTCATCCTCAGTACGGCGCTCTCGTGCGGCTCACGGGCCTGACCAGCTCGGGACGCGCGATCACGCTCGTGGCGCAGGTCGAGCGCCTGCCGATGGCATTGGTCGACATTTCGGTGGAGTCGGCATGACGGCCCGGCGTCGTTCCCCCTCTCCGGAACGGAGAGGGGGTCAGGGGGTGAGGACCAAACGGGCACGCAAAACCGTCCAGGAGGTGAAGACCGACGCGCGCATGTGGCCGCTCTTGGAGCGCTACTGCAAGCTCGCCAAGGTGAAGCTGATCCCGCGCGGCGCCGATCTGTATGAGATGAAGCTGCCGCTCTCCGAGCGCACGCACTTCTCGGGGCGCGCGACGGTGCGCGTGGCCCTCTCACTCGAGGCCCTCGAGCGCGACCCCGACGCCGAAATGGCGGTGCTCGGCAGCCCGTTCCTCGTGCATCTGCTCGAGGCCATCCGCACCCGGGCGGGCCGGCTGTCGCTCGGCATGATCCCGCTGCCGGAGGCCCAGGCCCCAGAAACCCCGGGCTTCCGCCCGGGGTCAGCCAAGTCAGCCAAGTCAGCCAAGTCAGCCAAGCGCCCGGGGTCAGCCACGAGCACTGACCTTACAGTCCCCGTCCGCGACGGCACTGCCCGGCGCCGCAAATCCCAACTGGCGACGCATACAGTCGGACGGCTGCTCGCGCGCATTGTGCTGCGCGCCGGCGCGGTGGTCGAGGAAACCGTGATCGAAAGCGCCGTCATCGATCTCGCCACGGGCGCCCGCGCGGACGACCAGGTGACCGCGCAGTTCGCGGCTCTGGAGGCGCGAGCGTTAGCGCCGGCCGATCCCGGCGACGTTCCCGATTCCGTTGTGGTCCCCGCGCGCCCACCTGCGGAAATGCTCCAGCTGTTGCTGGGCGATCTGCGGGCACAGAGCGCTGCGCGGGTGGCCGAGCGGCAGGCGGGCGCTGAAAAGGGAGTCGCCGTGGAGCTGGAGCGGCTCGATCGCTACTTCGCTGCTGTGGTCGAAGACAAGACCGATCCCGACGAACTACGCACCATCACCGCGTTGCGCGAGCGGCGGCGGGCGGAGGAGATGCGCCGCCATCAAGTGATGGCGATCGTGCATCCGCTCCAGCTCGCCGATGCGCAAGTCCTGATGCAGCGCGTCGAGTGGGAAATCCGGTCCGCGCGCGGCGTTCGCGCCCGGTTCGCGGCACAGCGGCCGATCGCCGGATCGGCGACGTGGATTCTCGCCTGCCCGCAGTGCGGCCGTCCGCCAGCGGAGCTGGTGGTCTGCGTGCATGAAGACGAGGAAGAGGGACGGGGGAAGGGGGACGGGGAGCATAGGCGGGGCCACTGCATCTGTGAGGCGTGCGCCACGCGCTGTTCCGTGTGCGCGTCGGATTTCTGCGCCGATCACGGCATCGCCCACTGCCGCGTGGACGAGCAGCCCGCCTGCGAACAGCACGCGCGCCTGTGCCCGTCGTGCCGCATGGTGCACTGCACGGCGCATGAAGGTGTCTGCGCAGATGGTGAGCATCCGGCCTGTTCCGCGTGTCTCGAAGCCTGCGGCAGTTGCGGCCGGATTGTCTGTAACGCCCACGCGGAGCAGAGCCGGGCCGACGCGCCCAAGGGGAGCCGCCGATTGTGCGCGGCGTGTTTGCGCTATTGCGAGGGGGGGACCAATGAGCCTGTGGGTGTGGACGAGGTGGCGCAGTGCGCGAGCTGCGGCCGATCGGTCTGCACCGCGCACCAGGCCGTGTGTGCCGTGGACGAACAGATTCAGTGCTCCAGGCACCTGCGCCGGGCTGACGGTTCAGGCCGCCTAGTCTGCGAGCAACACCGGGCGGCGTGCGTGGCGGAGCCGGATGCAGTCTTCGCGTCGGACGAAGTGAGCGCCTGTCCCGTGTGCGGCAAGACCGCCTGTGCTCAGCATCAGGCCGCGTGCGGCTGTGTGGTGACGCACTAGCTGAGTCCCAGCAGTACCCCTTCGTGCTCCAGCAGCCACCGCTTCCGCTCGAGCCCACCGCTAAAGCCGGTGAGGTCGCCCTTGGCATCGATGACCCGGTGACAGGGAATCATGATCGGGATCGGGTTCTTGTCGTTGGCATGGCCGACGGCACGACTGTGCCGATCGCCCAGCTGGCGTGCGAGCTCTTCGTACGTTGTGGTCGTGCCGTAGGGGATCGTGCGCAGCGCGTTCCACACGCGGTGCTCGAACGCCGAGCCGAGCACTTCGAGTGGCAGGTCGAACGTCGTGCGCGTGCCCGCGAAGTACTCGTCCAGCTGCGTGCGGGCGCGCCCGAGCAATTCGGCTTCCGCTCCCTCGCCATTCACTTCCACCCATCCCGTTTGATGCGTCGGGGCGGGCCCGGGACGCGGGGTTGGGAAGTAGACACCGGTGAGGGCGGTGCCCGAGCCGGTAAGGACCAGTTTGCCGAGTGGCGTGGCGACGCGGATGAACGCGAGCGTCATACGCGGAAATGGAGCGGATCGCGGAGGTTCTGAAGCTCGCGGTAGTAGTACAGCGCGGTCGGACGGCGGTCCTTGAATCGCAGCGATTTCAGGAAGGCGAGCTCTGCCGGAGTGGCCGAGCCGCTGAGCGCGTTATCGCGCAGAAACTCCGCCATGCCTTTTTCCCCGTTGCCGGTCGCCGGATCGCGTTCGGCGTATTCAAAGTGCTTGTGCTCGCCGCCGGCCAATCTGACCGCCAGCGCGAACGTCGTCGGATTCCATTCCCACGACGCGACGGACGCATCGAGCCGGACGCGTTGCCGCGGCGTCACGTGGAGCACGTCGCCGCCGAGGCCCGCGACGTGGAGCAACGTCTGCGCCACGAGCCGCTCCAGGTCTCCGAAGGTTTGCTGCTCGATGATGGCGCGCACCTGCTCGACCTGGGCGGGCACGCATTTCTCGAGGATCAGCGCGCGTAGCTCGGGAAACAGCGGCGCGATTTCGCCCAGCCGCCGCTTCAGCTCGTCCTTGAGGTGCGCCTCGGCGACGCGCGCCAGCTCCCCGTGGGGCAGTTTCAGAAAGCGATCCATCCGGTCGTAGATGTCGGTGCGCTCGGGCGCGGGGGGCGCCTTCTTGCGGGTGAGGAGTTGCGAGACGTAGGACTCGGTCACCTGGGCGGCGCGCGCCAGGTCGCGCTGCTCCAGACCCAGGTCGGCGAGGCGGGATCGTATCATCATCGCTACATCCATCTTAACTATCTCCGTTAAGCATACTGGTGGTTGTCACATTCGACTTGACAAACTTAGTACACTCCGATACGTTGTGCCACTGGCAGGAGTGTTCTGTAGCGAAAGCTTCTCAGTGGATGAAGGAGTTGCTCATGTACGCACGCAACGTCACGCTGCACCTCAAGGCCAACAAGGCCGCGGAATTCACGCGCACGCTGGAAACCGACGTGCTCCCGATGCTGCGCAAGCAGACCGGGTTCAAGGACGAGATCACGTTTCTGGCGACCGAAGGCAACGAAGTGCTCGCGATCAGCCTGTGGGAAAAGAAGGAGAATGCCGAGGCGTACGGCCGCGATACGTATGCCGCCGTGCTGCGCACGCTGGAGCCCGTGGTCGAGGGCACGCCTGAAGTAGATAGCTACGAGGTGTCGAACTCTACGTTCCACAAGATTGCGTCGCAGAACCACAATCAGAGTCAGCCAGTCAGTCGCTAAGGGAAGCGAAGGTGTTGCGTTCGGGGGCGGCAGCATGCCGCCCCTCCTTTTGTCACGGAGAGGGCGATGAACGAGATCCATTGCCATACCTGTGGAGGGTTGGTCAGCGATCCCGCGACGGTGTCTCATCGCCTCGCGTCCGCGGCGATCGTGCCGGCGCTGCCGCAGAGCACGCGTTGCCAATGCACGCCCCCGATCGTGTTCGGACCGCCCTCGGGTTACATGTCGTGGCCCGGTTTGCCGGGCATGACCAAGGCGGCACCGTGAGCGCGAAGAAGTTGGGGCGAACGTAGCCGGAGTGTGACGGTCTTCGGTGACTAGCCCAAACAATTTGTGTTTCGTTTTCCCCGGGGCGTGGCCCCGGGGCTCCCTACCCTCCTTCGGAATCGACCAACACCCAATCAGAGACGAAGCCACTCAGCATCGGAGATAATCGCTCCGAACTGCGCTCGTTTGATTCACTCATGTTGAACCACTGTCCTAGGTTCTGAGCTGCGGCTCGGTGCCGCGTGTGAACGTCCCGTCTTGGCCTTCGGGCATATCAGGGTCTGCGACCGCTCGGTGCTGGTGTGGCGGAACTGGTAGACGCGGCAACTTCGCACGTTGCTGAGCGCAAGCTCGTGTGGGTTCGATTCCCACCACCAGCACGACCGTATTGTTTGGGGCGCTTCTCGACATTATTATCTTGGTACGTGCGAAGTTGCCGCGTAGCCAGTTTCGCTACGCCACGAAAGCCGGGGAGCCAAGCTCTCCGGCTTTTGTTTTCCCCGGGGCACGGCCCCGGGGCTCCCTACCCTAAACATGATGTCTTCTCCCGGATCGCTTCGTTTCATTTCATCCAGGATGTCTTTCGCCTCTTTTAGCCGCCACTCCTCCTCTTCCTTATCAATGACCGCGCTCGACCAATCGGGCAGATTCTGCGCGCCGAACCGCACACGCAGCACCGAGCCTTCGCGAACGCCTGCGGGCAGCTCCACGCGTGGCATGTCGATCGTTTCGCCTTTGTCGCTGACGAGGACGGCGATGTTGTTGCCCTCGAGCCGATCGACGGCAAAGAAGGCGTACTTCACGGCTTCGCTCCGCAGGCGCAGCCTGGGGGTTGGTGGCACTGTTTATCGCGGCTGATACATGAATTGCCGCACGGCTTTCCTGTCGAGCAGACCCGGCAACACGAGGGGGATGTGACCGGGCGGGGCGCCTCAGCGGCCGCGGTATCCCTCGCATATGGATGAAATTGAACTACGCCCTTCGGATCCGCATTCGCGGTGGTTACCACAAAGCTGCCGTCATCGTTTGCAAGAACGAGAACGCTGCCGTCGCGATCGGTGCGATAGACGCGTGCGCCGGCTTGCGCCCATTCCGAAATCACCGCGGCCGAGGGATGCCGATAGGAATTGCCGCGACCGACTGAGATGACTGTGATCTGAGGATGGGTCGCTGCGATCCACTCGCCGCTCGTGCCGTTCGGGCTGCCGTGATGGGCAGCCTTGAGAACGTTGACCTCGGGGATTGCGCCACTGCCTAACCAATAGCCGAGCTCCTCTTGCTCCGAATCCCCGGTGAGGAGCGCGCGAAACTCGCCGTACTCGATCAGAATCCCCACAGAGCCATTGTTTTGATCTTGCACGCCCGGTGGTGGTGCGAGCACGTGCAGCACCGCACTGCCCAGCGTGATGGCGCGGTCGGTGGCTTGCACGTACTGCGCACCGCTTGCCTGCACCGCACGCATCGTCTGCTGGTAGGTGCCGGTTGTGTGCGGAAGGCCATTGTCGAGGTAGAAGCGTACGACCGCCGAGTTCAGGACGGTTGTCATTCCACCGATATGGTCGCTGTGGTTGTGACTCGCGACGAGCAGGTCGATGGTGTCGATTCGAAATGATCGCAGATAGGACGCGATGGCGGCTGAGGGGCCTGCGTCGATGAGCACGGTTTTGCCACCTTCGCGCACGAGTGCGGCATCACCCTGGCCGACATCGAAGAAACGGATTTCGAGTTGTTGGGCGGCGATCGATGACGCTGACAGTCCAACTGTCAGCGCGAGACATAAGGCTGCAAGGCGTTTCACGCTCGACCAATCATTCGCTATTGCAACAGCTCGTCGACTGACACCCGTACCAACCCACGATCTCATCCTTCATCGACCAGTGCCATCGCGCGGTTGCGGGGAGCGCAATAACCCAACCCGCGTATGGCGCCCCGGGTGCCGTCAGCGCTTTGAGCTCGCGCCCATGATCCTGCACGTGGACGCACCCGTACTGTGCAGTTTCCCCGGCGCCAAGTCGTCCCCACCAGGTGTAGGGACCTCCATTGGCACACGAGGTGACCGCTGACCACATCGCTGGTGTTTTGAGACCGGCACCGAGCGGAACAGCGCACGCGGCAGCGGTGCCACGACAGAAATAGAGGAGGTTCACTCCAGCAAGGAGCCCCTTGTACGGGGCGGTCACGACGGCAGCACCCACGTTGATCCAGCGCTTGTCGTACAGCGTTCCGATACTGATGCGCCCGCTTGAGAACGACACTGTCCAAGTCGGAACACGATCGAGTGCAGGGTTCGGGATTACAACCCCGTAGATGCCACTCGGTACAAGTCCATTTGGTCCACGCGTGGCGAGCATCTGCCGATCGTACCAGCCCTTGATCCCGGTGACACGAGAGAGTTCCTCAGGTGTGGGCGGCAAACCGGGGATAACTTTGAAGGCCGGCACGTATTCGGGTCGAGGAGGCGACGACACGAAATTCGCTTTGCCAACCTCACACCACGCGTTCTCACACATGATCCCGATATACTGTTGTCTATTCCTAGAGTCCCAGTCCCAGCGTGCCGCTTCCGGATAGTCACCAGCCGAAAACAGTGTATCCCGAATGACCCGGACCTCGAGTGTTGTCCCTCCCGTGAGGTCGATTCCCGTGCGCGCGCAATTCGCATCGGGCACTTTCAACGGGACCATCCTCGCTCCCCACTGCGTCGGGTTCGCGGGCCGATGGTAAAGGAAGAGGCAATTGAACCCGGGAGCGATACCGAGGGGCGAATAGTTTTCGCGCGACCCGCTGAAGATCGTTGCGGCGGCAACTACCGGGACCACGCTGCCATCTGGCAACTTCAACGAGTCTGTCTCAGCGGGCGGCCGCTTCGCGTAGAATCTGTCTCGAAGCCGAAACGCGGCAAAAATCGCGTACAGGGAATCGTAGCGGAGTGAATCTCGAGTCGAATCTGTCAGTATGAAATTCTGACAATCGTGAAACTCTGGAATGTTCGTGATCGGCTCGGACAGTGGAATTGTCGCGACGGTATCCAGAGTGCCCGCCGAGTCGAATATGAAGCGCACTCCGGACTTGCGTTCCCCCGGACATGCGTAAGCTACCGCGACAGGCGCTTGCCCCGGGCCCCGGCTCGGAGCTCTGATGCGCGGGCCGGCGAAGACCAATGTCGCGATCGAGAGAGCAACCAGATGTCCCACTGACACCACGCCC
>Ga0193711_1000078_pt1 | contig 17545 bp, 5 predicted proteins | sample H3m2metaG_FD_144922 | JGI IMG/M metagenome (GOLD analysis project Ga0193711, IMG submission 144922) | Soil microbial communities from a riparian zone of the East river system, Colorado, United States - H3m2 | ecosystem: Environmental > Terrestrial > Soil > Riparian zone | place: USA: East River...
GGGGAGTTCGACCTCGGCGGGCTCACCATGCAGGTGATCCTCCTGGAGGCGGCGCACCTGCATGGTGAGCCCGCCGAGGTCGAACTCCCCGCTCCCCGTGTCGAGATCGACTTCAGCGCCGATCGTCGGCGGCACGCGCAGCGTCACGTTCCCCGAGCCGGTCTCGATCGCCATCCGTTGGAACGTCGCCGTCAAGGCGACATCGATGTTGCCGCTCCCCGTCTCGAAGGACAGTTCGTCGCCCTTCGCTCCCGTGACGGTGATGTCGCCCGAACCCGTTTCGACGCCGATCCGGGGCGCTTCCACGCCCGTGAGCGTAATCGTGCCCGACCCCGTCTCGATCTTGATGGCGTCGCCGCGGATGTTGGTCCCCGTGATCTCGCCCGAGCCGCTCTCGAGCTTCACGTCGCCACTCGCATCAGATACAACGATCTCGCCGGACCCGGTATCGAGCTTGAGAATGCCGCGCGTCCGCTCCGCCGACACGTCGGCCGATGCGGCCTGCACCACGATCACGCCGTTCACATTCGTGACGAAGACCTTGCCCACGCCCCAGTGCAGCCAGACGCGCTTGCCCGCCGGCACCATGACCCGCAGGTCGGCATACGCCTCGAGCCCACGGCCGCGCCCTGTGATGCGCACCTCGCGGCCATCTCGGCGCCAGCGGCTGTCGTCACCGAACGTCCCGTCGTCTCGCACGCGCAGTGTGGTGTTCCAACCGCGGCCCCATTCGGGGAGGCTGATGACGTCTTCCGGATAGATGACGCGGAGAGTTTCATACCCGCGAAGTGGACCGCTCTGCACGTCGAGTCGCGCGGCGTCGGCACCACCGCGCGTGACTTGCACAGCCACGTCGCTGCCCGAGCCGGGCTCGACCCGCAACTCCCCGACGAGATTGTAGACGGCGACGGAGTCGCCCTTCAGCACGAAGCGGTTGGTCTGTGCGACACCCGCGGTGGCGAACACGGCGAGGAACGCGATGGGGAGCCAGCGAGTCGTCATAGGTTCTCCAGATGGGTTGGCTGACAACGGTACGAGGCCCGAGGTGCGTCCGTTTCGGGGAGCACTCCAAGGTTGGATAGCGCGGAACTGGACAGGGTTGCAAGTTTGACTCATGGAAGACTGGCTGATCTGGTTCCTGGCGGGGATCGTGCTGGTCGTGGCAGAGATGTTCACGGCCGGCTTCTGGCTCGCCTGTCTCGCGGTGGGGTGCGCCGCCGCCGGTCTCCTCGGCCTCATCCCCTTTGTGGGGGTGACCGTGCAGACCATTGCATTCGCGGCCACCAGCCTGGCCAGCATGATCGGCCTGCGGCCGGTGTTCATGAAGCGCTTTCAGCTGGGCCCTGGCGGCGATGTGCGCACAGGGATCGATGCCCTGCTCGGCAAAACCGGCATCGTCCTGGAACGGATCGACCCGCGAGCCCGCGTGGGGCGGGTGAAGGTGGAGGGCGAAGATTGGCGCGGCGCGTCGGTCGACGACACGCCGATCGAAGTGGGCGCGCGCGTAACGGTGATTCAGGTGGACGGCACTACCCTCGTCGTGGAAAAGGAGAGCTGAGATGGGTCCCGGTCTCGTGCTGGTCGGCGCAGTCGCACTGCTCGTGATGGTAACGATCGCCAAGGGCATCCGCATCGTGCAGCAGGCGCAAACGATGATCGTCGAGCGTTTCGGGAAGTATCACAAGACGCTCACGTCGGGGATCAACCTCATCATGCCGTGGATCGATCGCCCGCGCTCCATCGACTGGCACCAGACGCTCGTCACGCCCGCGGGGGACAGCTATTCGCGGCGTTTCCGCACCGAGCGCATCGACCTGCGCGAGACGGTGTACGTGTTCCCGCGCCAGAACGTGATCACGAAGGACAACGTGGTCGTCGAAATCGACGCATTGATCTATTCGCAGGTCACCGACCCGGTCCGGGCCACCTACGAGATCGCGAACCTGCCGGACGCGATCGAGAAGTTGACGCAGACGACGCTGCGCAACGTGATCGGCGAGATGGAGCTCGATCACGTCCTCTCCTCGCGCGACATGATCAACGCCAAGCTGCGGGCGATCCTGGACGAGGCGACACACAAGTGGGGCGCCAAGGTCAGCCGCGTGGAGCTGAAGGACATCAACCCGCCGCGCGACATCCGTGACGCGATGGAGAAGCAGATGCGCGCCGAGCGCGAGCGCCGCGCCACGATCATCACCGCCGACGCCGAGCGCCAATCGCGCATTCTCTCGGCGGAAGGCATCCGGCAGTCGGAGATCAATACCGCCGAAGGCGACAAGGCGGCGAAGATTCTCCACGCCGAGGCGGAAGCGGCTGCGCGCCTCAAGGTGGCGGAGGCTGAAGCGCAGGCGATCGAGCGGATCACGCAGGCCATCAAGGGGACGGGCGGGGACCCGGCGCAGTACCTGATCGCGATCCGCTACATCGAAACGCTGAAGGAGATGGTCTCGGGCCAGAATAACAAAGTCGTGTATATGCCGTACGAGGCTACGGGCGTGCTCAGCTCGCTGGGCGGCATCCGCGAAATGCTGATGGGGACGGTGGAGAAGAAGGGCTGATGACGCAGCTGTCCGAAGAAGAACGGATGTTTCAGGGGGCGGTCCGGGATTTCGCGGACCAGGAGATCCGCCCCCGCGTGCAGGCGATGGAGCAGGCCGCCAAGATCGACCCCGCCCTCATTCCAAAATTCTTCGAGCTCGGTCTCATGGGAATCGAGATCCCCGAGGCGCACGGTGGAGCAGGCGGCAGTCTCTTCATGACCGTCCTCGCCGTCGAAGAGCTCTCGGCCGTGGATGCCTCGGCGGCGATCTTCGTCGACGTGCAGAACACCCTTGTCAACGCGCTGCTCCTCAAGTGGGGGAGCGACGACGTGAAACGCCGTTACCTGCCCCGCCTTTCCGCCGACCTGGTCGGCGCCTACGCGCTCTCCGAAGCCGGCTCCGGTTCCGACGCCTTCGGACTCCAGACGAAAGCCACGAAGCAGGGCGACAAGTGGGTCCTCGACGGCCGCAAGCTGTGGATCACGAACGGCGCCGATGCGGGGTTCTTCCTCATTTTCGCCAACACCGACTTCGCCAAGGGTTACAAAGGGATCACGGCGTTCGCCGTCGAACGAAACTTCAAGGGATTCAGCGTCGGCAAGAAGGAGGACAAACTCGGCATCCGCGCCTCCTCCACGACCGAACTGATTCTCGATCATTGTGAGGTCCCCGCGGCCAATGTCGTCGGCGAGGTGGGCGTCGGCTACAAGGTCGCGATCGAGACGCTGAACACCGGGCGGATCGGCATCGGCGCGCAGATGATCGGTGTGGCGCGAGGGGCGCTGACGGCGACGCTCAAGTACGTAAAGGAGCGGCAACAGTTCGGCAAACCGATCGCCGAGTTCCAGGCGGTGCAGTTCCAGCTGGCGCAGGCGGCGACGGAGCTGGAGGCGGCCCGGTTGATGGTGTACAACGCCGCCCGGCTCGAGGATGCGCACCAGCCCTACACCATGGAAGCCGCGATGGCCAAGTTGTTCGCCTCGCAGGTCGCCGAGCGCGTCACATCGCTGTGCGTGGAGCTGTTCGGCGGATACGGCTACACCAAGGAGTATCCGGTCGAAAAGTTCTACCGGGACGCGAAGATTGGGACGATCTACGAAGGCACCAGCAACATGCAGCTCAACACGATAGCCAAGATGCTGCTCAAGTAGCGTGACCTGGGCGGCCCTTTGGCACTCTTACAAGGGCAGTCTTCCCCACCCTATCCCGAGGATATCATGAAGCGCGTGTTGCCGATCGTATTGGCTCTGGCCGGCGTCGCCGTCGTGTCGCTCGCCGCGCAGGAACATGGTCCGAAGCGGGAGTTCATCATCGCGCCCACTCGCGCCCGCTCCGTCACGCGCGAGGTTCTGGTGCGCCAGGGCTTCGAGGTTGTACGGATCGAGACCGTGGGCAGCGACCAGGTCGTGTACTATCGCCGGGGCAACATGGGTCGCGGCAAGGGCAAAGGCCCGATGGCCAAAATGGTCATCCGGCGGGTCGAGAACAGGGTTGTGTTCGTCGACACGCCGGAGGCGATTCTGGTGGACATCAATCTCCGGCTACGCTTGTAGACCCCGCAGCGCGTCCAGAATCGCGTCCGCCGCGTCGATCAACGCCTGTTGGCCCTCCGCCGACATGTGTGGGGTCTTCTCGACCTTATCGACGAACGACAGCAGGCTACTGATCGCGCCGGCGATGTCCCCGGCATCGACCATCCCGATGATTTTGTTGAGCTGCGTCGCCCACGAATTCGCCGTGCCGGGCGTCAGCCCGCCCGATGCCTGCAGGGCCGCGATGATGTCCTTCATCCCGCCGACGGCGTCCTGGATCGACTGGACCGTCACGGTTGCCTGCGCCGTGCCCACGTCACCGTCGTCGTCGCGCACCGCGACCGTCACGGTGAACGCACCGCCCACCGCATACGCGTGACTCAGGCTGAACGAATTGCCCGACAACTCCAGCGGGTGCGGCCCAGAGCCGTCCCCGTAATCCACCGTCGCGGTCCACGTATCCGCACCCGCATCGGTGAACGACCCGCTCGCGCTGTAGCTGTCGCCGGCGAGCAATGACGCCCCGGCGAACGCGTCGACCATGGGCGCCACATTGGTGATCTCTGCCGCCGTCGTGGCCACCGCGTCGAGCTCGCCGTCCGAGACGCGCAGCGTGACCGTGTACGTACCGTTGTCGGCATAGACGTGGCTCGGCGTCGGACCGCTGCCCGACGCGCCGTCGCCGAAGGTCCACGTGAACGTCAGGGCGTCGCCGTCCGGGTCCGAAGACGCGCGACCGTCGAACGAGACGGCACGGCCTTCGCTGCCCCGCGCCGATACGCCGGCGTTGGCGAGCGGCGGCCGGTTCGACGACCCTCGGACCTCGACTTGGCCGTGCGCGGTGCCAACGGCGCCATCGTCGTCGGTCACCGTGACCGTGACGCTGAACGTTCCCGCCGCAGGGTACACATGGCTCGCGCTGAAGCTCTTGCCCGACAATGCCAGGGAGCTCAGGCCGGAGCCGTCACCGTAATCCACGGTCGCTGTCCAGGTATCGGCGCCGGGGTCCGTAAACGACCCGGCGGCCACGTAGGTCTCGCCTGCGAGCAGGGTGCTCGAGCCCAGGTCGCTCACCACCGGCGCGACATTGGCGATCTCGGCGGAGGTCGTCGCCGACGTATTAAACGCGCCGTCGAAGACGTTGAGCGTCACCGTGTACGTGCCATTGTCGGCGTAGACGTGACTCGGCGTCACGCCCCCCACGGGCGGCGAGCCGTCGCCGAAGTCCCAGGTGAACGTGAGTGCGTCGCTGTCCGGATCGCTCGAGGCACTGCCGTCGAACGTGACGGCGCTCCCTTCGCTCCCCGGCTGAGCCGGGCCGGCATTCGCCACCGGTGCGTGGTCCGCCACCGCGATATGGGCCTGCGCCGTACCCGTACCAGCGTCGTCGTCCGTCACCGCGACCACGACGGCAAAGGTCCCCGCCGCCACATACAGGTGGCTCAGGTGGAACGTCGTGCCGACGAGTGCGAGCGGCTCGGTGCCCGAGCCATCGCCATAGTCGACGGTCGCCGTCCAGCTGTCGGCACCAGGGTCGGTGAAGCCGCCGTCGCGCGCGAACGTCTCGCCGCGCGCCAGCGTCGTCGAGCCAAGGTCCTGCACGACGGGCGCCACGTTGGCGACGTCGGCACGCACGTTCGCCGAGCTGGTCGCGCTGCCGTCTGAGACGGTGAGGACGACCGCGTAACTCCCGTTGTCGGCGTAGGTGCGGGTAACCGTCGCGCCGGTGTCCCGCGAGCCGTCACCGAAGTCCCAGGCATAGGTCAGCGGATCGCCATCGGGATCGGACGACGCGCGGCCGTCGAACGCAACGGGGGCGCCTTCGTTCGCCTGCACGACGGCGGGTCCGGCATCGGCGATGGGCGAGTGATTGGCCGTGAAGAGCTCGGCCGACCGGAGGGCGCCGGTCGCCCCCTGCCCCAGCGCGAGCAACACGGATCCGTTGGACAGCAGGGTCGCCGTATAGTCCTGGCGCGCGTCGACCAGCGTGCCGGCCGGATTGAAGAGGCCGGTTGCCGGATCGTAAATCTCCGCGCTGCCGAGGATCGCGCCGCCCTGGCGGCCACCCGCCACGAGCACGCGCCCGTCGGGCAGCAGGGTCAACTGGTGGCGCCAACGCCCGGCGGCGAGGCTGCTCGTGAGGGTCCACACGCCCGTCGCGGGATCGAACGTCTCCGCGCTCTGCAGGAACGCGATGTCGCAGCCGGTCTTGTTGCAGCGGTTCAGTCCGCCCGCGGCGAGTACGCGGCCGTCGGGGAGCAGCGTCATGAAGTTGGCGGCGCTCATGTCGTCGAACGCCCACATGCGCGGATCATGCATGCTGCCCGTCATGGTCCAGACGCCGGTCACCGGATCGTAGATCTCGGCGGAGGCGAGGGACGGGAACGGGCTGGCGCCGGCGCCGCCGGCGACGAGCACACGCCCATCAGGGAGAAGCACACCAGCGGGTGACTGACGTGCGACGTTCATCGCGCCGGTCGGCGTCCACACGCCCGTCGCCGGATCGTAGATGTCGGTGGTGGCGTAGACGACGCCGCAGCGGCTGCCGCCGCCCGCGAAGAGCACGCGCCCGTCAGCCATTGCCACGGCGATGCCCGAGGTGCGGGCCTGGGCCAGGTTGCCCGTCAAGCTCCACGCGCCGGTCGCGGGATCGTAGATCTCGGTCGAGTTGCCGGCGGGAGGATCGGCACAGGCCTGGTTGAAGCGCGCGCCGCCCGCCACGAGGACGCGGCCGTTCGGCAGCGGCGCGGCGGCGAGGCCGATGCGCTCGAATGTCATGCTGCCGGTCACGGCCCAGGTGCCGCTGGCGGGGTCGTACAGCTCGGCGGTTTTGAGGCCGGAGATCCCGCTGATCCCACCCGCGACGAGCACTCGCCCGTCGTTCAACCGGACGGCGACGTGAGCGAAGCGGGTGTTGGCGGCGCTCCCGGTCCCGCCGAAGGCGGTGACGCTTAACGACGGCGCGCCGCCGCCGGGGCCCGTTACGGAGGGCCCGTGCTCGCAGCTTGCGACGGAGAGGATCGACAGGACCAACAGGGCGCGCCTGACTTGCCGTGAGCCGAACATCGACACGCTCCTCGAGTGAGTGCTCGTGTGCGTGTTCTACTATTGATGGGCGCAGACTCATCATCAAGGAGGAGGAGCGAGTTGCGGGACCCTGTTTCGTGTGACGGGGGTCACCCCTCCGTCACGCGGCGGTGCTCAGGGCAGCGTCAAGAACCGATATGTGAGGAGCAACCTATCGGACCAACACGGCATGAAGAGATCGCGGTTCACCGGATTGATCGCGACGTCATTCGGATACGAGCAGTTGACGGACAGGTAGCCGATGTTCGTGTCCGTGTTGCCGTCGATCCGATCGAGCAGGAAGTTGCCGTATCCCGCCACGTAAATGCGGTTGATGATGGGATCGACGGCGACGCGCTCCGGCGCGTTGCTGAACAGGAACTCCGTCGTCAGCAGCGTGTGCGTCGCCAGATCGATCACGCTGACCGAGCTGCCGCCGCTGTTCGCCACGTACAACTTCCGCGTCACCGGGTTTATCGCCATGCCCTTCGGCTGGCTCCCCACGCCGATCAGTTGTACCACCTGGTTCGTTACCGGATTCACGACCGCCACGGTGTCATTCAGCATCGAGACGTAGACGCGGCCGTTGGCCTCGTCGAACACGACGCCCGTGCCGTTCGCGGGCAGCCGGACGGTGTCCGCCGAGATGAACGAGCCCGAGGCCCCATCGATCTTGTGCAGGAACGATCCGCCGAGGCTGCAGACTGGCGGGTCGGCGCAAGCCGACGGGATGAAGACCAGGTTGGATGTCGTGTCCACGCCCGTGAAGCCCACGCTCGGACCGAGCGTCAGGGTCGAGAGCAGCGCGCCATTGTTGCCCGCGTCCAGCACCGAGATCGTGTTGTCGAACACGTTCGTCACGTACACGCGCGCGTTCTTCGAGTCCACCATCACCCGTTCGGGATTCGTGCCGACGTTCACGAAGTTGACGGGTACGTTGTTCGTGACGTCGATCACGGCAACCTGGGCACTGCCGCGATCCGCGACGTAGGCGAGATTGGTGCGCGGATCGATACCGACGGCCCACGGCTGACTGCCGATGCCGTTCAGCGACCGGATGATCGGGTTGTACATGACGCCCGCAGCGAAGATCGTGTCGCCCGGCCCGCGCTCCGTGAACGCCGTGATCGCGGCAAGATCACTCGGGAAGCCCGAATACGCGCTATCAATGCGAACCCGGATTGAATTCGCGGACGGGAAGTCGATGATCGTCAGGTACTGACCGGCGGGCGCGTCCTGGCGCCAGCCGACCGCACCCGGCATGGGGCTGCCGCCCTGATCCGTCGCGGTCGCGGAGAACGTCACGGTGTCCCCAAGGCCCACGCTGATGGTGTCGGGCGTGACGGCGATATTGGCGAGCACCTGGTCCACGGTGACCGCGAGCGTATCGCGGTCAGGCACCAGCGGCAGGCCGGAGATCTGTTGCACGATGACGTCGGCCGTGCCATTGGCGTGCGCCGCGATGTCGACGAACTCGTTCATCGGCCCGTACGTCGAGTCCGAGATGGACGCCGGGTTGGAGTTGGTCCAGGTGAACTGATAGGCCGGATCGGGCGGCAGCGGCGAGCCGGCCGAGTCCACCAGGAAGGCGACGAACGTCAGACGGCAGAGGATGTTGTACGGCCCACCCACCGGGCACAGCGAGTGGAAGTCAAAGGAATCCACGACCAACCGCACCCCCGCCGCCACGGGGAGCATCGAGATCAAGACCGAGTCCTGAATCGTGCCGGTCGAGTCCGAGAAGTTGCCGTGCAGCTGGAACGTCGACGGCGTCGACACGGTCGGATGGAAGAACACGGTGTCGAACTTCACCGAATCGATGAGGCCGTAATTCTGGAAGCCGACGTTCACGGGCACGTCGGTGAAGAAGAACCCGGTCTGCGGGGTCGTGGGGTTACCGTACTGATCGCGGGCGTTCGTCACCAGCGCCGCGGGACGCAGGCTGCTCGTGAACGCGACGCTGTTGCTGTCAGCGCTGACGGCACCGGCGCTCAGGGATTGCAGCAGCTGGAAGTTCACGGAGACGGTCGGACCGGGCTGGAGGAAGGCCGGCCACGTCACCGGCGACCCCGCGAGGCCCGCGACGGTCGCTTGCACGAACTGCAAGTTCGCAGCCGTCGTGGTGAGCCACACGCCACCCGCTCGGCCGCCCTCGTCGGTCGGCAATCCGGGATGCTGGAACGAGCCGCTCGACGTGCCCCACACGATGTCCGTTCCGGAGACACCGCGACCTTCGGCGTCGAGCACGCGGACGCGGATCGAGTCGGGATCGCCCACGATGGCGTTGATCGTGCCGCCGTTCACGAGAACCGTGTCGGTGGCCGGGACGAGCTGCGCCGCGGGACCGCGCGGGAAGAACGGGCCGGAGACGATGTCGAACCGCACCGCGTTGAACCACAACGAGCCGCGACCCAGGGAATCGTTGAACTCGAATCCCTTCTCCAGGCCCGCGGCGTCACCCCACCAGTTGCCCAGGGCATCAAGGGAGTCGACGTCGGCGTTGGCGGTCTGGATGACCTGGCCGCGGTAGTGGTACAGGTCGGACGCATGGATCGAGAGTAGGAGCGGGTTCGGGCTCTTGATCATCGGCGAGAAGACGTTGTCGTAGAACTGGCTGTTTTGCACCAGCAGCGGGCTCGCCGCTCCCGTATCCACGTTGATCGCCATCGTCCGCGCGTGCCGGATCGTGACCGACTCGAGCGTGAGCGGGAACGTGGACGCGTTCGAGTACCGGACGGCGCCCAGGACAATCGCCTGGCAATCGATAAAGCCGCACGCGATCGTCCCGCCACCGTACTCGACGATCACATGGCTGACCGTCGAACCGGAAAGATTGGCGAACTCGAGGCCGAGCCAGTGGTCCTGTCCCGGCGTGACGGTGAACACGATCGGTGAGCCCACCGTCCCGGCCGCGTTGAGCGCCGACGGCGTGGCGCCGCCGATCGTCAAACTGCCCGCGGGATCGAAGGTCACGGTGTCACCGGCGGCCACCGTGAACACCGCACCCGAATCCACCACCACCGGCTGGGTCACCCGCCAACGGAAGCCCAGCTGCGGCAACGTCTGCGTCACCGGGACGGTGCCACCATGCAGCAGCAGCGTATCGGTCACATTGCTCGCGAGCGTGTTCGACGGCACCCTGGGCAGCACGTCGGCCGTGACGTCGAGCGCGTAGTGGTTGCCCACCAGCGTATTGCCGCTGATGTCGTCATTCGGATTGTACGCTGCGCGCCATACCAGACCCGCAGCCGCGGCGTTGCTGATGGAGTCGTCGCGGACCTGCACGCCCGGGGGCGGCGTCCGCTTCACCACGATCCCGTAGAAGTGGCTGGAATCGCTCACGACCGAGTCGATCACGACCGGCGCGGTCCCGGTTGGCGCGTCGAGGTACAGGTTCGCGTTCAGGGGCTCGAAGAACCCCGTAGTCTTCACCAGGCAGTTCTGACAGACCTGCCCCAGGTCCGGCTGATAGCCGCCGCGCGCGAGACGCAGGTGCCGCACCACGGGCGTGCCGCTCTGCGCGCCCAGGAAGAGGCCTTGCCACCCGGGCCGGCCGAGCCGGTTGCGCAGCACGACGGGGTTCGCGGCCGTACCGAGGGACACGAAGTTGCCGCTGAAGCCACTCGAAGCGCCCGTGGAGTCTTCGAAGTCGCCGACGCTCAGCGCGGCCGAGGTATCGAACGCCATCACGAGGCCGGTATCCAGTGACACGTTCACGCCGGTCGGCGACCAGACGCTCAGGAACCCGGTCACGAGGTACGGCGCGGGCTGCCGGAAGATCGTAAACGCCGGCACCCCGGCCCCCACGGTCCCGGAATCGACGACGACTGTATCACCGATCCCCGCGCCGAGGCCGTTACCGGCAATCGAGTCCTGACGTCCCAGGCCCGGCAGTTGATGCCCGAACATCTGGATGCTGCCGCCGGCGTTGCCGGTGAACTTGTTGGCCGTGGCGCCGGCGAGATCGACGGAACCGTTGCCGAAGATCAAGCCCATCTGGCCCGACCCGCGAATCGCTGTCGAATCGAGCCGCAGCACACCGGCAAAGGACTGGATTCCCGCGCCGGAGACCGAGTCAATCTCACTGCGATGCACGTGCAGGTTGCCGGCGAAATGATGCACGCCGGCGTGGATGCACTGGCGGATGTGCACGCTGTCCAGGTCGACGGTTGCCGCAGGATCGACGAGCAGGATGCAGGACTCATCGATCAGGTTCGGGCGCGTACCGCCGGCGTACTCGATGTCGACGTTGCGCCAGGTGAGCGGACCGCTCGCCTTCTGAATCTCGAGCCCGCGCCAGAACCCAGGCACCGGTGAGCCGGTGTTCGCCGTGAGGTGGATGCTCCCCGGTGTCCCCAGCATGACGAGGTTGCCCGCGTCGCTCGTCGTCGTGTCGCCGAGCTGGAGCCCGGCGCCAGCGTCGAACTTCACCGTCGCGCCGTCTTCGATCGTGAGCGTGGCGCCGTTGACGATCTTCAAGTAACCGCTGACGATGTGCGGACTGGCGATGGCGCTCCACGTCTCGCTGGTCGTGATGTCGGTCGCGTGGGTGGTCGACAGCGCGATCGCGACGAGCCGCAGGCTCGTGGCGGTCCACACCGTGTCGAGCTGGATGCCGCCACCGAGCAGCACGCCGTTCAGGGTGGGGATCGTCCCCGTCCGCGACGGGAACCTCAGCACGGTGAACGTATCGCCGAGCGCCGGTGTGAAACTGTTGACCAGCGTGACGTTCAAGGCGCCCGCCAGCGCCACCGTGCCGGTGCTGTCGACCAACTGATCGTACTGCGTGCCGACTGTCGTGCCGCCCAACTCGATATTGAGCGCGCCGCCGGTATTCTGCGTGTAGTTGCCGACGACCCTGAGGATCCCGGTCCCCGCCGTGCCCGGATTGATGCCGCCCGCGTTGGTAAACGTGACGCCGACGACTCTGAAGATCCCCGACCCCTGCACGGTGCCGCCCGCCAGGTTCGCGAAGCTCGCGCCCGCGCCGCCGATCGACAGCGTGCCACTGGCGATCGTCCACGACCCGCTGTTCTGGTGCGCCGCCGACGCCTTGGTCATCGTGGTCGTCTGGGCCGCGTCGGTCGCCACGATGAAGCTGCCGTGGTTATCGACCAGCGCGTTGAGAGTGCGGGAGCCTCCGGTGCCGGTGTCCGCCCGAATCGTCCCGGTCACGGAGTTGTCGAGCGTGCCGGCGGTGACGTTCAGGACCGCGCCGTACGAGGATGTCGTATCGGTCAACGCGATCGTGCCGTCGTTGCTGAACCCCGTGGCCACATTCAGGGTGCCGGTCCCGTTGGCCCCGTTCCCCTGCACCCGCAGCGTCGCGCCGGCAGCGTTCGTCACGCTGCCGTTCAAGTTGCTCGTGCCGCCGACGGTCACCGCGCCCTGATTGACGAACGGAGCGTTGATCGTGCTCCCGGAGAGCGACAGCGCCGTGCTCGATGCGACGGTCAACGTGCCGCTGCCGCCCCACGTCGTGCCCGCCATGGTCAGCGCCGTGGACGCCGTGCTGAAATCGTGCCCCGCCGAGACCGTCACGCTCGCCAGCGTGAGCCGGCCGCCGCCGATCGTGCCGCTGTCGTACACGAACGATCCGCTCGTTACCGCGACCGTATCGCCTGCCCCCATCGTGATGGCGCCGAGCTGCGTGAAGCTGGGCGTCGTGCCGGACTGCGCGATGGTGAGCTTGTCGTGCACGTCGATCGTACCACGGTTCACGTGCGCGGCCGACGCCTTGTTGAGCGTCAGGGTGCGGAGCACCGTCAGCGTGCCCTCGTTGTCGAGCTGCGCGTTGATGGTGCGTGTGCCGACGGTCCCGGTATCGGTGCGAATCGTCGCGCCCACGGCGTTCGAGAGCGTGCCGTTGGTCACGTTGAGGACGGCGCCATAGGACGAGATCGTGTCCGTCAACACGACGGTGCCGTTGTTCGTGAAGCTGTTCAGGATCGTCAGGGTCGAGGTGCCGGACGCTGCGTCGCCTTGGATCCGGAGGGTCCCGCCGCTCGCGTTCGTGACGGAATCGTTGAACGCGCTGGCGCCGTGCACGTCCAACGCCCCCTGGTTCACGAGACGCGCGTTGATCGTGCTCGAGCGCACCCGGAGCAACGTGCTCGCGGCGACCGTCAGCTTGCCGCTGCCGCCCCACGTGCCGGTCGTGAGCGTCAGAGCCGTCGTCGCGGTGCTGAAGTCCTGCGTCGCCGTGACCGCCGAGCCGTTGATGGCGAGCGTGCCGCTGCCGCCGATCGTTCCGGCGCTGTAGTTGAGCGCGCCGCCGTTGACGGTAAACGTCTGTCCGGCCCCGATGGTAATCGTCCCGCTCGTCGTGAAGCTCGGCGTGCCCCCAGTCTGAATCAGCGTCAGGTCGCCGCTGCTCACGTCGATGGTACCGGTGTTCGTATGCGCCGCACCGGTGCGATTGATCGTCAGCGCGCGATTGAGCGTGACGGTGCCCTGATTGTCCACCTCGAGGTTCAAGGTGCGCGTGCCGTTGGTGCCGAGCGCCGCGTCGATCGTGGCACCGGGGGCGTTCGTAAGCGTCTGGCCCGCGGGCATGTTGAAGGCCGCGCCGTATGACGACGTCGTGTCGGTCAACACGATTGCGCCGTTGTTGGTGAAGCTATTCGCGACGGTCAGATTCGATGTGCCGGACGCGGCATCGCCTTGCAGGCGCAGTGTCGCGCCACTCGCATTAGTCAGCGAATCGTTGATCGCAGTCGTCCCATGAACGTCGAGCGCACCCTGGTTCACGAGCCGCGTGTCGATCGTGCTCGACCGCACGCGCAGGAACGTGCTCGGCGCGACCGTCACCGTCCCGGTCCCGCCGACCGTCGCGTTCGTGAGGCTGAACGGCACCGTCGCCGTATTCAGGTCTTGCGTCAAATCCACGGTCGTACTGCTCAAGGCCAGGGCGCCCGGGCCCGTGATCGTGCCCGCCGCGTAGGCGAGCGTCCCGCCGGACACCGCCACCGTGTCGCCGCTCGCAATGTTGATCGCGCCGCTGTGCGTGAAGCTCGGTGACGTACCCGTCTGCAGGATCGTGAACTTGGCCCCGACGTTGACCGTCCCGCCGTTGCTGTGGGCGGCCGACGCTTTGTTCAGCGTGAGCGGCTGGTTGATCGTCAGCGTGCCCGAGTTCTGCAGCAGCGCGTTGAGGGACCGCGTCCCCAGGGTGCCGACGTCCGCGACGATTGTCGCGCCGGCAGCGTTGTCCAGGGCGCCCGTCGTGACGGCCAGCACGGACCCGTACGACGAAGTCGAGTCGGTGAGGATGATCGTGCCGTTGTTCGTGAAGCCATTGGCAAGCGTCAACGTGGCGGTGCCGAAGGCTGCGTTGCCCTGCATCCGCAGCGTGGCGCCGGCGGCGTTCGTCACCGCGCCGTTGAACACGCTCGCACCGTTGACCGTCAGCGCGCCCTGGTTCACGAGCGGCGAAGTGACGGTGGTGGACCCGAGCGTCAGCGCCGTGCTCGGCGCGACCGTCAGCGTGCCGGCACCGCCCCAGGTGGAGTTCGTCAGCTTTAGTACCGATGTCGCCGTGCTGAAGCTCTGTGAGGCCGAGACGGTGGCGCTCGCAATCGTCCACGCGCCGCCGCTGATCGTCCCTCCACTGTAGGCGAAGGCGCCGCCCGTCACCGCCAGCGTGTCGGTCGAGGCAATCGTGATCGAGCCCACATTCGTGAAGCTTGGCGACCCACCCGACTGCTGGATCGTCAGCTTGGCGTTCGCGGTGATCGTGCCGCTGTTCGTGTGCACGGCGGACGACTTCGTCAACGCCACGGGGTGGTTGACGATCAGCGTACCCTGGTTGTCGAGCGCCACGTCGAGGGTCCGTGGACCCGTCGCCCCGACGCTCACGTCGATGACGGCACCGGCGCTGTTCGTGAGCGACCCGGTCGTGACGTGCAGGGTCGCTCCGTAGCTCGACGTGCTGTCGGTCAGGATGATCGTGCCGTTGTTCACAAAGCCGCTCGCGACGGTCATGTTGCCGCCGCCGAACGCAGCGTTCCCCTGCACTCGAATCATGGAGGTCGCAGCCGTCGCAACCGCGCCGTTCAAGGCCGTCGTGCCCTGCACGAAGAGCTGACCGGCGTTCGTGATCGATCCCGGGCCGTTCAGCGTGGCGCTCGACAGCGAGACGACCCCGTTCGGGTTGATTTGGCTCCCCGCCGCCAGGCCGAGCGTCTTACTCGAGAGCACCAGCTTCTGCGTCCCGGACGAGCCGCCAACCTGCAGGCCGGCGACCGTGTCGCTGACGTCGAAGGTGACGGTGTAGGTGCCGGGCAGCGTGATGACTGCGATGTCGGTGGGTCCGGGAACGACGCCGCCGTTCCAGTTCGCCGGATTGCTCCAGTTCCCGCCCGCCGCGTTCGACCACGCGATCGTCCCCGCCGCCGCGATCATGTCGAACGTGGTGCTCGTCGCACCGGTCAGGCCGCTCGCCGCCGCCGTCAGGGTGTAGCCGACACCCGGCTGATCGATTTGCAGATCGTTGAACGTCGCCACACCAGCCACGGCGTTGTGCGACAGCGTACCCGTGAGCGTACCGCTGCCCGGATTCGCCCCGATCGCCACCGTGACGGCGCCCGTGAACGCCGGCGTCGTGTTGCCGAAGGCGTCGCGAGCCGTCACCTCTACGGCCGGCGCGATGGCGGCGCCCACAAACGACGCGCTCGGCTGGACCGTGAAGACGAGCTGCGCGGCCGCACCCGGCGTCACCGCCAGCGTGGGGAGTGCCGAGCTCACGGCAGCGCCGTTGACGCTTGCGTGAATCGTCGTCGCCGTGCCGGCTGTCTGCCCCGTGAATGTCGCGGTGTACACCCCGGTGCCGCTGTCCGCCGTCGCGCCGATCGAGCCCGTGCTGCCGCCGCCGGTCGCGGTGAACACCACCGAGTCACCGCCCGTCGTCAGGAGATTGCCCGCCGCGTCCTTCGCCCGGAGCTTGAGCGTGGCGATCGCGCCCGACGTGAGCGTGTCGGTCGACGCCGTCACGACCGATGTCGCGGCCGCAATCGTCCCGGGCTTGACGGTGACCGTCGGTGCGGTGGTCGTCACCGCCGCGGCGTTGATCGTCGCGCCGATCGTCGTCTGCGTCCCAGCGAGGACTCCGGTGAACGTCGCCGTGTAGACGCCGTTACCGCTGTCCGCCGTCGCGCTGATCGAGCCCGTGCTCCCGCCGCCGGTCGCGGTGAAGACCACCGTCGCGCCGCCGCTCGTGAGGTTGTTGCCGGACGGGTCCTTTGCCTGCAGACGCAGCGTGACGATCGCCCCAGACGCGACGGTGTCCCCCGACACCGTGACCACTGAAGTGGCCGGCGAAGCGGCGCCCGGTGTCACGGTGATCGTCGGCAACGTCGAGGTCACTGTGGTGGCGCCGATCGTCGCCCCGATCGTGACCGGCGTACCGGCCGTGACGGCGGTGAACGTCGCGGTGTAGGTGCCGTTGCCATTGTCGGTCGTGGCGCCGATCGTGCCGGCGCTGGTGCCGCCCCCCGCCGACGCGGTGAACGCAACGGTGGCTCCGCCGGTGGTGAGGGCGTTGCCTGCGGCGTCGCGGGCCTGCAAGGTCAGCGTCGCCGTCCCGCCCGCGCCCACGGTGGCACTGGAGACCGAGACCAGCGAGGTCGCCGCTGAGATCACGCCCGGCGTCACCGTGACGGCCGGCGGCGGCGTGGTCACGGGCGCGCCGTCGATCGTAGCACGAATCGACGTGGCAGGACCGGCGAGGACGCCGGTGAAAGTCGCGGAGTACGTCCCGTTCCCGTTGTCGGTCGCCGGGGACGGCGCGATCGTACCAGTGCTGACTCCCCCGGTGAAGCTGAAGACGACCGTCGCACCACCCGACGTCATGTTGTTGCCACCACCGTCCTTGCCCTGCAGCGTCAGCGTCACGGCATTGCCCGACTGCACACTGCCATTGGAGACGGTGACGAGCGATTGGGCCGGTGAGATCGCGCCCGACGTCGCGGTGGCGCTGACGTTCAACGCGACGGCGGGGAATGCCGGGACGTTGATCTGGAACGTCTGGATCCCGACGCTCGAGCCGAGCGCCGCGGTCACACTCGCGCGGCCCAAGTTGTCCGCGATGATTGTGGTGTCGGCCGGCGCGCCCCCAGCCGGCGCGCGGAACCGCACGGCGGTACCGGCGACGGGGAGGTTATCAGCGGCGCGTACCTCGACGGTGAGCGGAGCCGTGAGCGTCTGCCCCACAATCGCGCTCTGACCGCCGCCCGCGATCAACACGAGCTGCGTCGGCACGGGTTGGAAGGTCGCCAGTACCGAATCAGCGATTCCCCCCGGTGTCCGGGCGCGTACCCTCACTGAATTGCGTGTCGCCGGGGCGCGCAGCACGCCGAAGCCGTTCACCTGCGCTAGGCCCGAGTCGCTGGTACTCCAGCTGACGTGGAA
>Ga0193711_1000079_pt1 | contig 17474 bp, 28 predicted proteins | sample H3m2metaG_FD_144922 | JGI IMG/M metagenome (GOLD analysis project Ga0193711, IMG submission 144922) | Soil microbial communities from a riparian zone of the East river system, Colorado, United States - H3m2 | ecosystem: Environmental > Terrestrial > Soil > Riparian zone | place: USA: East River...
GCGGGGGAAGCTCTTTGCTTACTGCAGCGGCAGTGTGGCCGGCCTCCTCAAGGAGTGGTTTTTTGAGGTTGCCAAGGACCTTGGTAGCAACCTCAGCAGCCTTGTCCTTGAGCGTCACACTTCTTTAGTACCTCTTCACCTCTCCGCCCTACGGGAACAGCTGCAGCATGTTTGATGCGGCGACCAGAAGGGCGTGTGCCGGGAGGCTGAGGGGAGTTTGGAAAGGCCTAGGGGCTTTGCGCCGCCGGCGACTCTGTAGGTATTGAATAGCACCATAGGGATGATTTTGGGGAAATATTTCTAGGGACCTCTATGAGGTTAAATCCCGAATTAGATGAGCTCAAACGAGCCCACCGGGGTATCCCTCATTAAGGATCCCATCATGATCGTACGTTCTACCTATAACCCTAACGCTACACCTATCACTATCGACATCACCCACATCCCTACTAATTCCATCATCTACATCTCAGGCCCTATGACCGGCCTCATTGATGACAACAAGTCCACCTTCAACTCCCTTGCTCATACCCTTCGTACTATGGGCTACACAGTTATTAACCCTGCTGAATCTGACCCTACGCGTACACCCAATCAACCCTTCCACCTCTTCTACCTTGAATGCATCCTTGGTGACATACTCGACATCATCAACCTTGGTGTCACACACATTGTTACCCTTGATGACTTCCACCTCTCCCTTGGTGCACGCGCTGAGCTCCACACTGCACACACCCTTGGTATCCCTACTATCCACCACACCTCCATCACCCACCACCACACCAACAACCCCTCCATCCCTACTACTACTACTACTACTACTACTACTACTACTACCCTCATCGCTGCCTAACCACATACACATACACACATCCTAACCACATACACACATACACACATACATACCCATCCTTCTACCCATGGTACATACTACATGTACCTCCCTATGTGTATACCATACATGTATACATAGGTAGGTGCATGCATACATACCCTTATATACACCCCTTGTATAGGTACTCACCTACCTATATGAGGGGTTCTTTTTTTATGGTACATACCCCATGTACCCCCTACCAAGGAGTACACCACCATGCCCCTCCTCTCCACCTTCAAGTACATTGCATCCTCCTTCAATGAGGCCCTCGACAAGTTCCTCTACAGCCTGTCCATCGCTGACATCTACTACATCAACAAGCAATCCATCGTTCCCGTCACTGTGTCCTCCAACACCCAACGTGTCTACCGTACGCACCACTACGGCCTGACCATCACTGTCACCCACTCCCCGCACACCAACACCTACGTCTGCACCACCAACTAGCACACACACACACACACACACACACCCAACCCTCTGCACAAGTACTCACCTACCTGTGTAGAGGGTTCTTTTTTTATGGTGCATACCCTATGTACCTCTTACCGAAGGAGAACCATGTCCGCATCCCGCCTCATCACCCTTGAGAATGACCTTCAGTACGGGTCATTCACTGACTACGCCAAGGGTGAGTACTGGGTGTGCTCCCAGCACAATGGCGCTCCCCTCATGAGGATCTGCAGTGACGTCAAGTACGTCCTGTTCTGCCTCAACACGGGGAAGTGGCACCTCAAGGTCACTGAGGTAACACGCCAGGACCGCACCACCCGCAACTACTACCAGGTGTGGGAGTACTCCCTCGTCACCTACTAACAGCGACAAGCCCCCTCTGTACAGGTACCCACCTGTATGGAGGGGGTTCTTTTTTTTGGATATAGCACCTTGCTTATCCAGAGAGGAACACCATGCTGCAGACCATTGTCCGGTCTAGCTGTGGGTGCATCACTGACCGGTCCAAGCCTGAGGGGCAGCGTCGGACGAGGTGTGTGAACCACACCCCTAAGACCTACATCCCCAAGGCTACCTAGCGACAAGAGAACCCTGTTTGAGCTTCGGCTCAGGCAGGGTTCTTTTTTTGGGATACTCCCCTAGGAAGGTGGTGATTATCATAGAAATCCGCACATCGTGCCCCTCGAGTGAGTTCTCTCAGGAGTTCATTCAGGGCATGGTGGACCGAATGGCAGTCTCGTTCCACAAGTACGGGCTGGTGTCTGACGCCTACCCCGACAAGGTGGATGCGATGGCTTCCATGGAGGCGCGACTTCGTAAGTACCGGGAAACTGGGAACACGGAGTGGCTCATTGACGCGGCGAACTTCCTCATGATTGAGTTCATGTGCCCTCGCCACAACGATGCTCACTTTCAGGCGACTGATAGTGATGCCTCCCCCGGTCGGGTGACCCCTTCTGGTGAGCGTACTGCTCGCAAGAACGAGGACATTCGTGACTGAGGTGGTCCATCTGCACAGCTGCTGACTCAGGGTCAGCGGGGCTAACCAGATGTCTTGGAAGCCTGGCAACAGAATTCCCTAGAGCGACAAGAGAAAGAGCCCCTGGTCTTCGGATCAGGGGTTCTTTTTTTGATGTATTGCCTAGAAGAAGGAAGGAGGGATTATGCGCAGGATCTTCCGCATCATGGCGAAGGCTCTGGCTGACGTTCGTATGAACGAGCTGGGTCTCTAGTAGTTCCCGTCGAGGTAATAGGTGCCCCTGGTCAGGCTTCGGTCTGGCCAGGGGTTCTTTTTTTGGACTCACACCTATCGGAGGTGTGAGCCACTCAAGCTCCCGTCACGGAGCAGGAGGTCACAATGTTCCTTATCTTCCTCATCCTCATCATCATGGTGATGGCCAGCATCATCCGCCGGCAGGCTCAGCGGATCGCTACCTTCCGGGTGGAAGCGGCGACCCACGTCGAGCAGACGGAGATGCTGCACTGGCTGCACCAGGCCACCATCAACCGGATGAACGAGGCACGTACCCAGGCTGAGAATGCTGGGCGCAAGGCTTGCAAGCTGGACAAGGAGAACGTCCGGCTCATCAAGCTGATCATGGCGCTCGAGGCTGCAGTCTCCATCGAGTACGTGTCGAGCCTCAACTAATCAATAGCAGTACAGATCCCTCCTGGGCTCCATGCCTGGGAGGGATCTTTTTTTCGGACTGCCAAGTAGGCAGCCAAAGAAAGGAATCATGTTCCTCATCCTCATGCTGCTGGTGGCTTTGGCCATCATCGTGATGCAGGTCAAGGCCATCAAGGGCCTCAAGGTGTCCCTCACTGAGGAGATCGCCTTGAAGAACATGTGGTACGACCGCTACTGCACCACGAAGAACAAGCTGTTCGACATGGAGGACGACACCATGCGTGTTTCCATGCCGGTTGGCAGGTATGTGATGCCGAAGTCCCTCATGCCGTTGAAGGGCGACATCATCAGTACCAACAGCGAGCAGTGGGCGGACCTGTTTACCAAGTCGTGGAACTTCAACGACTGTGACAGGTTCTGCTCTGGCTGTCCCGTCTGTGCGTAGCAAGTAGCGACAAGAGAACCCCTGGGTCCTTAACCGGACCTGGGGGTTCTTTTTTTTGGTACGTCAAGTAGGCGTACAGAGAAGGGAATGTCCATGCAACCTAAGATGAAGATCACCGGGTACGGCAACCCCGTACAGGGTGAGATCACGATCCTCATCGGTGAGCCCCGTACCCACGGTGGACACCGATTCCAGGTGACGATGGTCGCACGCCATGCCCGAGGTGACCTCAGGATCTCCATCACGGACGTCATCACCAAGCCCAACGGCAAGGGTGGCGGTTCGTGTGGGATCAACTACTTCAGTCTCGGCACGTGGGGTCATCCCCTGACGCCTGAGCTGGAGGAGGCTGCCAAGATCGCTCGCAAGAAGGTCTTCGGCAAGTAGCGACAAGAAGAACCCCTTGGGTCCTCACGGGCCTGAGGGGTTCTTTTTTTTGGTCCTCAAGTAGGGGACCAGAAAGGGGATCACATGATCCTCGTGCTCAGCGACCCTCAGGGGACGTTGAGGAAGGTGACTGAGGGTGCACTTCGCATCCTTCACATCTACCTCAACACCTTAGAGGAAGGGTCGCCGGAGTTCATCAAAGCTAGCGAAGAGGCACGAGACCTCGACGCCAAGCTTTGGGATATGGACAACCCGGAGCCGGAGGACTGTGGCTGCGCGTGCTTTGGAGACCCTTGTCTTCAGGACACCTGCAACCACTGCCTCTACCACTAGCGACAAGAGAGCCCCCTGGTCTTCGGACTGGGGGGCTCTTTTTTTTGGACACCTTCAGATCGGAGGTGTCCTATCCCGTCAAGGAGAATCATGCACATCATCAACGTGCTCTTCGCAGAGAACAACCGTCTCCTGCGTGAGGACCGCAACGACATCGTCCCCAAGGGCAGCTTGGTGGGTGAGACTGTTCGCAACGTCCTCACCGGCGAGCTGTTCTTCGTCGAAGAGGAGGAGACGATCGTCAAGTGCCAGCACTGCATGGGCATTGGCGAGTGTCCCCTCACCCACGAGTGCTGCTGGAACAGGATGGACCAGTACGGTCCTACCTGCAACAGCTGCAAAGGCTCGGGTGAGGCCCTCAAGTTCACCTACAACCTGGTCAAGATCGGCCAGGACGAGATCAACCTCGAGGACAACGACGTCGTCGAGTTCTAGCACTGAGCCCCCTGGGTCCTTCGGGACCTGGGGGGTTCTTTTTTTGAGTCATCACCCTGATGACCGAAAGGAACCAATGATCACTCCCGAGCAGCTCATGGCGTATTTCCTCGTCAACTACGAGCACCCGCAGTACTTCCGTTCTGACCTCCCCATCCAGGTGTGTGTCAACCCGAACGGGATGTACTACATCGGTCAGATGGAGGGCCACACCCCCTACGCCCGGTTGTCCTGCGAGTACTTCGCCACCCGTGAGGAGGCGCAGCTCGCCATGGAGACCGGTCAGTTCAACGCCAAGCTCTGGCCGTAAGCGACAAGAGAACCCCCTGTGCCTGTACGGGCAGGGGGTTCTTTTTTTTGGAACACAACCACTAACGAAGGGAAGTCCATGTTCCGTACGACCTTCATCAACAAGAACGGTGATGTGATCCGGCACCCGTTCTACCCGCAGAACGCCAACAACAACTTGTTGCGTACCTGCACGGTCATCCTCCCCGCCCCCGTGCACAACTGCTACGTGGTGGCCGACTTCGGCGACCGTCTGTACGTGAGACGGATCATCAGTTCCACCCGACCGTCCAACTACTCCGACGACACCATCGTCCAGTTGGACGACATCCTGTCCGTGCCCCTGGGTGGCGTCACCAACCTGTACTAAGGAGCAATATGAATGTCGAGTTGTTCATCCTGATCGACCTGGTGCTGGAAACTACCTTCCTGCGCCAGTACCCCATTGGCGAGTGCTGCGAGTGCGGCGACAACTGTGACCCTCGCTTCCAGGTCTGTGGTGCCTGCAACGAGGCCAATCACAAGATCACCGAGATCGCCTTTCTCGAAGACATCTTCAAGATCGACGAGATCGTCCTGCCCTAAGTAGCGACAAGAGAGAGGGTCTTCCTTCGGGAAGGCCCTCTTTTTTTTGAGATGCCAAATAGGCAGCTCATTCCCGTCAAGGAGAAAAACATGAACACCAAGTACATCCTGGCCACGAAGCTGGTTGTTGGTGACGTCGTTGTCGCTGAGGACCCCGACTTCGAGGGTGAGAAGGCCACCGTCACCTCTGTGAAGACTGGCTTCAACAGCCGTGGCGTCCATGTCGTGTCGTTCGTCAGTGTCACCGAGGATGGCACTGAGTACCGCACGGCAGCCCTGGCCAGAATCAACATCCTGGTCATGGCGTAACAAGTTGTATAGAGAGCCTCCCAGCCAGGGGGGCTCTCTTTTTTTTGGTAACCAAGAAAGGAGAGCTATGCGTGGTTCATGGGGCATGTGTCACTTCTGTCTGACACAACGCTCTTTCATTCATGAGATCCGAGTATCTGCTGGTCACGTGGGGTACTACCGCGGGATTTGCAGGAACTGCCAAGACCACCGAAAGGAGAATGGAGTGGAGAAGTTCCTCTCAGACGGTAAAACCCCTCGTTGCCAGGGCATCGTCAAGAAGACGAAGGTCCAGTGCAACAACGGGGCTCAGCACGGGCACGTCATGTGTGGCCCTCACATGGGTCAGGCGCCGGCGACTCCCGTTGTCGTTGTTGCTCCTCCCGTCGAGGCAACACCCATCCAGTCCACTACACCCAAGGGTTGGCTGTCGTACAAGCTGACCTGTAAGCGTTGTGGTCGTGTGTTCGAGCTTTCTTTCGACTCTGTCGAGAGGGCTATGAGCACCAAGGCTGCCTTTGTGGCGGCGAACGGCATCTGCAAGGGCTGCCGGTAATCAATAGAAAAAGAGAGGACCCTCACTTCGGTGGGGGTTCTCTTTTTTTTGGTCACATGTCGTGACTTATCCCGTCAAAGGAGAACTGACATGCAATTCCGCTGCTACCTCTGCTCATTCCTCATGCACGACGGCCCGCCGCCCATCAGCGCCTTGTCCAACACCCAGATCATGGGAGTCGGTGCCAGCGAGATCGACCAGGTCGACCAGCGCATGAAGTCACGCGTCATGGACGGCACCAGGTTCGAGGGCTTGAGCTCCGGCTCGTTCTGCGCCTTCTGCCTCACGGCGATCACCCAGTACCCGTCCATGGGCCTCGACAACAGCGGTCACGAGATGGAGTGGCTCAGCAACTCCAACGACTACCGCGCCACCATCCAGTGGATCGGCGTCGTGTGCCACACCTGCGATGAGCGCGAGCTCTGCCGCTCCGTGATCGACACCAGCAAGGGCGAATTCTTCACGCGGTTCGATGACTGCCGGCGGTCACGGCACGCCATCTTGCACCACGTGCGGATGCTGTACCCCAATGCTGACCTCAGCGAGCTTGCTGTGATGCTCGAGACCGAGGCGTAAGAAATACCTCAACCTTCACAACCCCATTAAGTGATCACGCAGGTAGTGGGCCCTCCTTAGCGGGGGGGGCCCACTTTTTTTCGGATCAGTAAGCGATCACGCTTACCCCAACACGTTCCCAAGGAGGAACTGTGAACAAGTCCACCATCATCATCACGCTCGACGACGACAAAGCCACTGAGCTCGTGGCCTACCTGATGTCGAAGGGCATCAAGGGCTTCACGGTCACCGACACGGTCGCCGGTGTGCAGTCGGCCCAGGCTGCTCAGGCCAAGGCCGAGACGCCCACCCCCAAGAAGGAGAGCAAGCTGTCCATCAACGACCAGAAGAAGGCCGCTCGCAAGCCCGGTACCTCGTACAAGGCTGACGGTGCCAGTGTCGGCTTCCTCATCGAGAAGGACGAGAAGGGCGTCCTCGTGGTGGTTGAGAAGCGGTTCAACGCCGACACCCACCGGATGTACAACTGCCTGGCCATGACTCACGCCACGCAGCTCAACGAGAACGGGACCGACGGTGAAGTGCTCTGCAAGCAGCACGTCATCGGTCGGGACAACTTCGAGACCGAGATGCGGTACCTGCAGGGCAGCCTCATGTTCCCGGGTTGCTCCAACTCCAAGATCAAGGAGTCGACCAGGGACGGCATGATCGCCGAGCTCGAGGCCCAGGCTGCCAAGACGGCTGAGCGGGAGGCCATGATCGAGGAGGCCAAGACCAAGGCCTCTGAGCCCACCACCCCCGACGAGTACCCGACCAAGCCGTAATCAATAGGCAGTAGCGACAAGAGAAGAGACCTTCCTTCGGGAGGGTCTCTTTTTTTTGGTGCAGGAAATACCTGTACTTAGAGAAAGGTGGAAAGAGAGTGGATCTCTCCTTCTTCCAGAACGCCGCCAACAACATCGGCGTTGTCCGGACCGCCAAAGAGACCAAGTTCCTCGACCCGTCCATCGCGCCCCAGCCGGCGAGCAAGTTCAACCGGCCTTTCATGCTGGAGTTCGCAGCCTCCAAGGGCTTCGTACCCGGCGACGTCTATGCCATTGGCAAGGACGCGTGGAAGGTCATCCACATCCCTGCCGAGCGCATGGAGCTGCCGGCTCTCATCACGCTCGCTCGAGAGACCCTCGGGATCTTCTTCGAGCAGATGAACGACAGCGACCTCATTGACAGCCTGCTTGTCGGGCACAACAGCACCAACGGCGACTGGGTGTGGGGTCCTGACAAGACCGCCACTGTGTGCCCGTTCCTCGCTGGTGAAGCACCGGCCCTCATCAAGCGCAGGACCAGCAACGACCAGGTCAAGGCGCGCTGGTTCGCCGAGGCTCTGTTCACTGCCATGGGTGCCACGCTCCTGTGGTGCTCACCGAAGTCCGGTGCCACTGGCATCTGGCTGTACCAGGGCGACGGAGCCACACGTGCTTGGAACGACGTGGACCCCTTCTTCATCGCCGAGGTCACGCAGAAGCTGCCGAAGAGGTTGGCGGCATTCAACCGTGACACCATCCTGTCCCACTTCAGCCAGACGATCTGCCTCATCGAGGTGGAACTCGTCAAGCGTGCGTCCGACAACGAGGCCTATGGCTTCAGGACCACCGAGGCCAGCGACAAGATCCGCTACAACGAAGGCGACCTCGTCATCGTGTGGTGGAAGGCCGAGGAAGGTGACGATGGGTGGGGCATCATCAGCAAGCGCCTCACGCACAGCATGATCCACGAGCTGGAGCTCCCGCTGCGTGCGGAGAACCCCGACCTCGTGGACCACATGCTCGGACACGGCCTGTGGCAGATCCGTGGGTTCATGCCCGAAGGTCTGGGCGTCAACCCCATGATGAAGTGTGACATGGCCCGCACCAAGGAGGACACCATCGTGGTGCACCGCCGGAACGGGACCATGTTCAACGCCGACCTCGCCCTGAACACCGACGGCCTCAAGCCTGAAGTGGGTATCGACGAGGGCTGCTTCTTCATCCTCGACCACGTGACTGACCGTCCCGGTGTCCAGGCCCGCACCAACCGCCACATGATGACGGTGGGCTACGACGCCTTCCTCAAGAACCGGATCTTCCACGGTCTGGCCATGCGGAATGACGACCTCATCAACGAGCCCGCTACGGGCAACTTCCCGAAGTGGATGAGCATCCTCGCAGAGTCCGGCGACCCGGTGTTGGCTGACAACCACACCAAGACGACGGTGAACACCTACCACAAGCGCATCACTGATGTGGTGACGCTCATCGGAGACATCACCTACACCCGCAAGGGTATGGAAGATGTCCGCACCCAGCACTTGGACCGTTCCGCCCCGGAGTACAACAGCTGGGGCAAGGCCCTGAGGGACACGTACCACTACCCGGTGCCTGCCTCTGACAACAGCCGCAGCCTCAAGCCGCTGCGCATGGCCCTGCTCACTGGTTGGCTGGACTACGACTTCGTCCTCGCTGACGGTGAGTGGGTCAACTGCAAGGTCGGCTTCATCGTGAACACCAAGACCTGGGTGTACATGATGGTCTGTCTCGCCGGCGACGGTGACGACCACGGTACTGGGCTCCACGGCATCAGCTCGTGCGACGACGCCTTCTACGCCACCCAGGCTGCGAAGGACGCCGGCGTACCCGACATGGTCGTGAAGGCGAACGACCTCATCACCGTGCTGTTCCGCTGGCCCACTGGTGTCAGCTGCAACGGTCAGGGCGAGTGGGGCGTGGAGTACTTCGTGCTCAAGCCGCACATCTCTGAGCGGATCCAGCTCACCATGAAGTACGACTTCGACGACGAGATCTACCGCTTCGACATGGAGGACCGCCCGAAGCGTATCGACGAGGTCGTCTACCCGGCCAAGGACAGCCCGGTGACGTTCCAGCCCCAGGGTCAGAAGTTCCGCCGCAACGGTGTGGTCGCCGTGTCCTACGGCATCGACACCTTCGTGTGGCAGCTGCAGTCCGCCCTCGAGGTTGCTGACTTCGGTGGCATCGGTGCCATCAGCAACGTCGACATGTTCGGCTACCAGCACAAGCTGAACTACAAGTGGTTCTGCCACAACGAGATCAAGGTGGACCTCTGTACCCAGTCCATCCCGTCGGCATCCGACATCATCCAGATCCGGAACTACATCGACTCCGGCATCTCGGCAATCAGCAACATGAACGGTTGGGACGTCGACGCCGTAGCCTTGGAGCGCTTCCGCTTCCAGCTCGGCAAGGACCACCCGCTGTTCGCTAGTGCCAACCCGGGCCTGCTGTTCGGCTTCCTGGAGGCCATCTTCGAGAACTTCATGAAGGAGTTCAAGAAGCGGTACCAGGCTCTGCTCAACCAGCAGACCGAGAACATGCTGCGCCTGCTCAGCGACATCGAGCTGGACGGCACCAAGAAGCCCCGCCTCATCCGGGCCTACGACAGCGCCAAGGAGAGGGTCTTGGCCAAGGTCCGCAGCCTGCGTGGTACCAGCAAGCTGAACACGGACGAGTTCGACCTGGCCTCCAACATGGTGATCATCGCCATGGACAAGGCCCAGATCGCGCAGAGTGACCGTGAAGACGACATGATGGCTGCCCTGGCCTTCCTGTACCGCAACGGGGCGGTGTACAAGTACGACCAGAACCTCCTCAACGGGGAACTGCTGGTGCTGCTCGGCGAGACGTTGGCCAAGCTGCGTGCCGGCAACCACGACGCTCACCTCTGCGAGGAGCTCCAGACCACAATCCGGTGCCGGGCTGTGGACCACGACCACCTCACTGAGCACGCTGCCGGCTGCTGGATCCAGCGCAACGAGGGTCCTGACGGTGTGAAGGCGTGGCGTGAGCAGGGTGACCAGATGTCGGTGCGTTGTGCCGTCAAGGTCTTCAACCTACGCCGTGAGGCTGGCAAGTAAGTAATACCAAGAGGAACGATGCCCTGGGTGACTTGATTTAGATGGTTTCTAAATCGGTCCCCAGGGCTCGTCCCTCGCCCTTAGGGGACCTCACCCACCCACCCTCCCCCAACCTCCCCCGGGGCGGGGCCGGGCTCAAAGTCAAAAGCCGCCTGGGCTGCGTTGCGTCAGGTCTGGTGGTGACTTCGCCCGAAGAATGGGACTCGTTCCCTCAACAGCAACTGCTGCCTGGCTTCCGCTGGGTGGCAGTGGCTAGCCCTTCTAAAGGACACGCCTAGGCGGGTCTCACGGAGGGAGAAGAAGGGGAGTCTCACCACGGGACTTCCTTTGCAGCACCTATTGGGGCACCAAAGCCCCGAGAGAGAGGTATCTGTCATGGCTTCTGACAAGCCGCAGTGCACGCTTGGTCCGTGGACGATGAGTGAGGGTCAGCGTGACACCCTGCTCGACGCCACCGTGGACGGCGTGGTAGTGCCTGGGCTGTTCGCTCGGGCTGGCTTCACCGAAGAGACCGCTGCCGCTCGCTACGGCCGCGTGGAAGGGTTCAAGCTGGTCGGCATCATGATCGGCATCTGCAACACCGCCGACGAGAAGGCCCTGTGCGCTGAGCGTGCGGGTGACCCGGTGTCGGTGTCGGACCAGGACGGGAACGGTGGCCAGCTCGGCTACCTCATCCGTCTGCAGAAGGCGGCTGCGGCTGCTGGTCTCACCCTGGTCGTCGGCATGATCGGCTCCGTCGTGGAGAACGTCATGGGCGACGAGGACGGCGTGGACTGGGTGAAAGCCCACCGCACGCTCGACAAGGCGGAGGCGTTCTTCGCTGCCGAGGGTGTGGAGCTGCCTCCCTACCCGGAGCGCAAGGTCAAGGCCAAGCCGGGTTCCGGTGAAGGCGAGCCGGACGCCTACCCGTCGAAGTAGGAGATTGGCGTTGCCCCTGGGTGCCTGTACGGGCCTGGGGGCAACCCCTTTTTTGGCTGGCTCACTATTACGGGCTGAAGAATGGGAGTTATTGCCTTGAGGTACCAGGTTGGGTAGCAGGGAAGTTGAGTGGCTCTTGGTCACTGACACACGCCCAGGCTCAATCTGGTGCCTCAAAGCAGTACCCATCCCGTCGAGAAGGAGAAGTGTAATAAATATGAAGCCCTGGATGAAGCCCTCACTCCGGTTGGACCGCGTCCTGCTCGGTGTCACCGTCGGCCTCTTCGTGTCGCTCGTCATCACCAAGGTCCGGATCATGCAGCTCGAGGACCTCGCCAAGACCAGAGAACTACTGGCCAAGGCCGACGATCTGACGGACATGAGCCTGAGCGCTCAACTCCGACGGATGACCGATGTGCAGCGTGACGGTCACGTCAAGAACCTGTGCGCCATCGCCGACGCCATCACCAGCAAGAGAGGACAGGTCAGCTAATGCCTCTCTCCTTCGACATCCCGCTGGACGAAGACGGCGACCCGGACCCTGACGAGATGACTCCCGAGCAGCTTCGTGAGTTCATGCTCGCCGAGGCCATCGCCACAGAACCGCAGACCGACGTCGAGGGCCTCATCGCCAGGCTCAAGGCTCAGCTGCCCCTGTTCAACTTCCCGCCGCTGTTCGTCAGCCGGGAGCAGTGCAACGCCATGATCGAGACCTTCGGCAACTACTACCAGGTCGACTTCACTGACCAGGCCGTCGCCGAGCAGGCTCTTCGCATCACAGTGGCCATGGGCGAGTGGCAGGTCGCCGCCCGTGGTCTCGGCATGTCCGTTGTGCCGGCTCAGCAGTTCTGGGTCGAGCGCATCATCGAACTGGCCAAGCCGTCGTGATCTTCTTCCTCGGCCTCATCCTGTTCTGCTACTGCATGAACAAACTGGCCATAACGAAAGAAATGGTCAGTGGCATGTGGGAGGACTTCAAGCAGTACGGCGGAGGTGATGATGCGTAAGGAACTCATATGGGCTGAGACGTTCATTCAGCTCTTCGTGATACTCATCTTCACCGCCCTGATATTCCTGTAGCACCTGAGCACCGATTGGCTCGTACCGCATGCAGCATGTGTGGTGCGCAGCCAGGGCTTCTCAGTTAGGCAGAAGAATGGGAGTCCCGCTATATCCCGTCGAGAACAAGGAGTAGTTACATGGGTATGCTTCTGATGATGGCGATCATTCTGGCCGCCGCATCCATCTGGGTTGAAGTGAAGCTCGTCAACGGCATCCCAACCGTCAAGCGGTTGAACCGTGATGGCATTCACCTCAACAACGCCGACAAGAAGATTCCGGTCATCGGGAACGCACTCCCCAGTGTGAACCTGGATGGCTCAGTCATCGGCATCGGCATGTCGATCATCCTGTCCGTGGTCCTGGGCTCCGTCTTCGGTGCCGCTGGCCTGGTCGTGATGGTCGCCGGCCTGCTGTCGACTGCAATCACTGAACCCTTCTGGGGTGTCAAGCGCATGCAGGAGAAGCGGGTTGCTAACGGATCCGCCGGCAAGATCGGTGCTGCCGTCGATGAGTTCAATCTGCTCGTCGGCCGTCCTGCACTACGTACAACGAAGGCTGCCTTGCGCCCGGCCAACAAAGGTATTGTTTACATGCACAAGTACCTGCGCGACGCCGCCGTGAAGCGTGACCTGCTCGCTCAGATTCGTGAGGAGCAGCGCAAGATCGGCTGAGTAGGGCCACCGATTGGCTCTGCTTGGCAGCATGTTGGTGTGTTCTTGTCGCTCACACCAGCAAACTGAAAGTCGACCCTTGCTCTGCTCGGGTCGAGCCTAACAGTGCTGTCAAGCAGTAGCCAGGGCAGACCCTGCCTGGGCAGAAGAATGGGAATTCCCCCTATCTGTCCGCTTCATCCGCTCCCGTCGATAGGAGAAATATCGTGAGCGATGTCCAGAACACCACAAACGAGGCCCCCGTGGCTTCCAACAGCACCGTCAAGGTCCCCGGCAAGTTCAAGCGGGCCATGTTCGCCTCCGGCCGTGGCATCAAGCGGGCCAGCACCGACCTCGGTGTGTGGACCACCGCCACCGTGCTGACCGTCGCCGAGCCCATCGTCGAGGTTGGCAAGGTCGCCGTGCACACCGCCGACACCAAGGAGGACCAGGTCAGGGAGTTCGGCCGCAAGCTCATCGAGCGTCGGCACGCCCGCCTGATCAAGCGCAGTGAGTCCGAGGTGGAGCAGCTCAAGAGCCAGCTCATCGAGGCTCGTGCGGCTGTCGAAGCTGCTGCTACCGCTGTGGCCGAGAACCCCGCTCCCGAGTCGGGTACCTCGCTGCGTCCGGCGCCGGCGACCAGCTAGTCGAACAAGAGGATCGTGTGGGGTCTGCCTTCGGGTGGGCCCCACACCCCTTTTTTCCGGCAAGCCCTTGGAGGAGGTGGGCCGGCAAGCAGAAGAAAGGGATTCCTAGCTCTCCTACTTGAGTTACCACCTTTTTTGGTGGCTCTAGCAGTAGTGAATAGGTTCTCTGTGACGGGAGATGACTGGTACAAGGGGGGGCCGTCAGGCCCCCCCGTACCTTTTTTGCAGACAGTTCCTTCGCGGCCGGTACGGCAGCGTAAGAACGGGTGTCTGCAGGAGGTTCACTGTGAGTGTGCAACACTCATATACAGGTTTACCGATAGAACCAAGTGTAACTTGGCTTTCTATCGGCCCTGTGATGGGTTTTACCCATAGTGAGCTCTGTAAGGCCCATTTATGGGCCAAATAGGTCTCCTCGACGGGAGATAGGGTCGATCCGGGGGGGCGCAAGCCCCCCCGTGATCCCCTGACCGTTGAGGTTAGTTATGAAATAACGAGGGGTAACGGGGGGCGTAGCCCCCCGGCGTTATGGATATAACTCGTCTCCTTCTAGGAGACAAGGAGAGGTATATTTTAAGTAAAAGTCCTGGTCACAGGCACTTTTTGAGAGTACCCAGTACAAGCGCATACCCAACAGAGTTGGTGGAGCGCTGGTGGGACTCGTTGTCTCCCTTCTGTAAGGAGGGAGAGGTTTTGAAGAAGGAGGTTCAGCAAGTAGGAGAGTGCGTCCTCCAGGAAGAGCACCTTGCTGATTCACACTCTGGTCGTCTAGGTGTAGTAGCTGCTGACCAATGAAGCATTCATGCTGGTCAGAGAGCTTTTTTGTTGCGGCGGCTCGGGTCTGAAAGAGCCGGGACTTCGCAAGTTCAAGAGGCATCGATGCCTCGAGGGCTTGCGTCGTACGGGTTCGAACAATGGCTCGTCAACGCGTTATGGCCCTACATGTCGAGTCTGTCGACACCATCTGTGATTGCTAGCAGCATCTTGTTGCTGCGGGCATGGCTTGGTCGCTATGCGATACCAAGCTTCTTGTCATGCATACGTTTCGACAATCATCCGTGGCTAGCGGGTACCCATAGTTCACTTTGTGAGTTATGTGGCGCCGGCCGGTACGGCCTGCGTTCAAGAGGCATCTTCCTTACGTAAATGCTTAGTGCGCGTGAAGGAGCGAGCCAGAAGAAGGGGAGCATCACACCTGATCTCCCGACTGACCTGCAGTTCTTCGGGCTTATAGCTCCGGCTGCGGACAGTCACGCGCACAAGCAAGGAAGGAGAAATGAACACCTGTCAACAGTGCGGGCTCAACGCTGAGCTCGACGACGATGACCTGTGTGAGTTCTGTCTACAGGACAACTTGAAGGAGGAGTTGGCCACCTTGGCGCAGTACCCGAAGGGTCTGCACCAGTGCCCTGCACCTGAGTTGCCCCTCAAGGCAGCGAGCTGACACCTCGCGTGTTGATCGTAATGTTTACTGGTGGTTTCCCACAACCGACCATCAGTACGTAACAGTCACACGCATCATTCATCACTACCTGTAGCCGGGTTGGGATCATCAATCGGTGGTCCCGGCCCGGCTACTTCAAGCGCACCATGGAGGTGAGCACACATGCAGCAAGACAATGACTTCATCTGGAAGCTGGTTGGCGTCTTTGCCATCTGCTTCCTCGCCGGCCCGCTCATCCTTGGCGCGCTGGTGGTAACACTCACCATGATCGTTCCGATCCTGATCGCCGGCGCCATCCTCTGGGCTGTGTGTATCGGTGTCGGCAGCTGGCTATCCGACAACGGTCACATCGACCTCAACAAGTAGGAGAAGCTGTCATGGCCACATACCGGTGGACGGACTTGTCCGGCCTTCCGAAGCTCAAGGAGCTGAACCTGGAGATCGTCCAGTGCCCCAACTGCGGCATCGTCAAGGCCAAGGGCTACGTCTTCTGCGAGTCTCACAACACCCGTCGAGACGCAATCCTCAAAGCTCATACCGTCATCATCAAGTAGTCGCCGGGCCACCTCTGTGGTCCCTCTGGTTCCGGGTAGCGCCAGCCTTGCAGCGCGGCTGTTGGCACCCGGTGCTGCAACCAGAGGGGCCTCAAGGGTGGCTCTGCCGCCCTATGGCTGGCCCGACCGGAGAAAGCTCTCCCATCAACGTGGGAGCTTTGGCCGGCGGGTCGGCCATCAACCAGCAGGAATGAGGCAGCTCGTGCCGAGTCAAACGAGCCTCTGCCAGGCCGAGCAGATCGGACAGGCCACAACCCGGAGCCGTGATCCGGGAGCAATAGAGGGCTCATCGACTCGCCCTCAATCGGTGAGCTGCAAAAGAGGGCCTCTGGCGCGGATGAACATCTCACCGCACGGTATGTTGCTACCGGAACAGGCAACCTCCTGCGTATCCCTACAAGGAGACGCAGATGCAGTACGACCGTAAGTTCATTGACATGGACCTCGAGATGGACCCCAGCTTGGTAGAGACGGCTATTGAATACGCCGTTGGATACCGGGGTACCTTCGAGGTCATGCTGTGTGCACAAGCATACGCACGTGCTGAAGGATCCTTGCCGATCCCTATCGCACGTATGGTGCTCAACTGCATGCGGTGCGACCCCTTCGCACTCAGCTTGGTGCCGAAGGTGCCGGAATGGTTCCTCGACGAGGTGTCTACGCCGAAGCCGAAGCCGAAAGCGAAGACCAAGTCGAAGCAGAAGAAGGGGGAACGTCGGCCGTATCGCGACTAACCCTGTACTGCAGGGTGAGATGTCTAACACGCATCTCACCCTGCATGCAATATCACCTCAATTCACCCGTCGAAGGAGACAGATCATGAGTTGTCAACGCTTCCAGCCTGGTGGTTCGAACAGCATCGCTAGCGATCCCTGCCAGGGTGAGGTGCAGCTTCGCATCCCCGTGCCGCCGCCGGCGGACAACGAGAACCCGTGGATCACGGAGTATTCCTGTGACCACCACTACGAGCTGGCTCTGCAAGAGTACGAGATGGCTCACGGCATGCACATCAGCCAGGTCCCTGGCTACATCGCTGACGACCCGGCCGCCATCACGCCCAAGCACATGCAGCTGCCCGACGGCCGCATCGTGCCCATCCCCATCGGCACCAAACTGATGGACCTGCTCAAGAAGAAGGATGAGGAGGACAAGTGACGACCCTGACTCTCGTCAGCGGCAAGACCTGGGACGAGACGATGCCTCGTCCGTCCTGGGTCAACCTGGCCAAAGGCCAAGGCTGCACAGAGTGTGACAACCCCCGCGGTGGGCCCAACCACTTCGGCTCACCGCTCTGTCGCAGTGGCAGCCTCGCCACTCTCGATGGTCGCCGAGCTCACTGCTCGTGTGACGCGTGTTACTGATGGCCGTTAAGAAGCTTGGCGTCAGCGTGCCCGCAGACCTGTGGGAACGGATCCGGGCCCGCTATCCGCACCTTGGCAACTCAGCCATCGTGCAGCTAGCACTCAAGGTGTACGCCGAGAAGCTTG
>Ga0193711_1000080_pt1 | contig 17396 bp, 20 predicted proteins | sample H3m2metaG_FD_144922 | JGI IMG/M metagenome (GOLD analysis project Ga0193711, IMG submission 144922) | Soil microbial communities from a riparian zone of the East river system, Colorado, United States - H3m2 | ecosystem: Environmental > Terrestrial > Soil > Riparian zone | place: USA: East River...
CTGCGCCTTCGCTTCAGCGAGCGACAGGTTGGTGCGAAATCCCGGGATCGATTCGAGCTTGTCGAGGGTCCCGCCGGTGTGACCGAGCCCCCGGCCCGACATCATCGGGACCGCGACGCCGCAGGCCGCCACCAGTGGTGCCAGCACGAGCGAGACCTTGTCGCCCACGCCGCCCGTCGAGTGCTTGTCGATGCGCGGCGTCGCCCAGCCGTCGAACGACAGTCGATCGCCCGATGCGAGCATCGCGTCGGTGAGTGCGGCGAGCTCCTGCCGCTCGAGGCCGCGCATGAACACCGCCATCAGCAGCGCCGCAATTTGATAGTCGGGAATGCGCCCCGCCGTGTATTCGGCGACGAGCGCGGACCACTCTTCCGGGCTCAGTGCCCCACCGTCGCGCTTGCGCTCGATCAACGGTCCCACGATCATTGGTTCATGCGCCTCTCACTGTGTCTGCTCGCTCCCCTCGTCGGCGTGAGTCTCGCCGCCCAAACGGCGGCTCACCACGTCGCGCTCGGCGACAGCGCCGGCCTGATGCATCCCGATGTCGCGCTGCGTCACTACCAGGCCGCCCTTGGCATCGATTCGATGTCCTATGACGCCAACTGGAAGGCCGCACGGGCGATCGCCGACGTTGCCAAACAAATACAGGGCAATGCCGATTCTCTCAAGCGGCGCCGCGATAGCCTTTATTCTGTGGGCCGCGGCTACGCCGAGCGCGCGATTCGCGCGGATTCCACGCGTGCCGACGGGCACTACGCCCTGGCCATGACATTGGGCCGTCTGTCGCGGACCAAAGGCAGCAAGGAACGGGTGCGCTACGCGAAAATCATCTACGACGAGGCGACCCGCGCCGTCCAAATTGATTCCACCTACGACAATGCGCACCACGTGCTCGGCGCGTGGAATGCCGAGGTGAAGCGGCTGTCGGGGATTCAGCGCTTCTTTGCGAAGGCGCTGTTCGGCGGCGGCTTCATGGACAAGGCGAACTGGGACGACGCGGTCATGCACCTCCAAACCGCGGTCCGGCTCGCGCCCGATCACATCTACCATCGCCTCGAGCTGGCTGAGGTCTACGTCGATCTGGGCAAGTATTCGCTGGCGCGGGTGCAGCTGCAGGCGGTCGCGGCGCTGCCGCCCGTGGACGTACTCGATCCGCAGTACAAAGAGGATGCGGCCGCGCTGCTCAAGGACATTCAGAACGAGAAGGACGAGACCTAGCTACCGCCCCATCAGTTTCTCGATCGCATCGGTCGTGCGCGGCGCTCCCGCCGACAGCCATTCCCCGCCCTTGGCAGTGACCAGCACGTCGTCCTCGATCCGCACGCCCAGCTTTTCCGCCTGGATGTAGATCCCCGGCTCGAGGGTGACCACCATCCCCGGCTCGAGCGGCCGGCTTATGCCGACGTCGTGCACATCCATCCCGATGGGGTGACCGAGGCCGTGATTGAAGAACTCGCGGTCATCGCAGGTGCGCTCGCCGCAGAGATTCCCGGAGTGGTCGCGCATGTATTTCCGCGCGACGCCGTCCAGCTCGCGCATCGTCATCCCCGGCCGGAGCGCATCAAAGGCCGCCTGCTGCGCCCCGAGCACCAGATCGTAAATCGCCTTCTGGCGCGGCGTGAACCGGCCGTTGATCGGGAAGGTCCGCGTGACGTCGGCGGTGTACTGCCCCCATTCGGCGGCCGCGTCGATGACGACGAGATCGCCGTCTTCGGTGCGCCGGCGGTTCACGTCGTAATGCAACGTCGTGGAATTGGGACCGCTCCCCACAATGGACGGGTAGCCTACGCGGTCCGCGCCGTTGCTCCGGAATCCTTCTTCCAGCACCGCCTCGAGCTGGTACTCGTACATCCCCGGCCGCGCGGCCCGCATCGCCGCGATGTGGCCGGCCACGCTGATGTCCACCGCGCGCCGCAGTCGCATGATCTCGTCCGCATCCTTCACAGACCGCATGGAGTCGACGATTGGGGTCAGGTTGTTGGCCGAAGCGTCCGACTGCCGTGGTCGCGGGCTGTACACAGGTTGGAGCGCTGCGCGGACGCGACTGTCGAGCGAATCGAGCGGCAGAACTTTGGTGATGCCGGACAGCCGAACCGCCACACTGTCAGGACCGAGCCGCAACCCGGTCCAGCGTTCCTGCGACGGCGTCCGGGGCGGCAAGAACAGGATCGTTTCGACCGAATCCGGACCGCGGGCGGTCATCATCAGCACCGCGTCCTGCGTCTCGAGCTCCGTAAAGTAGTAGAAGGTGTTGTCCTGCCGAAAATCGTTGTCCTGGATATAGTCGGTCTCGACATTGCGCTCGTGCCCGGCGGGAATCAGCACCGCGCCGCGGCCGATGCGCTTCATCAGCGCCTGGCGGCGCGCGGCGACGGCCGTGATGTCCACGGGCCGCCCCATGCCCGGCAGCTCGGGGACGACGCTGTACGCCCCGATGGGCGCCTTGGGACCTGACGACTGCGCGGCCAGAGACGAGTGCGGAGCCGCGAGAACGACGAGAGCGATCGATACGAGTGTGCGCATGGGCGTAATCTACACGCGCTTGACGTGACTCGCGTCTCTGAGCGAAACTATGGCACTCATGACGATCAACTCGGCCCTGACACACGCGGAAGCAGAACGGCTCGCCGCGCGGATCGCCGAGCTCGAGCATGAGCGCAAGCACCTCCTCGCCGTCATCGAGATTCTGAAGGAAGCCTCCAGTTCCTTACACTTCATTGACATTCTGCAATCCATCGCCCGCAAGCTGGGCGAGTCGTTCGGGCTGGATCGCTGCTCCATCTTCCTCGGCGAAAAAGGCGGCAAGCAGGTACGCCTCGTGGCGTCGTACGAAGACCCCACGATCCGCAACTATGTCGTCGATCTCGATCGCTACCCCGAGCTCAAGCGCGCCATGCAGAGCGGCGAGACGGTTTTCATCCCCGACGCCGCGAACGATCCCTCGCTGCGGCATGTGAAGGGTGAGTTGATCAATCGCCGGGTGAAGTCGATCACGGTCGTGCCGATCACGTGGCGGACGGTCGCGATCGGCGCGATTTTCCTGCGGACCTACCGCGACGGCCCGACCTTCTCCGACGCGGACGTGCGGTTCGTGCAGGTCGTCGCCGCCCTCACCGCGCAAAGCCTGCGCAACGCCCATCGCTACGAGCGGCTCGAGCAGCGGACGCACGAGACTGGCGAGCAGCTGCGCCGCATGGAGCTCGAGCGGGTCGCCCTGCTCTCATTCATGCGCCGTCTGCTGGACACATTCGGGGCGCGGGAAGGCGCGTGGGGCGAGGGGCTCCTTCCCAAGGCCAGCGCCGAGGAGCTCGACCGCCTGGTGAACGTAGCGATGGCGGTCATCCAGGAAGAAGCCAAGGGGCGGTGAAGCCGGCGGCACGCGCCGCAGAGCTGCGGCGGATTCTGGAACGGGCGAATCACGCGTACTATCTCCTCGACAAGCCGGAGATGTCGGACGCCGAGTACGACCGGTTGTTCCGCGAGCTCCAGGCGCTCGAAGAAAAACACCCTGAACTTCGCACTCCCGACTCCCCCACCTTGCGCGTCGGCGGCGAGCCGGCTTCAGCATTCCGCAAGCACCGCCACGTCGTGCCGATGCTGTCGCTGGCCAATGCGTTCACCGAGGCCGAGCTGAGCGAGTGGGAGGAGCGCAATGCCCGGCTCGTCCCGGAGGTCAAGACGGCGGGCTACACGCTCGAGGTGAAGATCGACGGCGCCGCCGTGAGCCTTACATACGAGGACGGCGTGTTCGTTACGGGCGTGACGCGCGGCAACGGCATCGAAGGTGAGGACGTGACGCCAAACCTGCGGACGGTCTTGGACTTGCCGCTGCGGCTGCAGGGAAAGGGCTGGCCAAAAAAAATGGAGATCCGCGGCGAGCTGTATCTGCCGATCAGCCAGTTCGCGGAAACGAACAAGCAGCGCGTGAAGGCGGGGGAGCCCCCCTATGCCAACCCACGCAACACAGCCGCTGGCGCGCTGCGACAGCTCGATCCGAAAAAGACTCGCGCTCGCGGCCTGCGGGTTTTCACTTTCCAAATCGAAGCACCGGACACGAAGCTTGGCATCGAGTCACAGCACGAGCTGCTGGAGACCCTGCAGAAATGGGGCCTGCCGGTCGAGCCGCATCACACGCGCGCGAAGGACCTCGAGGAAGCGCACAAGGAGATCACGAGACTCGAAGCGCTGCTCCCCACGCTCGACTACGGCGCCGACGGCGTCGCCGTCAAAGTCGACAAGCGATCGCTTTACGCCGAGCTGGGCACGATCGGTAACCGCGAGCCGCGCTGGGCGGTCGCGCGCAAGTTCGCGCCGGAAGTGCAGATCACGAAGCTGCTCGAGATCCGGATCAACGTGGGTCGCACCGGCGCGCTCAATCCGTATGCCGTGCTCGAACCGGTGGAGATCGGTGGCGTCACCGTCTCGAACGCCACGCTGCACAACGCCGACCTGATCGCCGCGAAAGACATTCGCGAGGGCGACTGGGTCGAGGTGACGCGCGCGGGCGAGGTCATCCCGCAGATCCTGGGTCCGGTGAAAGACCGGCGTACCGGGTCCGAGAAGCCGTACAAGATGCCGGAGCGCTGCCCCAGCTGCGGCTCGCAGGTCGAACACCCGCACGACGAGGTGATGACCTACTGTCCCAACATCTCCTGCCCGTCGCGCATCCTCGAATCGATCGTCCACTTCGCGAGCCGCAGCGCCATGGACGTTCGCGGGCTCGGCTACGAGCGGGTGCGGGCACTCCTGGATGCGAAGTTGATCGCGCACGTCGCCGACCTGTACAAGCTGACGCCGCCGCAGCTGCTCACCCTCGAGGGCTTCGCCGAGAAATCCGCCCAGCAGCTCGTCGACAGTATCGCCGCCTCGAAAAGCCAGCCGCTCTCGTCACTGCTCTTTGCGCTCGGTATCCGCCACGTCGGCGAGCAAGGCGCCAAGCTCCTGGCGCGACAATTCGGCACAATGGGAGCGCTGGCGGAAGCTTCCGCCGAGGAGGTGGGCGAGGTGCGCGGGATCGGACCCGCCATCGGCGAGGCTGTGGTGGGGTTTTTCAAGGACCCGCGCAACAAGGAGCTGCTCAAGAGCCTGGCGAAGTCCGGTCTCACGTTGAAGGAAACGGCGACCGCCACCGGGCCGCGGCCGCTCGCCGACCAGACGTTCGTGGTCACCGGCACGCTCCCCACCCTCTCGCGCCAGCAGGCCCGCGACCTGATCGAGGGCGCAGGAGGGCATGTCTCGGACAGCCTGTCGAAGAAGACGACCGCGTTGGTCGTCGGAGCCGACCCGGGCTCCAAGCTCGAGAAGGCGAAGTCGCTCGGTGTCGAGCAAATCGACGAAGCTGAACTCTTGCGCCGCGCGAACCGCAAACCCTAAGTTGCCTTCCCATATGACGGCTCCGAGTATCGTTCGCCAACTGCATGCGAGCCTCGCCTCGCATGCTCCCGATCAGCTCATCACCATCCTGCAGGAAGCCGGCTACGCCGCCGGCGAAGGCCTCTTCAAGGCCTTTACCGCAGTGAATAGCCCGACGGACCTCGATGCCGACATGCTCGCCGACGCGCTCTCCGAATTCTTCACGAGCGGCGGCTGGGGCACGGTGACGTTGACTCCAGTGGGGACCGGGGCGCTGGCGCTCGACTCCGGCGACTGGGCCGAGGCCGAACCCGGGACGGCGCAGTCACCGATGTGCTTCTTCTCGGCGGGGATGCTGGCAGACTTCCTGGGACGACTGTCGGACGAGACGGTGGCGGTGATGGAAGTCGAATGCCGCAGCCGCGGCGACGAGCGCTGCCGCTTCCTGTCGGCGACGCCTGGTGTCCTGGACAAGGTTTACAACGAGATGACGGCGGGACGAACGTACGCCGACGCGTTAGGTGCGTAGTAGGGGCGCAGCATGCTGGGCCCCTACCGCCTCGCTACGCTGACCCCTTCCAGCAGCAACGACGGCGACCACCGCGCACCGAGCCACCGACCGTCGTTCCCGAATCCGCCAATCTTCTTGAGCAACTCGTAGGAGTTCCCCGCGACCGCGGCGTCTTTCACGCGACCCGTGATCTCCCCGCGCTGCACGCGATAGGCGAGACCGACTGGGTGGCTAAACGCGCCGCTGATCACGTTGCCCTGCCCCACACCGATCAGATCGTCGACGATCAACCCGTCCTCGATGTCGGCGATCAGGCCGCCACCCAGCATGTGTAACGGCGCAGCAAGCTGCGCCCCTCCATTGGTTCCCCGGAACAGGATATTGGTGTAGCCGATGTGCGGCTTGCCAAACACCCCGCGCCGGCCGTTGCCCGTGCTCTGGGTCTTGGCGCGCGCGGCCGTTTCGAGATCGTAGACGAATTGCCTCACAACGCCTCGCTCGACGAGTCCGTTGGAGCGCGATGGAACGCACTCGTCGTCGACCGGGCGTGACAACGGCCGGCCCGGTGTCAGCGGATCGTCGATAATGGAAAGGCGCGCATCGAACAGCGCCTCCCCGACTTTGCCCGCCAGCGGCGAGCTGCCCTGAAGCACTGTTTTCCCGGAGAGCGCCTGTTCGAGTGGCAGAACCACGGCGGCCAGTCCAGCCGGTGTAAACACGACCGGCAGGGCGCCGTCCGGCGGGGTAACGATCTTCAGCGCCGCGGTGAGCCGCGTGTCGACCGACCGCACGAGCGCCTCGAGATCGGCGTCGCTTGGCATATCGGCCCCGACGTACTGATCGTAGACCATCAGCACATCGTCGCCCGCAATGCGCGTGATATCCGCCGTCACCGCGAAGCCCGTGGTGCGGTACTCGCCGCGCGCGCCCGCGGTGTTGCCGACGGCCGTGTCCGCCACTTCCCGCTGCACTGCGACGTTGACCTGGCAGTCCGGCCGGGCCAACCGTTCGACCAGCAGACGACCCATCCGGATCAATTCACTGAGCGAAGCGTTGGCGGTGCGGTCGAAGAACGTGGAAATCGGGGTTAGGGACTGGGGGCTCGGGTTTGGAAACGCAAGCTCTACCACCTCTCCGAGTTCCGCGGACGCGCCGGCGCGAGCGACCAGCTCTTTCGGATCCGGTTTCGCCGCGGTCGTGCCCGCGACGCCCATGCGGCCGTGCGCGACCACGCGCAGGTTGAGTCCGGCCTCCTCGGAGATGCCGGCCGCTTTGAGCCTTCCCGATTCGAACGAAACCGCGGTCTGCTCTTCGCGGCGCCAGAGCGCGTCGGCGCCGTCGACCTTGCCGCGAGCGGCGTCGAGCAGGCGATCGATCACACGTCCCCGCCGATCAGCGCTTCCTCGATGCGCACGTGCGGCGCGCCCTCGGTGACCGGCAGCGGGAACTGGCCCCCCTTGCCACAGCCTCCGCCCATTTGATTCCAGGTGAAATCGCCGGCGATGTGATCGATGCGGTCCAGCGTCTGGAACAGATTGCCCGCCAGCACCACGTCCTTCACCAGCTCGGCGACCTTCCCGTCGCGAATCATGTATCCCCAACCGGCCGTGAAGGAAAAGTTCTCGAGCATTGTCTGCCCGCCGAACGCTCCGCAGGCGTAGACGCCGAGCTTGATGTCGCTGATGAGATCGTTGAACCCGACGCCCTTCGTCCCGGGTGCGATGTACGTGTTCGTCATGCGAACGATCGGTGGGTGCCGGAACGAGATGGCGCGCGCGTTGCCCGTCGGCCGCTCGCCGAGCTTCGCGGCCGTCTCGCGGGAGTGCAGGCGGCCGACGAGGATGCCCTCCTTGATGAGGGGCGTGTCCTGCGTGGGCGTGCCTTCGTCGTCGTACGGCAGCGTCCCGCGCAGGCCCGCCGCGGCGCCGTTGTCGCCGACATTCAAGACCTGCTTTCCGAACCGCCGCCCCAGCGTCATCATCTCGCGCGCCTGGGGGTTCTCATACACGAAGTCGGCTTCGGAGAGATGACCGAACGCTTCGTGGATGAAGACGCCGGCGAGCTCGTTGTCCAGAATGACGGGATACGCGCCGCCCCGCACCCGCGGCGCGTCGAGCAGGTCGACCGCGCGCTGGGCAACGACGCGGAACTGATTCTCGAAGCTCTGCACGCTGTTCCACCCTTTGCGCAGCCCGATCGACTCGAGTCCCTTTTCGATATTGCCGTTGCGCCGCCCGATCGCGGTGCCCGACACGACGACTTCGGGGCGCAGCTGGTACAGGGACGTCCCCTCGGAATTCACGTACCAGACTTCGGAGACCTCGTCGCGGTAGCTCGACTGCGTGTCGACGATCTTGTCCGAGACGGCGAGCATCGCGCTGTTATAGCGGTCCAGCAGCTTTTTTTTCTCCGCGAGCGCGACGCCGCGCACGTCGCCGTCGAGCTCGAGGATGGCGTCGCCGGCGTGCGGCGCGGACTCCGCCAGGCGGATCGGATCATCCAGGCGAACGGCGCGCGACAGCTCGTTGGCCCGCGCGACCATGGCGGGCAATTCGTCGAGCGAGGTGAACGACGCGATGCCCCACCCGTAGCCCTCGTTGAGGACGCGGACGAACCCGCCCTGGTCCTCGCTGACCGTCGCCGTTTCGAGGCGGCGGCCCCGGAACGCGACGGCGGAGCTCCAGGTGCGTTCGACGCGGATTTCGGTGTAGCCGGCGCGGGACTGTTTGACTGCCGTGGCGAGACGGTCTTTCAACGTTCTGGGTTCTCTTTCAGTTTGGCGCGGTAATCGGGGCGTACGACGATTTCGCCGTTGACGATGACCTCGAGGTCCCACGGCAGGATGATGAAGTTCTGGTTTTCGAGCGCGTAGAAATCGGGTTTGTAGGTGCCGGTCTTGAATGACACCGCCGTCTTCACCGCGGCCGGCTTGAGATCGCGCACGGCGGCCAGGGCCAGCTTCATCGTGCTGCCCGACTCGCACGTCTCGTCCACGAGCAGCACGCGCTTGCCCGTCACCAGGCGCGGCGGGCCCGCAATCACGGATCCTTCGGGCGTAATGGCGATCGAGGCGAAGTCGCGCTGCAGAATGCTCGCGACGACCGCCCCGGGAATCACGCCGGCTTTCGCGATCCCGATCACGACCTCGGGGTCGTACTCACGGAAGACCTTCAGGGCCAGCACCCGGCACAGCTCGCCGAAGAAGGCCCAATCGACCTGCAGGACGCCCCGAGGGGTCTTACTACGGGGGGTGGGACGCATGCCGGCGGAGGGTGCCATGGTGGGGGATTCTACATTGCCAGCGTCTGCAGCCGCAAGCTATTTTCGGCCCATGGGTTTCTGGCGCCGCTTGCTCGGGGGAGGCTCGTCGACCGACGACATCAAGCCGCAACGTCTCGACTATCTCAATGAGGCGTTAGCCCTCGAGCGCCAGGGGGATTATGATGCGGCGCTGACGTCCTACCGGTTGGCGCTCCGCGATCATCCCGCCGACGCGCGCATTCTGCAAAACATGGCGATCGCGTTTACCAAAACGCGCCGCTTCGATGAAGCGATTCGCCACTACCGGCGCGCGCTAGAGCTCGACAGCTCACTTGCCGGTGCGCACTACGGACTGGCGTTTCTGCTGCTGCAACGCGGCGACCCCGACGGCGCCGCGCAGCACCTGACGACGTTCCTCGCCCACCCGCCCCGTGGACCCGACGCGCAGAAATGGATCGAGCACGCGACACAGGCGCTGCACGACCTTGGCGCCCCCCCCGGCCCGCCCGCGTCTGGAGGGATCGCATCGCGCGCGCCTGAAGAGAGGACTGGCAGCCACTGATTCGGAGATTCGCGCTGCTCGCGCTCGCGGCAGCGCTCGCTTGCAAGATCAACACCGCTCTGAACCAAGCCGTGGCGATCGAAATCGTATTGCCCGACAGCGCCCGGGTCGAGGTCACCGACATGTTCCGGCCGAGCGGCCGCGCGCTCAACGGCCTGGGCGATTCGGTGCAGGCCCAGCTCTACTGGAGCTCGCTCGACACGACCCTCACCGTGCTGGATAGCGCGACTGGCGTCTCGCTCGCGAACGCGGTCGGCACGGCACGGCTGCAAGCGCGCACGGACCGCCTGTTCTCGAATCCCGAGGTCGTGACTATTCTGCCGCGGCTCGACTCGCTCCGAGCGGGTGGAGACACGCAAGACACGGTGTTCGTGAGCGCCGATTCCCTCTCCGATTCGCTGAGCGTGCAGGCCTACGCGCTCGGGGGGATTCCCGGCGCGCGGCGAGTCGTCTACGCGTTCGCCACCTATCCGGACACGGGCGCTGTGGTCACATTAGTGCCCAATGACACCGTCTTCACGAGCTCTGCCACCGGCATTGCCGCCGTGCGCGTCCGGCTGCAGCAGGGCCCAGTCCCCGACTCCGTGGTCGTGACCGCCATCATGCGGCATGTCAACGGCACCCTCGTTCCCGACAGCGTGGTTTTCGTCGTGGAGTATCGCCCATGAACCGAGGCACGCTCAACCAGCTGTTCTTCACGACGGTGGACCGTCACGCCGGCCTGCCGGCGGCGTTCCGATCGAAGGTGGGCGGCGTCTGGGTCCCCATCACTCATCGCCAAACGCTCGAGCGCGTACAGGCGCTCTCCCTCGGGCTTCGGGAGCTGGGCATCAAACCGGGCGACAAAGTCGCGATCATCTCGGAGAATCGCCCGGAATGGGCGCTGGGCGATTACGCCTGCCTGACGGCGCGCGCCACGGACGTCCCCATCTACCCGACCCTCACCCCGAAGCAGACCGAATACATCCTGCGCGACTCGGAAGCGGTCGCGACGTTCGTCTCGACCGCCGCGCAGTTGGATAAGGTCCTCGAGGTCAAAGGCAACCTGCCGGGGCTCAAGCACGTCATCGTGTTCGACAGCCCCGCGGCGGCGCAGCGCCGCGGCGAAGGCATCGTTTCCCTCGAGGCCGTGGAAGCGAAGGGCCGTGCCGCCGCGTCGAAGCATCCCAGATGGAGAAACGAAGCGCTCGAGGCGCAGCCGGATGACCTGGCGACCCTCATCTATACATCGGGAACGACCGGCGATCCCAAAGGCGTCATGCTGTCGCATCACAACATCTGGTCCAATGTGCAGGCCGTGTTGCAGATGATTCCGATCGGTAGCGGCGACGAGTGCCTCTCGATGCTGCCGCTGTCGCACAGCTACGAGCGGATGGTGGATTACACGCTCTTCCAGGCGGGCGTGATCATCAATTACGCCGAATCGTTCGACACCGTCGCCGCAAACCTGGGCGAAGTGAAGCCGACAGTGGTGTTGTCGGTGCCGCGGCTGTACGAAAAGGTGTACGCGCGCGTGCTCGAGAACGCGCTGTCGGGCAGCGCCATCAAGCGGACGATCTTTTTCTGGGCAAAGCGCGCCGGCGAGAAGTGGGCAACCCTGGCCCTGGCGGGGCTGCCGATTCCCGGCGGGCTCAAGATCAAGAAGGCGCTTGCCGACCGGCTGGTCTTCAGCAAGCTGAAGGCGCGCACGGGCGGGCGGATTCGGTTCTTTGTCTCCGGTGCCGCGCCGCTGTCGGCGGACATCGCCAAGTTCTTCTATAGCGCGGGACTGCCGGTCATCGAGGGATTCGGCCTCACGGAGTCCTCGCCCGTGCTGACCCTCAATCCGCTCGACCGCATCAAGCTGGGCACGGTCGGCCGCGCGATTCCCGGCGTCGAGCTCAAGATCGCGCAGGACGGCGAGATCTTCGCGCGCGGCCCGAACATCATGAAGGGCTACTACAAACTGCCCGAAGCGACTGCCGAGACTGTGGACTCTGAGGGCTGGCTCCACACGGGCGACATCGGCGAGCTCGACTCGGACGGATACCTGAAAATCACCGACCGCAAGAAAGAGCTGATCAAGACGGCCGGCGGGAAGTACATCGCGCCGCAGCCGATCGAGATGATGGTCAAGCGCAACAAGTTCGTCGCCAACGCCATGATGTACGGCGATCGCCGCAAGTTCCCCATCATTCTCATCGTGCCGAACTTCGACAACCTCGAGCGCTGGGCGCAGGAGCGGAGTCTGACGTACTCGTCGCATGCCGACCTGCTCAAGCTGCCCGATGTGCAGGCAAAGGTCGAGCGCGAGGTGATGGGTATGCTGCGCGAGCTCGCGAAGTTCGAGACACCCAAGAAGGTCGTGCTGCTCCCCGAGGACTTTACCATCGAGTCCGGCGAGCTGACGCCGACGCTCAAGGTGAAGCGCCGCGTGGTCGAGAAGCGATACAAGGATCAGATCGACGCGGCCTACGCGTCAGACGCGATCACCGCCTCGATCGAAGGCTAGCGCTTCTCGCCGACCCAGAGCCCCTGTTCCGCCGCCAGCTTGAGGAGCCCGATCGGAAGCTCGGGCTCTTCGTTTTCCACGACGAAGCGGCGGCCGCGCAGCAGCACGCGATGCGCTTCGACGAGCCAGGCCGAGGTCGCCAGATCCGCGCCGACGACGACGCCGCGCGCCACCGCAGTGCGGAGCGGCACTTTGTCGGTGGCGTAGACGAGCGACAAGCTGCTCTCCTCCTCCATGTCGAGCGGCGGATTGATGCCGACGAAATGAATCCCATCCATGAAGCTGCTGAGCCGGGGCGCCTGGCGCACCGCGGCGCCGACCAGGACGACGTACCCGCCGGGCCCCGAGAGCTCGAGCAGGGCCTGGAGCTTCTCGGCATCCGCCGACGGCAACGGTGACGGAGGGGGAGGGGCATACGCAGGGCGCGGGCGCTCCTGGCTGCTGCGGAAGTTCACGACACCCCGCACGATCGGATACTCTTTGTGGCACACCGGGCAGCCGATGAGGCCCGAGCGCACCATGCGGTCTTTTACTTCGCCCGTGGAGAGGACAAGCATCTCCTCTCGATGTGGTTCGGGACACCGCAGCATTTCCGTCAGCTCGATGTGCACCGCCCTCATCCTCTCGGCGAGTAGAGGGTCGGCAGCAGCCGGATCTCCGTGACCGCGACATGCTCCGGCTGCGAGACCGCGTACACCACCGCCGCCGCGATATCCTCGGCGCGCATCATGTCCTTGCGCTTGGTGAAACCCGGCTTGGAATCAGGATCGACGGCATCCCAGATGTCCGTGTCCACCGGTCCCGGCGACACGAGCGTGGTGCGCACGCCGCTGCGCGCCGTCTCGGCGCGGATTACCTCGTGCATGCCCCGCAAGCCGAACTTGCTGGCGGCATAGGCGGAGGAGCCGGGAAACCCGATGTAATCGGAGATCGAGCCGATCGTGACCAGGTGCCCGCTGCCGCGCAGCACCATCCCCGGCACGAGCGCGTGGGCGATCAAGAACGGCGCCGTCAGGTTGGTTGCCAGGGTGAGCGCGAAGTCGTCATACGTGGTCTCGGCGAGCTGCTTGATGAAGAAAACTCCGGCGTTATTGACCACGATGTCCGGCAGGCCGAGCTCGCCGACGATCCGGTCGACGAAGGATTTCACCGCGACCGGCTTGGTGACGTCGCAGGGGATGTCAGTCATCCCATCGCTTGACCGAGAGCGCAGGCTCCGCGCCACACGCACGACGTGCATGCCGGCGCCACGCAGCGCTTCCGCGACCGCGAGGCCGATGCCCCGCGACGCGCCCGTCACGAGCGCGAGCTTCAAGGCAATCCGGCCCCTCCGTGCACCAGTCGCAGGAACTCATCGCGCGTCTTGGCGTCGTCGCGGAACGCACCGCGCAGCGAGCTCGTCACCGTCTTGGAGTTCTGCTTCTCCACGCCGCGCATCATCATGCAGAGGTGATACGCTTCGATCACGACACCCACGCCGAGCGGGTCGAGGACCCGGCAGAGCGCTTCGGCGACCTGATCGGTGAGCCGCTCCTGTACTTGCAGGCGGCGCGCGAACACCTCGACCACCCGCGGGATCTTCGACAACCCGACGATCTTGCCGCTGGGCAGGTAGGCGACGTGCGCTCTGCCGAAAAACGGGAGCATGTGGTGCTCACACATCGAGTAGATCTCGATATCGCGCACGCAGATCATGCTTTCGTGCGTCTCCTGAAAGACCGCGTCTCCGACGACCTCCTCGACGTCCATGCCGTAGCCGCGCGTCAGCCACTTGAGCGAGGCCTCCACCCGCGCGGGCGTCTGCCGGAGCCCCTCGCGCTTGGGATCCTCCCCGAGCTGCTCGAGCATCTCGTGGACGAGGGTCTGGAACGGAATGCGCACCGCAGTCGGCTCCGTATGGGACTCGTGGAAGCTGTGCAGGCTCGCGGACTTCATTTGGTCTCTCGCCATACTCACGTTCCTTCGTAGTCGACGTAGATGCGCTCGGTCTCCCACAAGCGGATGCGCTTCAACCGCGCGGGGGCAACGGCGGGCGCGAGTACGCGCCAGCACACGGCCGCGATGTTCTCCACCGTAGGGTTCAAATCACGAAACCACGCCACGTCGAGATTGAGGTTCTTGTGGTCCATGTGCTGCACCAGGCACTCGGTGACGATCTGCTTGAGGCGCCCGATGTCGAGCACGTACCCGGTCTCGGGGTCGATCTCGCCTTCCACCGACACGTCCAGATTGTAATTATGGCCGTGAAAATTGGGACTGTTGCAGATGCCAAACACACGCTCATTTTCCGCTTCACTCCAACGCGGATTCGAGAGACGATGCGCGGCATTGAAATGGACCCGTCGTGTCACTACGCATCTCGGCATACCTAAAGCTACTCGGCCAGGCGACGCAGGCGGGAGGCACGGCGCTCGCGGCACTGTGGACCTTCCCGAGCATGCTGCTGTCGGCGTTCCTCGTCGCCTGGGGCGCGGAAACCGCGCAGTTTCTCATTTCGCAAGGCCTCGCGCTGGCGATCCTCGCGTGGCTACAGACGCTGCCCGAGTTCGCCGTCGAGGCGGTGATCGCCTGGGAAGCGGGCCGGAATCCCGAGCGCGCGCATCTCGCCATCGCGAATCTGACCGGAGCGATCCGGCTCCTGCTCGGCCTCGGCTGGCCGATGATTTATTTCGTCTTCGCGTTTTTTGGACGGCGCCAGGGCGACCCGCCCGTGCCACCGATCAAGCTCCAGCCGGAGCACGCCGTCGAGGTGATCGGGCTGATTCCGCCGCTCCTCTACTTCGTGGTGATCGTGTGGAAGCAGTCGATCAGCTGGATCGACGCGGTGGTGCTGTTGCTGCTGTACGTCGGCTATCTGCTGGTCCTGTTGCGCAATCCTCCGCACAACGTGGAGGAGCTGGCCGACGCCCCGCGCGTATCGCAATGGGCGTATCGGCAGCGCGGCTGGCGCCGCCACGCGGCCATCGGCGCGCTGTTCGGCGGGGGCGGCCTCCTCTTGTACATCACAGCGCATCCGTTCCTCGAATCGATGCTCGCGGTGGCGGCCACGCTGGGCATCAGCCAGTTCGTCCTCGTGCAGTGGGTCGCCCCGTTCCTGTCGGAGTTTCCCGAAAAGGTCTCGGCGTTCCTGTGGGCGCGGCGCGTGACGCATGCGCCGATGGCGCTGATGAACATGGTCTCGAGCAACATCAATCAGTGGACCGTGCTCGCCGCGATGATCCCGCTGGTCTATGGGTATTCGCACTACCACCACACGGGCACCTGGGCCGACTTCCATTTCGACACCGGTCAGCGCCTGGAAATCATCCTCACGCTGCTGCAAACGGGATTGGGACTGGTGCTGCTCGCGAACATGGAGTTCGATTGGTTCGACGCCACGGCGCTGTTCGTTCTTTGGGTGGTGCAGTTCCTGGCGCCGCATCTGCGCGAAGAGGTATCGGTCGCGTACGCGCTGTGGATCGTGACCTTATTGGTGAGGTTCGCGATCAAAGGGCAGCCGCCGCTCGCGTGGAAGTACTTCTGGCAGACGCTCGCACAAAAACGACCGGCCGGGACCACATAACATGGACCGGCCGATCGATTGCTACAGGAACGGAGAGGGTTATTGAAGCCCGAAAGTAATGATGGGTCCCTCACCACGAATTCTGTCTTCCCCACGGTGGGGGCATGACATGGGCCGCAGTATACGGGTCCACAATCGAGCTTGTGGGCTCAATAGTTTGATCTCCCCGCCCCTGGGTACTACAATACGTTTTGCACCCTAAAGGTCAATCGCCGTGAATCTCACACTGCTCGCCGCTGTCGTGATGCTGATCACGTGGTTCTTGCTGCTGTTCGTGGCGCAGGTGCCGAGCGGCACGATTCATCTGTTGTATGCGGGCGCGATCATCCTGATCGCGCGCCGCATCCTGGTCGGCGCGCCGCGCTTCGTGTCGTGACGCTCGCCGCGCGCCCCTGGGACCCGCAGCTCGGGCCGCTGCAGGTGGCCACGCTGCGTCGCGTGCTCGAGCGCGAAGGCATGGTCACGGCGTGGTGGTCGGATCTCCCGGGCGCGCGGATGACCGAGCACGCGCACGCATTTCCCGAAACGCGCTGGGTCGTCGAGGGTTTTCTGCGGGTCACGGCCGGCGCGGAGGCGGTCGACCTCGGGCCGGGAGATCGGCTCGACCTGCCGCCGAACCTGCCGCATACAATCGAAGTGCTCGGACTGGCGCAGGTCATCTACGTGTCGGGAATGCCGGGCGGAGCCTAGTTAGGCCCTCGCCGTTTCAAGAACCGGTTAAGGAACAGGAGTAGAACTGCGCCGCCCCCCGCGATCGCAATGCTTCGCAGGTCGAAACCTGAAATGTTGCCGAACCCAAGTCGGGTTCCGACAAACCCGCCAACCAGCGCGCCGGCGATGCCTAGCAAGATTGTGACGATGATCCCGCCAGGGTCTCTGCCGGGCATGACGATCTTCGCCAATACCCCCGCAACCAGTCCGAGAACGATCCACGTGACGATTCCCATGGTGATTTCTCCGGTATCGCTTGCAGAACCTTGTCGCGCCGCAGCGGCGCTCAGATCATTTGCCGGCTTCGTACTTGAAGGAAACTTTGATCTTCGCCCGATAGGCCTCAACCTTGCCGTCCTTCAACTGCATGTCGAGCTGTGAGACTTCCGCCACACGGAGGTCGCGCAGGGTCTGCCCCGCCCGCTTGACCGCCGCCGCAGCTGCCTTCTCCCAGGACTCCGTGCTGGTCCCGACCAACTCGATGACCTTGTAGACACTCTCTGCCATGTGAGTCTCCCTTGTCAGCCTGTTCGCTGCCTAACGGACCGCGCTTGAGCTGCGGCGCGCTGAAGAAAGATTCATTCCCTAATCTACGCGCGCCGGCACTCCCTCTCGACCCCGGAGCAGCAACCATGCAAACGCAATACCGGCAACAAGGATGAGAATGTTTCCGATCTGGCTAAGGAGAACTTCCGCCAGGATGATCTCCCCCATGATCAGGATTGCGCCGAGCGCGAAACAGAGTGCCGGCCAGCGGAACGGGCCCGACGTGGAAGCGAGCGGCGTTACGAACAGAGCGGTGCCGATGAAGAACGCGAGCAGACCGGGCATCAGCGCCCCCAGGACCGCGCCCGACTGGAAGGTCTCGAAGAGGGCGACTGCGGCCGCCCGGTCAGCGCCCTGGGAGACAAAGCGCCCAAGCAGCATCTCGGACACGAAGACCGCC
>Ga0193711_1000081_pt1 | contig 17336 bp, 16 predicted proteins | sample H3m2metaG_FD_144922 | JGI IMG/M metagenome (GOLD analysis project Ga0193711, IMG submission 144922) | Soil microbial communities from a riparian zone of the East river system, Colorado, United States - H3m2 | ecosystem: Environmental > Terrestrial > Soil > Riparian zone | place: USA: East River...
CCGTGATGATGCCGAAGTTTTGGGTCAGCCCGGCGGTCTGCATGTAATTCGGCATCATCACGGCGACTTTGTCGCCGGGCTCGATCAGGCGCCAGCAGACCAGGAAGTTCGCTTCGGAGCTGCCGGTGGTGACGAGGATCTGGTCGGGCGAGGCGCCGGGGTAGAGCGCGGCGATGCGCTCGCGCAGCAGGTCGGTGCCGTTCGACTGCGCGTAGCCGAGGCGGACGTCGAGCAGGGGGAGGGCGGAGGCGCCGGCGAGACCGAGCAGCTCCTGGATCGAGAGCGGATGCACGCCGGACTCGGAGAGATTGAAGCGCACCCGGTTTTCCCAGGTGCTCTGCCACCGTTCCAGCTCGAAGGGGACGAATTTAGGGCTCATGGCTCGTAAAGCTCGCGCAAGTCCTGGGGTTTCTCCAGCCAGTAGTCGGGGGCCAGATCTTCGAGGTGCGCCCGGTCGAACGGGCCCCACAGGACGGCGGCGGTCTTCACGCCGGCCGCGCGGCCCGACTCCATATCGTGGCGGGAATCGCCCACAAAGACCGTACTCTCTTTTTGGACTCCCAATTCGTCGACTGCCTTCAAGACGGGCTCGGGATGAGGCTTGGAGTGGGTGACGTCGTCGCACCCGATCACGACGTCGAACGCTTCGTCGAGTCCGGAAACGCGGAGCCCGCGCATCGCGCCGTCGCGCAGCTTGCTGGTCACGACACCGAGCCGCTTGCCCGACTTCTTGAGGCGGCGAATCTCGTCGACGACGCCTTCATAGGGTTTCACGAGCGCGTCGTGGTGGAAGAGGTTGTACGTGCGGTAGGTCTGCACCATTGCCTCGATCTCTTCTTTGTCATCTGTGATCTGGCCGAACTGCGCCCAGAGTGGTGTGCCGAGGCCCTCGATCCACATGTCATCGGGCGGCGGCGGCTCGTTGCCGCGGTGCAGCTGCATCGTGTGACGGTAGGAGCGCAGGATCAGCTCGATGGAGTCGATGATCGTGCCGTCGAGGTCGAAGAGAAATGTGGTGAGGGGCATCGCTGACAAGCTAGCGCACCGGTCGTATGATTGCAGCGTGCACAAGATTCGCACGATTGTGATTCTCGCGATGCTGCTAGTCGGGGCGATCGCGGCGTTGTACTACGGAGTGCGCTGGTTCGGCCGTGAGCTACGCGACAAGCCATACGTGGCCAACGTGAAGACTCAGCTGCGCTCACTCGCTGCCGCTGAGGAAGCGTACCGCCGAGACAGTCTTGCCTACACGAGCGAAGTCGCGCGCGTCTGGCATCCGAGCGCCGAGACGCAGGGCATTGAGATCGGTATTCTCGAGGCTGGAGCCGACGGCTTTCTCGCGGAAGGCCGGCACGATGCCTGGGCCGGTCGGTGCGTGATTGCGGTGGGACGTTCTGCTGGTGATAGCCTCCCGGTGGGTGAGCCCGTCTGCCATTGGGGGCGCGACTAGGATCTCGCGACAACCATCAACGCGGCGACCAGCTCGACGCTGATTGTAGAGTCTCCCGTCTCGGCCGGCGCCAGCGCGTGATGCCACGCCAGGAGGTCGTGTACAAGCAACGGCTGTGTCCGCGACAGCAAGTCATCGAGCAACAGCTCTTCACCCGCCGTCATTCCCGACGCCAGTCGTGACACCAACGCATCGAGCGCGCTGAGCTGCGCCCCATCGCCACGACGGGCGGCGCGTCGCGCACCCGAGAGCACCCAGGGAATGAGCCGCCGCGCGAACCGATCCCGGTCAGTCGCCCGCCAGCGCGCGTCCTGAACCGCTGCCAGCCGTGATCGGATCAGGGGAGCGGCGCTGTCGAGTGCCCGCTGCAGCGAGGTGCGATCGACAACGGCCGGCGTTGCGCCACCGACGGCCGCGAGGATTCGAGCCGCCGCTGGCGGATTGGCGCGCGCCGATTCTCCTTCGACGACGAGGGCTTCGACCACCTTCCCGATACGAACCACCAGGACGGTGCAGGGTTGGTCTCCCTGAATCGCGGTGCAGGAGCCCGCAGGAGCATTGTCCGACGGCGAGGCGAGTGGTGCCAGCTGATCGCACCAATCCAGCCGACCGTTCGTGCCGGCGACCTGCTGGGCCCCGACCTTACTCGCGAGGCGCTCCTCCATCGCGAGCGCGCGGGCCAGCGGTGCAGTCGGAAGGAATGTGACGGTCGTAATCGAGTCATGCGATGAGCCCAGCCGGTCGATTCTGCCGACACGTTGTGCCAGTCGCGCGGGACTCCACGGCAGGTCGTAGTGCACGACGCGCTGGGCATCCTGAAGGTTGAGCCCCTCGCTCAAGAGGTCGGTTGCGATCAGCACATCGGTCTCCAGCGCCGCGACTGGCCGAGTGCCCCCCTGCGCTCGAGGCGCGAAGGCGCGCAACACCTCCTGCCTCGGCGCCTCTCCAGATGCAAAATGGCCGACGCGACCAAACACGGCGGCCACCCGGGCGTGCCGGAGCCGCTGCAGCAGATACCGGGCGGTCGGCTGGGCATCGGTGAAGACGACGGTCTTCTCCGGTCGCGCAGTGAGCAATGCTTCCAGCGCGTCCGCCTTCGGATCGAGTGCGGACGCGCGTGCTAACAGCTCACGCAGTCGGGCGAGGATGCGGCGATCGTCGGCGAACGGTGCGGCACCGGCGCTTCCCTGCTCGAGCAAGAGCGGAAACAGGACCAGCTGAATGTCGGACTCCGCGGCACGCGGAAAGCACCGCTGGAACTCGCGCGGGGTGAGGGCACGACCTTCTGTCGCCGCGCGAGCCGCGAGGTCGAGGTAGGCGTCGTGACGCGTCAGCGCGGTCCGGAAGGCGGGCAGACTCGACCCCAGGCGCCGGAGCAACATCAGACGGAGCAGGGGCGTCGCACCGGCGCCCGCGCGCAACCGCGCGACTCCGGCTACGAGATCGGAGATCAGCGCCTCCGAGCCTGGTCCCGCACGCACCATTTCGGTGGTCGAGCGCGGGAACACCATGCTCACCGGTCCGCCGTCGTAGCCTGAGCGCACGCGCTCGCGCGAGCGCGCCACAATGACCCGAGACACGGCGGCGTACGCCAGCGATCGGTCGGCTTCCCGCCGCGCGGCGTTTCGGAGCGAGGGAAGGCCCAACGCCGCGAGCGCATGGTCGCGCAGAAAGAGTCGAAGCAGATGGAGCAGATCCGAAACGCAGTTGTGGATCGGCGTCGCGGTCACGAGGAGCACGCGACTGCCGACCACGAGGCGCGCAAGCGCGCGATACCGGTTCGTGTCGGGATTTCTGAAACGATGGGCTTCGTCGACGATGACGGTCGGACGGCCGGACGGTCTGACGGTCGAGACGCTCAGTGACTCGTGAGTAATGACTGGGGTGTCTGCCACGCCGAATCGGTCCAGCAAATCGCGCCACTGCGACACGAGAACGGCCGGGACGACAAGGCTGAATGGCTCCCGCGTGGCCAAGGCGACGGCGAGCGCGACGTACGACTTACCCAGGCCCACTTCATCGGCGAGCAAAGCCCCGCCATGCCGTGCCACGATCGTGGTCAGCCGCTCTGCGGCGGGGACTTGGTGCGGCGCGAGCCATGCCGGCCAGGTGGCGGACGACGTCGCGATCGACGCCAGTGGCGCTCCGTCGAGCAGGGCCCGCGCCGCGCTGGCGACGACCGCGCGCGGCGCCGCCTCCGCCGTCGGCTCGAGCGCGACGGTGAGAGGCTCAGCAACCGGAACGAGGTGCTCAGAGAGAATCCGCGGCCAGCGCGCGACGGTCGGCGGCATCGAGGTGAAAAGCGTCAGCGACGAGGTCGTCAGCGGGCTCGGCGCACTGGCCGCGGCGGGTGAGCTCTGCCCAAACCGCCCCGGGGGCCGGTACCGGCAAGCCACGCACCACGCGGGCGTTGAAGCGGCGGAAGCCACCGCGCGCGGGATCGGCGACGAGGCGAGCCAGCGCGGTGAGCCAGCAGGAATTGAACAGCGCGGCCAACGCCGCGGCGTCGAGGGCGTCGCGTGTTGCGATGCCGTAGACGGTATTGAGCGGCACCAGCTCCGCGGCCGGGACTGCCGCGGTGAGGCGACGGCCAAGGTCGGGCCACACCACACGATGCACGGCGAGCCCGAGGCCGGTCCGGAACAGCTGCCACGGTGGTCCCGCTCGGTAGTCGGCTCGCCGGCGCAAGCGCTCCTCATGGCGTGAGAGACGCTCACTGAGCTCGCGCGGCAGGCGCGCGAGCGGCAGGCCGTCGATGCCGTGGGTCCAGAGTACGTAGCGGCGCGGCCGGCAGCGCCAGGCGGTGACGTCCCGCCCCCGTACCGCCGGTCGCGAACCCGAACAATCGCGATCGACCAGGAAGAGATCGTCGGCGCCCGTTTTCACACCGAGCTGCGGCCTCCAATGATCGCCGACGGACGGAAACTGGGCGCGCACCCGCCGGCTCACCCGCTCCGCAGCCGGCGCCAGGATCCAGGGACCGTCGCGCTGCAGCTGCCGTTGAGAGACTGACGGTGCAGCGGCCTTGGGACCCAGAGCGGTGGCTGCCAGCTCCGTCCCGGTGGGATCGGCTCGCGCCACGACCAACGCCATCGGGTACACCGCCGCGCCAAAGCTCCGGGCCACCGGTTCCGGCAGAGGGGACACACGTTCGATACGCGCACTGTGGCTGAGCCATCGGCGCAAGGGTTCAGCGTAACCGCTGGTTGCCAGTTTTGCCGGAATCAGCAGCGCCACGACACCGCCCGGGCGGGTGAGCTCCAGGGCACGCTCGGCGAAGGCGACGGCACGATCGGGCAAATGGGCAAAACCGTGTGTCGCGGACGGACGCCAGCAGGTGTAGCGCGCTGCGAGCGTTTCGCGCACGCGCGGCGCCAGGCGCTCGGCCCGTACCCACGGCGGGTTCCCGGTTACGAGGTCGAACCCCCCGTGAACCATCACATCCGCGAAATGGGACTCGAACGAGAAGAACGGCGCCGCGCCTTCGAGTCGCAGTTTCCGCCGCGCGGTTCGTAGGTCCCGCATGCTCTGTCGCAGCCGCGCGAGCCGCAGCCGCTGCTCGAGGTCGAGGCCACGCCTCCGGCCGAACAGGTCGCGATTGCGGCCGGCATCGAGTAGCTCGGCGACTGCCGACTCCAGCGCCGCGCAGCCATCGTCGAGGAGCTTCCGCGCGAGCGCGGTTTCCGCCCGGCTCAACTCCGCCTGGGCAGAACGCTTCGCTAGACCTGCGAGGGAGAAGTGTGTGCGGCGCGCCGCGGCGAGTCGCCGTACTTCGGCAGCGCTCCCACGAAAGGCGCGGCCGCCGAGGGATGCCGCCATCATCAGCGGATCGAGGAGCGCGTCACCCTGAAGGACATGCCCGTCGAGGTTGGGCAGCGGCGCAATCCGGGTCACTTCGGTGCCCTCCTCCTCGGCGACGAGCGCAAGCCACAATCGCAGCTCGGTGAGGCGCACGGCTGTGGGTGTCAGATCTACGCCGAACAACGAGCGCGCCAGCACGTCGCGCTTGACGGCCAGAGCCGGCCCGTCGCCGGCCGCGCGCCGAAGGTTTACCACCTCATCGAGTGCTCCGAGCAGGAACGCACCCGACCCTGCGGCCGGGTCGAGCACCGTCAGCCCGCGCAGGTCGGGAGCGGGATGCGGCGCGACGCCTTCGTGCACCCAGCGGGCAGCGGCAGTCGGGGGAATCGCGAAACGATGGGTGAGCGCGGCCTCGAGCCCCGCTCGGACCATCTCCCGCACGAGAAAGGCCGGCGTGTAGTAGCTCCCGCTGTTCCGCCGTTCGTCGGGGTCCATCACGCCTTCGAACACGCGGCCGAGCATGTCGGGCGCGACGAATTCGCCGGCATCATGCTCGCGGACGGAAAAGTGAAAACGCTCGAACAGCTTGTCGAACGCATCGCGCCACTCGCTGTTGCCCCAGACGGCCGGGCCGTGCCGCCGCTCCAGCGCCGAGGGCTCGAATAGGCCGCCGTTGAGGAATGGGATCTCGCCCAAGCCCCGAGCGACTGCGCCGCGCTCCGCAGGCGGCCGATTCAACGCTCCGAAACAGAGCGCGTTGAGAAAGGAGCGGTGAAAGTGGCGCCGGCAAGCGACCGCCCGATCGAGCAGGTGCGCCACGTACCGGGTATCGCCGTTCAGCCAACCCTTCGATTGGATGAAATAGAGGAAGAGCACGCGCGTGAGTGCCGTGAGCGTCAGCGCGTGACGGTCCACGCGCGATCGTGGAGTCGGGAGCCGCTCGGTGAGGTTGTCGAGCGTCTGCCTGAACGCACGGAAGAACCTTGGCGTAACGCCCTCGCTCGCGAGCACCTCGCCGATCCGCAGCGAGAGCGCGAGCGCCGATTCTGCCTTTGCAGGGGCGAGCCGTTCGAGCGTCGCCAGGGACGAACCGGACGGATTCGCGAGCTGAATGCTCGCCATACGCACTCCCACGGGACCGGCCGCGCAAACGAGACGAAGTGGCTGGCCTCCCAGTGCACAGGCGAGGCCGCGTTCGGCTCCGGCGGAGAGTCGCCGTGCCGCGGTGCGCGCCGCCTCCTCGGGAGCGGCAGCCTCGAGCGCAAAGACCCGAAATGCGCCGTGCCGCGCGATCAGCGCGGCACGATCGATGTTCGTTGTCTCACCGAGCCATGCCTGCACGGGCACCGGCTCCCAGGCTGCTTCATAGCCGAGCGCCGCGAACAGCTCGCGGAGACTCTCGATTTGTGTGGTGCGGGCCAGGATTTGCCGCAACACCAAAAGCCCCTCGTGAAAGAGGGGCTAAGGTGGGCTTGTCTCGTTATGAATTAGGTACCGAACGACCGCAGACGGTGGCTATTACGTGCCCTTCTTCAGTCTGATCTCCCCGTTCACCGTGCTCAGATTGAGCCCCCGCCCACCGGCGCCGATCGTGCCACGAATCCGCCGGTTGCTGAACCGCCCGGAAACCGTAAGCGGCCAGTCGGTCTCGATGTCGCCGTTCACGGTGTTGGCTCTGATGTCGGTGTCGAGCTTCCCAGGCATAATCAGCGTGATCCCGCCGTTCACCGTGCTGAACTCGAGATCGTTGGTCCAGTCCGCCCGGCCCATCTCGGCGTACACCGAGCCGTTCACGGTCGACGCCTCGACGAGGCCGGTCGTGCTCACGCGTACGCTGCCGTTCACGCTGCTCGCCCGCACGTCGCCCTTCAGACCCTCCGCGCGCATTTCGCCGTTCACCGTCTGGCCGTTGAACTCGATGCCGGCGGGGACCTGCACCTCGAAGTCGACCGTCACGTCGTTGTTGTCGGTGCTCGAATGCCAGCGATCGCCCGGCTCGCAGCTGTTCTCCTGGCGCGCGTGGCGCGGCGTGGGATAGACGGCGCAGATCGTGATGCCGTCGTCCGATTCCACGACCTCGATCTTCACGTCCTCGGGATCGGAGCGGCGTGAATGCTTGCGCGCGTTCACGACGGCCTCGGCGCCACTGGCGAGTACCGCCCGCACATCGCCGTTCACACCCTTTACTTCGAGCCGCTTTCCGGCGGCGAGCCTGCCGTGCCAGTTGAAATCCTGGGCGTCTACACTGGCTGCGGCCACTGCGCTGACCAACGCTGTGATCAAGAGACTACGCATCGGACCTCCGACCTGATACGGCGTGAAACTGCGTGTGAATGCGTGGAACGGCGTACGCTTCTCAACGCCTTCATACGCCTTTTCACGCAGTTAGTGTGTCCATTTGTACGTTTTCGCGTGCTTCCGGCTGTAGGTGCGGGCGAACTGCTGCGCGTATTTGGGAGCGTATTCCTTCGCGTACTTCGCAGCGTAATCCGCGGCGTAATTCGCCACATTGGCACTGACGGCGGTCGCGATGCTCGAGCCGTCGAAATGGAAGTCGAAGTCGAAGTCCGCGTCGTTGTCATTGTCATTGTCGTTATTGCGGTGTTGCTTGGTCTTCCACTGATCCTTGTTGTGCTCGGGCATCTCGATCTCCACTTCACCGGGGCGGCGCAGCTGGATGTCGCCATCGAACGTCTCCACCTCGAGCCGCGCCGGCGTGGCGCACCGGCCAATGCCGAATGTGAAGCGGTGCTTGCCGGCACGCATCGTGTCTACCGTGAAGCTTGCATCGAAGTCGCCGTCGAATGTCGAGACCGAACCGGAGACGCACGCCCCCGGAGGAATCACCACCGTCACGTCGCCGTCATGGGTCGCCAACCGGTAGCTGCCGCCCGCTTTGATCGTGCCGTCGTGGGTGATATCCCCATCCACCGTGTTGACGTCGACATTGGCCGCGTCGATGCGGCCTAAAATGATGTCGCCGTCGACGGTTTCGACCGTGATGTCGCCGACCGCGTCGGTAATGGTGATATCGCCTTCAACGGAGTTTACTTCGATACGTCCCTTGGTCTTGGCAAGTGTCACTCCACCTTCGACCGATTTGAGTGAGATGCTGCCCGTACCGCCCGTAACCTCGATATCGCCCTGCACGGACTCGGCCTGCACGGCGCCGCCCGCCCCATCGACACTGATGTCGGTATACGTGCCGCTCAGCGACATCGCCATCCAGGTGGGCACGGTAATGTCGAGATCCACGATGGACGGCGGGCCACGCCGGCCGACCGAGCGCACCAGCACGGTGCTGCTGGAGGTCGAGACATCGACTTTGCTGCGGCTCGAGTGGCTGGCGCGCACGCGCACGTTGTTCTGATTCCAGGTGTGCACCACGATCTCGCCGCCGAAGTTATTGACGTCGAGCCGGGCACCCTGCTGGACCGCGACCGTCGTGTCGCCGCTGCCTTGTCCCTGTCCCTGTCCGCGCCCCTCTCCCTGTTGCGGGAGGGCGAGTGTGACGGCGGCTAATGTCGCGAGTGTCGTCAACATGTCGTGCTGCTCCCCTCTAGCTCTCGCTGGATGCGAGCGCGTTGGCGCGCCGCAGCAGGTCGATCTTCTGTCGCATGGTGTTTGCCAAATGGACATTCAGGTACGTGTTGTTCGGATCGCGCCGCAGCGCGTGCTGAGCCTGCCCGATCGCGCGATCGATGATCGCGAGGTTCTCGCGCACGATCCGCACGGTGGCGGTGTCGAGCTTGCTCTCGTTGACCGACAGCGCATCCTGGAGCTCCGCGATCGCCATGTCCGACTGCACCTTCCAGCGGGCGTCGCGGTACTGCCGCGGAGGAACCGCGGGACTCGGCGGCTCGAGAGTTGTTCCGGTCGGTTGAGTACCCGAGTGCAGCATCATCCACGCGCTGCCGCCCGAGAGCAGCACCAGCGCGATGCTCGCGGCGAGTAACTGCGGGATGGAGAAGCTGAACCGGCGCGCGGGAGTGCTTACCACGGGCCGCCGGCCCGTGGTCAGCCGAGCCCTTATGTCGGGCCACAGATCAGTCGCAGGCGTCGTGTCTTGCAGCGTCTTGGCGCGCGTGACCACCTGCCGCAGCTCCGCGAGCGTCGCGTAGCAGCGCCCGCAGGTTGCGAGGTGCGCCTCGAGCTTCACGCGCTCATTGTTGTCGAGCTCGCCGTCGATGTACTCAGACAGCCGATTGGTCCACAGATCGTTCATCGTTCCAAATGCCTCCGCAGCGCCATCCGCGCATGATGCAGCTGCGATTTCGAAGTGCCCGGCACGACGCCGAGCATGCGCGCAATCTCTTCGTGACGATACCCTTCCACATCGTGTAAGACGAACACCTGCCGTGCTCCCTCAGGAAGACTTGCCAGCGCTTCCTCGAAATCCATCGACAGCTCCGGCGTCACCCGTTTGCTCGAAAGACCCTCGAGCGGCTCTTCTGCGTTGATGAAGCGGCCCCGCTCGATCCCGACCGTCTTCCGCCGGGCCAAAACCACGTTCACCGCCAGCCGGTGCAGCCAGGTTCCGAACGCCGACTCGCCGCGGAACGTCGACAGCTTCTGCCACGCCCGGATGAAGACGTCCTGCGTCACATCGTCCGCTTCATCGGCGTCGATCATCCGGCGCACCAGCGTATGGACCCGGGCAACGTGGGTCCGGTACAAGCGCTCGAATGCAGTGGCGTCCCCGCTTGCCGCGAGTGCCGAGTCGGCAGCTATGGAGTCAGCAGTCAGAGTGTCCTCGAGCACCTGTCTGGGCATGCACGGTCTTGGATATGCAAGCAGGGCAAAAGGTTGTAGTTAGATTGGGGCGACATGACGCCTTCCATTGTAGCCGTTCTGGCCATCGGCGGACTGCTCGGCCTGAGGCATGCCTTTGAGCCAGACCATCTTGCGGCCGTCTCCACCCTGGCGACAAGACCTGGCGGGAGGCGCCTTTGGAGCGCCGGCCGGCTGGGGCTGATCTGGGGACTTGGGCATACGGTCACGGTCGGCGCGGTAGCGCTACTGATCATCGCGCTGGGGGTGCGGCTGCCCGCGGGGCTTTGGCCGGCGGCGGAGCTGGTCGTCGCTGGCCTCCTCATCCTGTTGGGGACGCTCGTGATCTGGCGCTACGTGCGCGGCCGCTGGCACTTGCATGCTCACGTGCACGCCGCTGCTGCCCCGCACTTCCACCTGCACAGTCACGCCGTCGATCCTAGCCACGGGCACACGCACCCGGTGGTCGACGCGCGGCGATCGCTCGGCTTCGGCATTGCGCACGGCCTCGCGGGGAGTGGCGCCATTGCCGCGCTGCTCGTCGCGGCCGTTCCCGACACCCTGTCCCGGCTGGTCTACTTCGCGGCGTTCAGCGCGGGAACGATCGTCGGAATGCTCGGCGTGTCGTTGACGTTGTCAGTGCTCGTGCGGCTGGCCGCTGAGCGCAGTACGCGCTGGGCAACGATGCTCCACGTCGGCGCGGCGGTGGCGAGCGTAGTAGCCGGAGTGGTCCTCGCGCAACAGGTGATCATGCGCTAGCGATTCTACTAGCTCGTATAAGTGCGCCCGCGCCATTCGATCAATCGCCGGCCGCGCCAGGCCGATCGCAACATAATGAAGGCGACGACGGCTGAGCCGAGCGGATAAAGCAGGGCGTACCAGACCGGCGCTCGTTCGTGGGCGTACACCACGATCCAGGTGAGCAGCGATACGACGGTAGCGACGGCGGCCCAGTGCCAGCCGTTCGCGAGCCACAGGATCGGCGGTGCCACCCAGAACAGCGCCGGTAACCACAGCAAGTACGGAACTACCGCGCGAACGAGGGCGATCGGCGGCGCCATCAGCGGCGCGCCCGACGCGAGGTTTTTGGACCAGCCGGCAATGATCTCGCGCAGCGAGCCGTACATGCGCGTGGCCATGAAGTCACGCGCCTGCGCGATGAAGATGTCTTTGCCCGCCCGCACGTAGCTCTGCGCCAACAGCAGGTCGTCGGTGACGCTGTGTTTGACCGCCTCGTGCGTGCCGACGGCTTCGTACGCGCCCCGCGTCGTCAAAATGAATTGACCGTTCGCAATCGCATTCCAGTACGTGCGCGTGCGGTTTACCGAGGCGAGATACGCGAAGCGGCTCTCGAGCGCGACAAAGACCTGCGGTTGAATCAGCCGTTCCCAGAAGGTGCGCATCTCCTGGCGCGGCAGCACGGTGAACAGGTCGACGCGCTCGGTCTGCAGGCCCCGCACCGCGCGCGGCAGCAGCTCAGGCTCGTGCCTGGTGTCGGCGTCCGCGAATACCAACAACTCGCCCCGGGCAATCTTGTAGCCTTGGACGATCGCCCACTGCTTCCCGAACCATCCCGGCGGCAGCTCGGCGCCGCGTACCAGCCGTACGCGGTTGCCGGTCGCAGCCTCGACGATCTCGGCCGTGCCGTCGGTCGAGCGGTCGTCCACGACGATCACTTCGATCGGCGCGTAGGTGGTGGCGAGTATGGATCGCACGCAGTGCTCGATGTTGCGGGCCTCGTTGCGCGCGGGGATGATGACGGAGACGAGCGGGCCGGCCGTGAGCGGCTCGTAGTCGCCGAGCCGGGAGCCGTGGATGAGGTACCGAGCCAGGATGACCAGCAGCGCCACGATCCACGGCGCCGCGAGCAGCCACGTCATTTCCGATTCTCGAACGACGCAACCACCACGGCGCTCGCCAGATGTCCAGTGACGTTCGTCATGGTGCGGAACATGTCGGAGATGCGATCCAGGCCCAGCAGGATCGTAAGGCCGGCGATGGGCAGCCCCGTCGACTGGAACGCGGGCACCAGACTGATCACTCCCGCGGAGGGAACCGACGCGACGGTCAGCGAGGCCAGGAACACGGCCGCCCCCGCTGCCAGCATCTCTCCCACGCCGAACGGCAGGCCGTACAAGCGGGCGACGAAGACCACCGCAATCGCTTGAAACACCGCGCTGCCGCCGCGATTCAAGGTCGCGGCGAGCGGCAACACGAAGCCGGAAACGGGGCGGGGGATCTGCAGGTCCCTGTCCGCGGCGTCGATCATCAATGGCAGCGCAGCCATCGACGACGTGGCGGAGAAGCCCATCAGCATCGCTGGATACGCCGCGCGCAGAAACCTGATCGGCGACATCCGCGCGAAGAACGCGACGCTCGGCAAGTACACCAGCGCAATCAGCAGGATCACCCCGATGATCACCGCAGCGACGAACCAGAGCATGGCTCGCACCAGACTCCAGCCGAACTGCGTCACGATCGGCGCTACGAGGGCAAAGATGCCGATCGGCGCGAACAGCAGCACCCAGTGAATGATGCGAATGAGCGCGTCGGTGGCGGCGTCGGCGATGTTGGTCAGTGGGGCTCGCTTTTCGACTGGCAGCGTCGCCGCCGCAATGCCGAAGATCGTGACGAACACGATCACGGGGAGCAGGTTGCCGTCGGCCGCTGCCTTGAACGGATTGGCCGGCACCAGCTGCACCAGAAATTGCAGGCCGGTGGGGATATTCTCCGCGGCGCGCTCAATAAAAGTCGCGTCGGCACCGGCGGCCGCGCGCAGGGCGGTTTGTTGCTCAGGCGTCACCGCTGCGCGCGGGAGCACGAGCGCGCCGACCAGGAAGCCGAGCAGGATTGCGACGATCGCAGTCGCCCAAAAGAACGTGAGCGTGCGCACGACGAGCCTCCCCACCGTGCGCAAATCACCCAGCTTGGCGATCCCCGCGAACAGCGCCGTCGCAACCAAGGGAATCACGACCATCGACAAGAGATTGAGGAACAGCGATCCCAGAGGCCGGATGTCGCGCAGCACATCGGCGAGCGCGGGATATCCGCGCTGCGCCAGCCCGGCGGCCAGGAGTCCGAGCAGGAGCCCAGCTATCAGGCCGATTCCCATCCACACGTGGCTTCTCATCGGATGTCGGCTATAATATCGCCATGCCAGACACAACACACGCGCAGGTAAAAACTCCGAAGTGGGCGCTCATCCTGGGAGCCTCGAGCGGGTTCGGGGAAGGGGCGGCCAGGGCGCTCGCGCAGGCAGGCTATGATATCGTGGGCGTGCACCTGGACCGCAAGGCGGGCCTCGAGCACGTCGCCGAGATCCGCCGCGACATCGAAAAACTCGGCCGCAAGACGCAGTACTTCAACATCAACGCCGCCGACGAAGAAAAGCGCAACGAAGTCCTCGCCGAGCTCGCCAAACAGAAGCTCAACGTCGCCGTGCTGCTGCACTCGCTCGCGTTCGGCACGCTGAAGCCGTACATCGGGGACGACGTTCTGACGAAAATGAACGTCGACATGACGCTCGACGTCATGGCGCATTCGCTGGTCTATTGGTCGCAGGGGGTCGTCAAACACGGGCTGATGGGGAAGGGCGGCCGGATCTTCTCGATGACGTCGTCCGGGTCGACGCGCGTGTTCGCGACCTACGGCGCGGTTTCGGCGGCGAAAGCGGCGCTCGAGTCCCATACCCGCCAGCTGGCGCTCGAGCTCGCGCCCCACGGGATCGCCGTCAACGCCCTGCGGGGCGGCGTGACCGATACCCCGGCGCTGCGCAAGATTCCCGGGAACGAGAAGCTCGTCGAGATCGCGACACAACGGAATCCGCACCACCGGCTCACGACCCCCGCCGACCTCGGCGGCGCAATCGTGGCGCTGACCAATCCCGGCGCCGACTGGATCACGGGCAACGTGATCAACGTCGACGGCGGCGAGGAGATCTCTGCCTAGGGGCTCGGGGCTGGGGATTAGGGACTGGTGAAAACCCTCCAGGAAGCACGGATCAACCTGCGCGACTACCGGCCGACCGAAATTCCCCTGGAAGTTGGGATGATTCCGGCCGCGGTCGCCGTGATCCTCCACGACGGCGACGACGGGCTGGAAGCGTTGTTCATCCGCCGCGCGGTCCGCGCCGGCGACACTTGGTCAGGGCAGATCGCCTTTCCCGGCGGCCGGCGCGATCCCGGCGATGCCGATCTCCTGGCGACCGCAATCCGCGAAACGATGGAGGAAGTCGGCGTCGATTTGTCCGCCGCGGAACGGCTCGGTGTGCTCGACGACCTGTACCCGCGGACGCCGGTGCTCCCGCCCGTCGTCGTTCGCCCTTTTGTATTCGCGTTGACAGCCCGGCCAACCATTGTCGCCGGCCCGGAGGTCCAGGACACCTTTTGGGTGTCGTTCCGGGCCCTTCAGGCCCCGGCCGCACAGGGAGAGGTCATAGTCGATCATCCTGGCATCCCCCGACGGGTACTTCCCGCGTATACACTGGGGAATCGCACTATCTGGGGCATGAGCGAGCGCATTCTCACGCCGTTAATTAGCCTAGTTTCTTAGTCATACAAAATCCACATCTTCGCTTGACAATATTTGAGACTTAGGCTAGCCTAACGGCCTGTCTCGTTGACAGGGCATTGTCCCCAGAGGGTGCGATGAACGCCACGACTCGATCACCACAACCGCCGCTGACACGGTCCGTCGAAGACTATCTCAAATCTGTTTTTCATCTCACCAGCCAGGGCGGTTTCGCGACGACGAGTGACATCGCGGAAATGCTCTCCGTCGCGCCTCCGTCGGTGAGCGGCATGATGAAGCGGCTCTCCGAAACCGGGCTCATCGAGCACGTTCCGTATCGCGGCGTGCAGCTCACACCGCAGGGACGTCGCGCGGCGCTGCAAATGATCCGTCGTCACCGCATTCTCGAATCGTACCTCACGAGCAGGCTGGGCTACGACTGGGGCGACGTGCACGTCGAAGCCGAGCAACTGGAGCATGCGGTGTCGGAGAAGTTGATCGGGCGCATGGCGGATGCGCTGGGCGAGCCACGGTACGATCCGCACGGCGCGCCGATTCCCACCGCGGCCGGGGAAATCGAGGAAGCGGAGCTCGTCACGCTCGCCGAGACGGAAGTGGGCAGCAGCGTCGTGCTTCAGGAGGTCGGCGACGAGAACACGGAGCGGCTGCACTACCTCGCCGAGCAGGGGCTAACGCCGGGCGTTCATCTGACGGTGATCGACCGGCAGCCGTTCAATGGTCCGACGATCGTGCGCCTGGGCGACGGGACCACCCGCGTCGTGGGACAGGAGCTGGCGTTGCTCCTCCTCTGCAGGCCCGTCGATGGCGAATAGCGCGATCGACGCCGGTTGGCGCCATTCGCGGCTGACACCCAGCCTCGCCGAGGTCTACCGCACCGTTCCGGTCAGACCGGGCGCGTGGTGGAAGAAGGCCCTCGCGTTCGCCGGTCCGGGATACCTCGTCGCCGTGGGCTACATGGATCCCGGCAACTGGGCCACCGATCTCGCGGGCGGTGCGCGGTTCGGCTACACCCTGCTCACCGTCATCCTGTTGTCGAACTTGATGGCGATCCTGTTGCAGGGTCTCGCCGCAAAACTCGGCATCGTGAGCGGCCGCGATCTCGCGCAGGCGTGCCGCGATCACTATTCGCGCCCGGTTTCGTTTTTCCTGTGGATCATCTGCGAGATCGCGATCGCCGCGTGCGATCTCGCGGAAGTCATCGGCTCCGCGATCGCCCTGAACCTGCTGTTCGGCATCCCGCTCGCGTGGGGGATCATCATCACGTCGCTCGACGTCCTGATCGTGCTCTACATGCAACACAAGGGATTCCGGTTGCTCGAGGCCCTGGTCGTCGTCTTGATCGCGACGATCGCCGGCTGCTTCCTGTTCGAGATTCTGATCTCCAAGCCCGAAGCCGGCGCGGTGTTCGCGGGGTTCATACCGAGTGCGTCGATTCTGACGGATCCCGACAAGCTCTATATCGCGATCGGCATCCTGGGCGCGACGGTGATGCCGCACAACCTGTATCTCCACTCCTCCGTCGTGCAGACGCGGAGCTACGATGAGACGCCGGCGGGCAGGCGGGAGGCTGTGAAGTTCGCGTTCATCGATTCGACCGTCGCGCTCTCGTTCGCGCTCTTCATCAATGCGGCGATCCTCATCGTCGCGGCGGCGACATTCCACCGCGCCGGTGAAACGAGCGTGGCGGAAATCCAGGACGCGTATCGCCTGCTGACACCGCTCCTCGGTGTGACAGGGGCGAGCGCGGTGTTCGCCTTCGCGCTGCTCGCATCCGGGCAGAACTCGACGCTTACCGGGACACTCGCCGGTCAAATAGTGATGGAAGGATTCCTGAACATCCGGATCCGACCGTGGCTCCGGCGATTGATCACCCGGCTGATCGCGATTGTGCCCGCGGCCCTGACGGCTATCTTCTTCGGTGAGCACGGCACTGCCCAACTCCTGATCCTCAGCCAAGTGATTCTCAGCCTGCAGCTCTCGTTCGCCGTCTTTCCGCTGGTGATGTTCACCTCGGACCGCCTGAAGATGGGCGAGTTCGTGAATCCCCGGTGGCTGAAAATCCTGGCCTACGTCGTGGCGGTCTTCATCGCGACCTTGAACGCCTACTTGCTGGTGCGGGTCGTCGGCGGCTGGATCAGCTGATGTACAAGCGCATTCTCGTCCCGCTCGAAAATGGCCCGGCCGACGCAGCCATTCTCCAGCACGTCACCGGCCTCGCGAAGCTGCTCGGCGCCCAGGTGCTCCTGCTGCATGTCGCCGATGGCTGGGCGGCGCGCAACATGGAGCAGCTCAACCTGCGCGAGTCGCAAGAAATGAAAGAGGACCGGGCCTATCTGGAGCGGATGTCCCAGGAGCTGCGGCAGGCAGGGATCGACGTGGATGCGGTGTTGGGGGCTGGGGATCCGGCGAAGGAAATCGCGGCGACGGCGGAGCGGGAGAAGGTCGATTTAATCGCGATGGCAACGCACGGGCATTCCTTGCTGAGCGATGTGGTTCATGGCACCACCGCGACAGCGTTGCGACACGTCAGCCGGATTCCGATTCTGATGGTGCGCGCGCCTGCTCCAGAGCCCTGAGAATGGCGCTGAGACGGCGGTCTCGCGCCTCCCGTAGGAACTCGACCTTCCCCTTGTAGGCCCTCTCGATCGACTGCGTCAACGCCCGCTGCTGCTCGGGATCGAGCTGCGCCCAGTGGGCGAGCTGCTGCCACCAGCTCTCGAAGCTCGCCAGCAGGTGCTGTGTAAAGCTGCGGATCCCGCCCTCCCCGGCCGCGAGGTGGTAGGTG
>Ga0193711_1000082_pt1 | contig 17088 bp, 15 predicted proteins | sample H3m2metaG_FD_144922 | JGI IMG/M metagenome (GOLD analysis project Ga0193711, IMG submission 144922) | Soil microbial communities from a riparian zone of the East river system, Colorado, United States - H3m2 | ecosystem: Environmental > Terrestrial > Soil > Riparian zone | place: USA: East River...
CCTGAAGCATGTCGCCTACTTGCTGGAAGCAGCCGTTCGGGACGGCGACCTCGTAGCGCGCATTGGGGGAGAAGAGTTCGCCATCTGGCTCCCACGGACGCCGCTCGCGCCGGGGCTCGAAGTCGCCGAGCGCATTCGGCAGTCGATCGCGGGCAGCACGTGGATGTGGCGCAGCTCGCCCTACATCGTCACGACGTCGTGCGGTGTGGCATCCTACCCCGATCCGATCGCCGACCTGATGAACCTGCGCGCCGCGGCGGATGCGGCGCTGTATCGAGCGAAGCAGGCCGGGCGGAACCGCGTTGAAAGGGCTACGGCCGTCGGGTCGTGATCGTGCGGATCTGCGTGGAGGACGGTACGATGAGGCGAGGCGCGATCGGGTAGGCAACCCCTTGCGACGCCGACTGGGCTGGCGCCGCGGGCGGAGGCAGTGGCGGCGTGAAGCGCTGATGGAATCCGTGTGTGACCGGCACAAAGTACGGGACGTAGACCGCCGTGGGCGCCGGGGCAGTCTGGTAGACCAGTTGGGCCGGGGCAGCAGGCGCGCTGGTGATCGAAACGCTGCCGCTGTTTACACCGCAGAACGAATTCGTGAGCGAGGCGTTCGCGCAGTCGACCGCGTTGGTAGCCATGGCAGGGGGCGCCGCGGCGACCTGCGTGCCGTGACGCACGCAGCTCAGGCACACGTCAGGTTGTCGGGGTGTGCGGCGGTTCGCGATTGTGCCCCGGTTCTCGTACAGCGTCGCACCATAGTCGTACGGACGCCCGTCCGTGACGCGCTCGGCGATGTCGAGCAATGCGGCGAGCGGGTCGCCGGCCGTCGGCTGGAGCAGCCAGGCGCCGCCGTAATTCCAGGTCGATCCTGCCGCCACGCCGGCGCGAAGCGCCGTGAAATCGAAGGGCCAGCTTGACCGGATCGCTACAAACGTGGCGGCGGTGCCCTGCGCTCTGGGAGGCAACGACATCCGCAACGGCGTGTCGCCGGGCACCCACGTGTCGAGGTCGGGCTCGAGTGGAAACAGCACACTGATCCGCCCCTCCGCGCTCACGTGCAGCAGGGTGACGTAGCCAGGGTCGCGCAGGGACACGGCAACGGTGGAGTCGGTACGCCAGACGCGGATCGGAGCTGCCGTCGGCGTGCGGGCCGGTGCGGGCGTGGCTACCTGCGTGAGTAACGCGAGGGCGAGGATCATATGGGGCCTGTGTTTATACGGTACCCCGTTGGCTGGAGAAGGGAAAGGGGCTAGTTTGCTAGGCGACCTTTCGGGGGCGACAGGCTTCGACGGGTTTGGCGAGGGTAACGTTGCGTGCCCAGGTTCTCAGTCACCTGGTAAATCAACTGGGAAACTACAAAAGCCAACTCTGAACTGGCTCTGGCTGCGTAAGCTTCGGCTTCACGCACCTGCGTGAGTGGCAGCCCGCCTGAGGCGGCGCTCACGTATCGCAAAGTCGGGCTGGTGGCACTTGGGGCCTCAACGGGTGCCGCGAGAGATTGCAGAGGCTTGTTGCTACCAGGGCTGACCAGGCGCCGAGGTAGTGAGACCACCAAAGCCAGGTCTACGCACGTAGTGGCGGTATCGGAGTCATGCTCGGACCGGGGTTCAATTCCCCGCGCCTCCATTGCGAACGGGAAACGTCTCTGACGTTTCCCGTTCGGCATTCTCCGCCAAGCCGAATGATGACCCACGAGCAGTTCGACGCGCTGGTGCGCGACGTGGAGAGCTACGCCCGCACCAACCGCCGCGGCTACCGCGCGCGGGTGGCGGCGCTCGCCCTCCTGGGCTACGCGTACGTCTGGATGATCCTGCTGATCTGCCTCGCCGCGCTCGTATTCCTGATCTGGTTGGCGGTGACGAGCCACACCCTGAACGTCGCGATCGGCAAGTTCGGATTGATCCTCCTGGTCTTCGTCTATGCCATCGCGCGGGCGCTCTGGGTTCGCTTCGAAGCCCCCGCGGGGATCCTCCTCTCGGAGCGAGACGCCCCCGCGATCTTCGGGCTCGTCGCCGAGCTGTGCCAGGCGCTCCACACTCCGCGATTTCACGACGTCCTCCTGACCGACGATTTCAACGCCGCCGTCTCGCAGCAACCGCGGCTCGGTCCCTTCGGCTGGTATCGGAACTACCTCATGCTCGGCCTGCCCCTGATGCAGGCGCTGTCGCCGGAGGAGTTTCGGGCAGTGTTGGCGCACGAGCTGGGACATCTGTCCCGCGAACACGGCCGCTTCGGCGCCTGGATCTATCGAGTGCGGGTCGCCTGGATGCGCCTCGTGCAGCAGCTCCAGGCCGAGCGGCATTGGGGCTACAAGGTGTTCGACTGGTTCCTGAAACGCTGGGCCCCGTACTTCAATGCGTACTCGTTCGTGATGGCCCGCGAGCAGGAGTACGAGGCCGATCACTTTGCGGGCCGCCTCGCGGGCAAGGTGGAGATGGGGCACGCACTCGTCGGCATGGAAGTGCAGGGCGCGCGCCTATCGCGGGCGTATTGGCCGTCGCTCTTTCGCCGCGCGGCGAGTTCGCCGGAGCCGCCGCCCGGTGTCTTGCAGGCGCTGGGGGAGACGGTGCGCGCGCCCTTCCCAGTCGAAGACGGCCGGCGCTGGCTCGTGGCCGCGCTCAACCGGCGCACGGGCAACGAAGACACCCATCCCAGCCTCGCCGATCGGCTGAGGGCCCTTGGCGTGGCCGCGCCGCCTCCGGAGACTGCCTTGCGCGCGCGGACGGGCCCCAGCGCGGCCGAACAGTACCTGGGTGCAGCGCTGCCCCGGCTCGGGGAGCGCGTCGAGGCGTTGTGGCGCCGCGCCGTCGAACCGGGGTGGCGGGCGAAGCACGAACTCGACGTCCGCCAGCAGAAGCGGCTCACGGCACTGGAGGAGAAGGCAGCGCAGAGCCCGCTGGCGCTCAGCGACGCGGCCGAGCGGGCCGACCTCACGTTGAGTCTGCGGGGTGAAGGGGCCGCGCTAGAGCCGCTGCGCGCGGTGTTGCAGCTCGAGCCCGACCATGCGGCGGCGAACTTCGCGCTCGGCGAGATTCTGCTCGATCTCCACGACGAGGCCGGCGTGCAGCACATCGAGCGCGCGGTCACGCGCGACCCATCCGCGCGCGCGCAGGGCTACGAACGGATCTGGGCGTTCTACGAGGCCGAGGGACGGAGCGCGGAGGCTGCCGAGTATCGCCGCCGCGCGTGGCGGCAAGGCGATCTCCTGGAGCTCGCGGCGCCCGAGCGGAAGGACGTGACCGGGCGAGACAGGTTCATCCCGCACGAGCTGCCGGAGGAGGCGCTCGCCCTGATCCGCGTGGTGCTCACGGCGGCGCCCGACATCGCCGAGGCGTATTTCGTCCGCAAGGCGGTAACCCACATGCCCGAGGTTCCGCTCTATGTTCTCGGAGTGAAGATGAAGCTGCCGTGGTACCGCTATCGCTCCCAGACCAAGGAGCGGGCCCTGGTCGATCGGTTGGTGCAGGATGTGCCGGTGCCCGGGCAGTGGTTCGTCGTGGCCCTCAATGACCACACCGCCAAGATTCGGCGGAAGATGCGCAAAGTACCGGGGGCCCAGTTGGTCCGGCGGTGAGCTATATTGGCCGCCGAACCTTCGCGTGGGAGGCGCAATGGGTGCAGGTATGAGTCAAGCGTCGATGCCACCGGGACAACCGGCGGGACAGAGTGTCATGGGTGCGTTGCTGGACTCGTTCAACGTCCTGCACGAGCCCACCGCGGTGTTTACGCGCGTCAAAGAGCGCCCGCGGATTCTGGTGCCGTGGCTGACGGTCTCCGTGTTCATGATGGTCTATGGATTCCTGCTTCGTCCCTACCAGCACGCCGCGATGCAGGCACTGAGCGCGTCCTTGCCACCGGAGACGGCGGCGCGGATGAACAGCGGCGATTCGGTCTTGGGCGTGTTGTTCCTACCGGTGATCTTGTTGATCGGACTGGCCGCCGGATCCGGCCTGCTGGCGCTCGGGGTCGCGCTGACGGGGGCGCAGGCTCGCTACAAGACCTTGATGAGCGTGCTCGCCTACGCGTCCAGCACCACCGTCATCTTTTGGGTGGTGACGATCGCCGTATTGACGACGCGGGGAGTGAGTCAAGTGGCGGACCTCGCGGACGTCCGGGCCCCGATCGGGCTGGACATGCTGGCGCCGGGAGCGGGCTTCTACTTGGGCTCCGTCTTGAACGCTATCAATCCGCTCTCGGTTTGGGGCGTGTGGCTGGCGGGCACGGGCATCGCGGTAACCCATGGCATCTCGCGGGCGACCGGCATCGTAATCACCGCATTCGCCTACCTCATCTGCGTCGCGATTCAGTTCGCGCCGTTGATCTTCCTCAGCATGGCGCTCAAACGGTAGCCTTGGTGCGATTGATCACGCCCGCCTCTTCGAGGGCCGCCTGGGCCGCGGAGAGGCGGGCGATCGCTATCCGGAAGGGTGAGCATGAGACGTAGTTCATGCCCGCGTGGTGGCAGAACTTCACCGAGCTCGGCTCGCCGCCGTGTTCGCCGCAGATGCCGATCTTGAGGTCGGGTCGCGTGGCCCGGCCCAGTTTCACAGCCAGCGTCACCAACTTCCCAACGCCCTCCTGATCCAGCACCTGGAACGGGTCCTCGGCGAGGATACCGCGCTCCACGTACAGCGGCAGGAACCGCCCGGCGTCGTCGCGCGACAAGCCGAACGTCATCTGGGTCATGTCGTTCGTGCCGAACGAGAAGAACTCCGCCTCCTTGGCAATGTCGTCGGCGGTGAGAGCCGCCCGCGGCACCTCGATCATCGTCCCCACCAGGTACGGCACCGCGCGGCCTTCCGCGTGGAAAACTTCCTCGGCGACGCGGCGGATGATCTCCTCCTGAAGACGAAACTCCTCGACGTGCGCGACGAGCGGCACCATCACCTCGACGGTGACCTTCTTGCCTCGCGCCGCGACGAGGGCCCCCGCCTCGAAGATCGCGCGGGCCTGCATCTCCGTGATCTCGGGGTAGCTGATCCCCAGCCGGCAGCCGCGGTGCCCCAGCATCGGGTTCGCCTCGCGCAGTCCCTCGACGGTGCGCTCGAGCTGCGCCACCGGGATCTTGAGTCCTTTGGCGAGGCCGGCGATCTCCTCCCGCGTGTGGGGGAGAAACTCGTGTAACGGCGGATCGAGCAGACGGATCGTCACCGGCAGTCCCGCCATCGCCTCGAAGATCCCCTCGAAATCGTTGCGCTGCATCGGGAGCAGCTTTGCCAGGGCGGTGCGCCGGCCCTGCTCGTCGGGCGCGACAATCATCTCCCGCATCGCCGTGATGCGGTCACCTTCGAAGAACATGTGCTCCGTGCGGCACAATCCCACACCCTCAGCGCCGAACTCCCGCGCCCGGCGCGCATCGGCGGGCGTATCGGCATTGGCGCGCACGCGGAGCCGGCGGCGCGCATCGGCCCAGCCCATCAGCTTGGCGAAGTGCGCGCCCACTTTCGGGAGGACCACCTTGGCGGCGCCGAGAATCACCCGTCCCAGGGTGCCATCCACGGTGATGATCTGACCCTTCTTCACGGTGCGGCCGGCCACGCGGAAGCGCCCCAGACTCGGCTCGACCTCCAGGTCCTTGGCCCCGACGACGCAGGTCTTGCCCATGCCGCGCGCCACCACGGCGGCGTGGCTGGTCATCCCGCCGCGCGCGGTGAGGACCGCGCGCGCGGCCACGATGCCGTGGAAGTCTTCGGGCGAGGTCTCGGGACGCACCAGGATCACGTCGCGGCCCTTCTTCTTCAGCGCTTCCGCCTCGTCGGCGTCGAAAACGACCTCACCCGTGGCCGCTCCCGGCGACGCCGGGAGACCCTTGGCGAGCACGGTCACCGGCGCGCGGGGATCGACCATGGGGTGGAAGAGTTGATCCAGGTCCTGGGGCGGGACGCGCTGCACCGCTTCGTCCTGCGTGATCAGTCCTTCCTCTGCCAGCTCGACGGCGATGCGGACGGCGGCGACCCCCGTCCGCTGCGCGCGACGCGTTTGCAGCATGTAGAGCTTGCCGTGCTCGAACGTGAACTCGATGTCCTGCACGTCCTTGAAGTGCCGCTCGAGCTTCTTCCCCAGGCGGTCCAGGTCACGGTATATCTTGACGAGCTTGCCGCGCTTCATGCGGGCGATCGAGATGGGCGTGCGGGCCCCGGAGACCACATCCTCGCCCTGTGCGTTGGTGAGCAGGTCGCCGTTCAGGACGCGTTCGCCGGTGCGGCAGTCGCGCGTGAAGGCCACGCCTGTGCCGCAGTCGTCCCCCATGTTGCCGTAGACCATCGCCACGATGTTGACGGCGGTCCCCATGTCGTCCGGAATGCCGTGCACGCGGCGGTAGTCGATGGCACGCCGGGTCCGCCAGCTCTGGAAGACGGCTTCGATGGCCCCCCACAGCTGGCGTTGCGGATCCTCGGGGAAGGCGGTGTCGGTCTTGGACTGGATGATCGCCTTGAACTCTTCGACCATGGCCTTGAGGTCGTCGGCGGGCAGGTCGATGTCGCGTTTCACCTTCCGCCGCTGCTTCGCTTCGGTCAGCACCTCCTCGAATGGCTGCTTGCCGAGGTCGAACACCACGTCGCCGTACATCTGGACGAAGCGGCGATAGGAGTCGTAGGCAAAACGCGGGTTTTTGGATCCGGCGATCAGTCCCTGAACCGTGTCATCGTTCAGGCCCAGGTTGAGGATCGTCTCCATCATCCCCGGCATGGAAACCGCCGCCCCCGAGCGTACCGAGACGAGAAGCGGGTTCCTGGCGTCGCCGAACTTCTTCTTCGTGGCGCGCTCGAGCTGTTTCAGATGGCGGTCGACCTCCTCGCGCAGCTCGTCGGGGAAGGTGCCTTGCTCCAGGTAGGTGATGCAGAGGCGCGCGGAGATCGTGAAGCCGGGGGGGACGGGGAGGCCGAGGTTTGCCATCTCGGCAAGTCCGGCACCCTTGCCGCCCAGAATGTCCCGCATGGCGGCGGAGCCGTCGGCGCGGCCGTTACCGAAAAAGTAGACGTGGCGTTCGAGCGACGGCATGAGGTGAAGTGGCGGCTAGACTGCCCTAGACAGCAACCGACGGCTGGAGGGGTGTCGCGTACCGCGCGCCCGTTTCCTCGGGGATCGCGGTCGGGTAGTCGCCTGAGAAGCACGCGTCGCAGAACTCGACCGGATTACCCCCCGCGGCGCGGCGCATGCCATCGAGGGACAGATACCCCAACGACTCGACGCCCAGGTGGCGGCGGATCTCCTCGAGCGAATGCGTGGCGGCGATGAGCTCGCCCTTGGTGGGCGTGTCGATGCCGTAGTAGCAGGGGCCCGTGATCGGCGCCGAGGCGAGCCGGAAGTGGACTTCGGCGGCGCCCGCCTGCCGGATCATTTGCACGAGTCCCTTACTCGTGGTGCCGCGCACCAGCGAGTCGTCCACCACCACCACCTTCTTCCCCTGCAGCACCTCCCGCACGGGGTTGAATTTGATCTTGACCTTGGCGTTGCGACCTGCCTGCGTCGGGTTGATGAACGTGCGGCCGACATAATGGTTGCGAATCAAGGCGTGCTCGAGCTTCAGTCCCGCTTCCTCGGCGAATCCCAGCGCCATCGCATTGGACGAGTCGGGCACCGAGAACACGCAATCGGTTCCGGGGGCCGGGTGCTCGCGGGCCAGCTCGCGGCCCAGCGCGCGGCGCACGCGGAAGATGCAGCGCTTGTGGGGCTTCTTCGGCAGGGACGGGAGGCGGTCGACTTCGTTCCCTTGAATGCGCAGGAACTCCCCGGGTCCGATCTCGCGCACCACCGTGGCGCCGATGAGATCCAGCGCGCACGTCTCCGACGCGACCACGTGCCCGTCACCCACCTTGCCGAGCCACAGGGGCCGGAACCCGCGCGCGTCGACGATGGCGTACAGCGTCCGCCCGACCGTAACGACGAGGGAGTAGGCGCCCTCCACCCGCTCCAGCGCATCGAGCAGCTGATCTTCGGGCTCGCGCGCCTCTGAACGGGCGATCAGATGGATCAAGACCTCGCTGTCCGACGAGGTCTGAAAGATCGACCCCTTCGCCACGAGGTCCGACCGGAGCGCGGCCGCGTTCGTGAGGTTGCCGTTATGGGCGAGCGCGAGGGGACCTTCGCGATATCCGGCGAGAATCGGCTGGGCGTTGGCGAGCACCGACGAACCGGCCGTCGAGTAGCGCGTGTGCCCGATCGCGACGTCGCCCAGCAGGCCGGCGAGGGCCGGCTCGCTGAAGACGTCCGACACGAGCCCCATCCCGCGGTGCGAGCGCGCGACGCCCTCGCCGTCCACGGCCACCATGCCGGCCGATTCCTGGCCGCGATGCTGCAGGCTGTAGAGGCCGAGATAGGCGACGCGGGATGCGTCGGGAATGCCGGAAACGCCGATGATGCCACACATCTTGTCGTCAGTCTCCCATACGCCGGGGGATCGCGTTGAAGTATACCTCACGCAACCGGGCGACGGGCTCCGCAATCACGCCGTCCCGCAGGGTGACTCGAAACTCGCCATCCGTGGCTCCCACGGTCCCGGCGCGAGCGAGCGGCACGCCGTGCTCGCGCGCCAATGCCTCCACGGCGGCGACGCGCTCCGGCGCGCACGTGATGACGGCGCGGCTGTGAGACTCGCTGAATAACAATTCGGGAGTGGGGAGTGGGGAGTGGGGCGTGAGATCGACATCCAGCCCAAATCCGTGCTCCTGGTACGGACCGCCCATCGCGACTTCGGCGAGTGCGACGCCGAGTCCGCCCTGCGAGCAGTCGTGTGCCGAACGGAACAGCCCGCGCTCGGCGCCGGCGACGAGGAGCTCGACGAGGCGACGCGCGACGTCGAGATCGACCGTCGGTGGCTGTCCTCCCACGAATCCGTGCACGACCTCCCAATACGCCGACCCGCCCAGCTCGACGGCCGTGTCGCCGAGGACCAGTACCGCGTCGCCAGCTACCCGTGCATGGCTCGGCACGGCCCGGTCGGCGCGCGTCAGCAGCCCGACCATCCCGACCACGGGCGTCGGGTCGACGGCGCCGGTGGGGCTCTCATTATAGAAGGAGACGTTGCCACCCGTGACGGGCGTGCCGAGGGCGCGGCAGGCGTCGGCGATGCCGCGGCAGGCTTCCTTGAACTGATGGAAGACGGCGGGGCGCTCCGGGCTCCCGAAGTTCAAGCAATCCGTGATGCCAAGCGGACGAGCGCCGGTACACGCGACGTTACGCGCTGCCTCCGCGACGGTCGCCTTGCCGCCCTCATAGGGATCCAGCATCACGTAACGGCTGTTGCAGTCGGCCGTGACCGCGATCGCGAAATCGGTATGTCGCACGCGCAGCACGCCGGCGTCACCGCCGGGGGCGACGACCGTACTCGCTTGGACGGTAGAGTCGTATTGCTCGAAGACCCAACGCTTGCTGGCGATTGACGGGTGGTCCAGGAGCGTCAGCAATGCTTCCAAAGGCGTGGGGAGTGGTGCGTGGGGAGTGGGACTTCCCGCTCGCAGCGCCGCGACGCGTGGGTCTTCCTTCGCTTCCGGATGATAGACCGGGCAATCCTCGACGAGCTCGCGGCCGGGGATCTCGACCACGACCTGGTCGCCCCACGTGCAGCGATACATCCCGTCGTCCGTGACGCGACCGATCGGCGTGGCCGTGAGCTCCCATTTCGCCGCGATGGCTTGGACTTGGGCCACGCGGTCGGTCTTCGCGACCACGAGCATCCGCTCCTGCGACTCGGAGAGCAGGATCTCGTAGGGCGTCATCCCGGGCTCGCGGGCCGGCACTTTGGCGAGATCGATCTCGACCCCGACGCCCCCGCGCGCGGCCATCTCCGCCGACGACGACGTGAGGCCCGCGGCGCCCATGTCCTGGATGGCGACGATGTGTCCCGACGCGATCAGCTCGAGGCTCGCTTCGAGGAGCAGCTTCTCCGTGAAGGGGTCGCCGACCTGGACCTGGGGACGCCGTTGCTCGCTCTCCTTCGTCAGCTCTTCAGAGGCGAATGACGCACCGTGGATGCCGTCGCGGCCGGTACTGGCGCCGACGGCGAGGAGGATGTTGCCCACGCCGTGCGCCGCGGCCTTGATGAGGTCCTTCTCCTTGAGGATCCCGACGCACATCGCATTGACGAGCGGATTGCCGCTGTAGCCGGGCGCGAAGTCGACCTCGCCACCCAAGGTGGGAACACCGACGCAGTTGCCGTAGTCACCGATGCCGCGCACGACCCCCGCGAACAGGTAGCGATTGCGGGCTTCGTCGAGCGAGCCGAAGCGCAGACTGTTGAGGAGCGCCACCGGACGCGCGCCCATCGTGAAGACGTCGCGCAGAATCCCCCCCGCGCCCGTCGCGGCCCCCTGATAGGGCTCGACGGCCGACGGATGGTTGTGCGACTCGATCTTGAAGGCGACGGCCCACCCGTCGGGGAGTCGCAGCACGCCGGCATTCTCGCCGGGCCCTTGCACGACCTGCGGTCCCGTCGTGGGGAACGTCTTGAGGATCGGCCGGGAGTGCTTGTACGAGCAGTGCTCGCTCCACAGGGCAGAGAAGATGCCCAACTCGGCGAACGTGGGTGTCCGGTCGAGGAGGGCCTCGATCCGGGCGTACTCTTCGGGCGTGAGGTGGTGCTCTTGGACCAGCTGGGGCGTGACGGGCGGATCCCCGGGAAATGGGATCACTTCCGCGACACGCCTTTGACGACGGCGCGGAACACCCGGGCCAGGACGTTCGACTGCGGCGACTTGAGGAGCGACTCCGCCTCCCCGGCATCGAACCAGATGCCGTGGCAGTGCGTGCACTGATCGATCTGAATGCCGTCCCAATCGCCGGTAATGAGGTCATAGCCGCACTTGGGACACTTCATGTAGTGCGACTTGCGCTCCGTCTGGGCGGCAGCCTGCTGCGCGGACGCGCGCTGCTGGCGCAGCAGCTCGGCGTCGCGGCGCGCGAAATACTCGTCCTCGTTCTTGCTCGGCTTCTCACTCATGGGGGCGGTATCCGCAGCGTGTCGCCCGCCGGGTTGGCCCTCGGCATGGTCCCCGGGGGCGACGTTGATTCACCCGCGTAGCGGTGGCCGTCCCACCGCACGATCGCGTCCACCACGTTGCCACCCTTGAGCGTCACGACGTCCATCGTGCCGCAGGTGTACTCGCAGCCGTTGTTGAAGAAGATGTACGTGTATTCCCCCGCGCGGCGCACCGCCGCCGGGGAGCCCCACAACTCGTAGACCTCGCGCTCGTTCATCCCGGGAGCGATCGTGCCGGTGTCGTTGGAGACGAACGGGACATCGCGCGTGACGACCGGAGTCCCCTGTGGCCGCTGGGGGGCCGGCGTCGTCGGCCGCTGGGCCTCCGCCGCCTGCCGCGCGGCAGCCCGCCGAGCCGCCGCGGTATCCGGCGCCTGGGGAGGAGGGGTCGGCGCGGTCGCGGTTGTGCTCGATTTCCCGCGGACCTTATCCCACGCCAACTTCAGTTTTTCTCTTGCCGAGTCACACCCGTAGGTGGCGACCGTCAACAGCGCGCATATCGCCAGCGTGCTGCGTCGCATTGCGAGCCTCCAGAGAGAAGAAGACACGGGCTCCATCCTCACCGCCCAGGACCCGAGCGTTACGGCGCTCCGGGTGTGGCATGATACCTACTACATTGCGGCCGGTGTTGCACACGCCGGCGATGTCGTTCGTCGAGCCGTTGGGGTTGTCGCCGACGTAGCGCAACACGACTTGCCCGCCGGCTTCCAGCAGCGCCGCGGTTTCGGCGTCGGCCACGTAGCGGCCATCGCCGTGCGCGATCGGCATGAGCAATTCCTCGCCGCGCTCGTACTGCCGCGTGAACGGCGTGTCGACCGCCTCGACACGAACCTGAACGGGACGCGACAGAAACTTGAGCCTGGCGTTGCGCATCAGGGCACCGGGGAGCAGCCCGGCTTCGCATAGGATCTGGAATCCGTTGCAGATCCCCAGCACGCTGCCCCCCGCCCGGGCGTGCGCCGAGACGGCCTGCATCACCGGCGAGAACCGGGCAATCGCCCCGGAGCGCAGGTAGTCGCCGTAGCTGAAGCCGCCGGGGAGAATCACCGCATCCGGTTGCCGCAGGTCGGTGTCCCGATGCCACACATAATAGGGGTCCGATCCCGCGGCGCGCGCCGCGTCGAGCGTGTCGGCGTCGCAGTTCGACCCGGGGAAGACGACGACCGCCACGCGGCGCATCAGGTGGTCTCCACCGCCACGAGGTAATCCTCGGTCACGGGGTTGGCCAACAGGCGGTCGCACATGGCACGTGCGCGCGCCGCGGCGTCCTCGCGATTGGCGGCTTGCAACTCGAGGACGAGGTGTTTGCCCGCCCGCACCGCCGCCACACCCGTGAACCCGAGCGACTCCAGCGCGTGCTGCACCGCTTGCCCCTGGGGGTCGAGCAGCGACGCGCGCGGCATCACCCGGATCTGCACCTTGAAAGCGTTCACCTAACTCCTCGTGCCCGGTCCGCCGGGTCGTCCGGCTCGCTGATGACGATCGGTCCGGCAATCTCGGCTTCCTCGTCTTCTCCCGGGGAGGAGAAGAATCCCAGGAGCACCGCCCGCAGGACGCCGTAGCAGACATACCCGATCCCCAACGGGAACAGGAAGACGTCGTGCTGCCAGATACCGAATACCAGGATAACAACGATGAGCGTGAGGCCCAATAGCCCGCGCGCCGACCGGAAGCCGGCGCGGGGCAGGGTGTGGTAATGCACGTTGCTCACCATCAGGATCGTGAGCGCGATCATGAGGAACGTGAGCAGGAGGTGCCACGGCATGCCACGCAGCGACTGAAACAGCTCCGTCTGCATGAACGGGTAGAAGGTCGCCAGCGTCATCCCCGCCGCCGGCGAGGGGAGGCCGATGAAGTACTCCTTGGCACGGCCCGCCTGCGTGACGTTGAAGCGCGCCAGCCGGATCGCGACCGCCATCACGAAAAAGTAGCAGAAGATCCAGGCCGCGGGGCCGCCACTCGCAAACTCGATCTGGTACATGAGGAAGGCGGGCGCGACCCCGAAGCTCACCATGTCGACGAGGCTGTCGAGCTCGGCGCCGAAGCGCGTGCCCGTTCCGGACAGCCGCGCGATACGGCCGTCCAGGGTGTCGAGGATCCCGGCGAACACGATGTACCAGCCGGCGCGGTAATAGTCGCCGCGCGTGGCCAGCACCATCGCCCAGATGCCGAAGAACAAATTGAAGAGCGTGAACAGACTCGGCACGACGATCACGACGCGGCGGATCGGGAACGGGGGTGGCCTCATCCTAAAGGATTCCCTTCGGTCATGGATACTCCGCGAGCACGGTGCCGCCCACTCGGATCTTGTCGCCCGGCTTCACCTGCACGGTGGCCCGGGCCGAGAGTGGGAGGAAGACGTCGGTGCGGGAGCCGAACCGGATCAAGCCGAGCCGCCCCGCCTGCGCGGCGCGCTCCCCGGGCTTCCCGTCGGTGACGATGCGGCGCGCAATCAGGCCGGCGATCTGGCGCACCAGGACGCGGCCACGCGGGCCGCGCAGGCCAACGGACGATTGCTCGTTGTCGAGGCTCGCCTTCTCGTCCGCGGCGTGGAGGAACTTCCCGGGGTTGTAGTGCACCAGCTCGACGGTCCCGTTGACCGGATACCGGTTCACGTGCACATCGAACACCGACAAGAACACCGTGATGCGAACCGCCCGCTCTTTCAAGTACATCGGCTCGTCCACTTCAACCACCTGCAACACCTTCCCCTCGGCGGCCGCCAGCACGTAGCGGTCACCGCGCGGTCCCGGGCGGATGGGATCGCGAAAGAATGCGACGACCCAGATCGCCAGGATCGTGAGCAGCGCCGGCATCACCCACCAGGCCCCACCCCAGCGCGCCGCCACCAGGGCTGCGGCGGCGGCAAGCGTCCACGCGGTGGCGATGAAGGGCCAGCCCTCGGGGGCAACCCTCACGCGAGTTCTCGTCCCGTGATCCGTCGGTAGGCGTCGCGATACCGGGCGCTCGTCGCCGAGACGACCTCGGCGGGAAGCGGGGGCGGCGGCGCATTCCCGTTCCACTGGCCCGCGCGCTTCACGCCCGCGAGGTAGTCGCGCAGCGGCTGCTTGTCGAAACTCGGCTGACTCGCGCCGGGTTGATAGCGATCCGCCGGCCAGAACCGCGAGGAGTCGGGAGTCAGGATTTCGTCGATGACGAGCAAGGTGCCGTCGGACGTGGTCCCAAACTCGAATTTCGTATCGGCGATGATGATGCCGCGCTCGGCGGCGTACGCGCGACCTGCTTCGTACAAATCGAGACTGGCGCGCCGCAGGCGCTCCGCTGGGGCCCGCCCCAACGCACGCGCCATGTACTCGAACGTGACGTTCTCGTCGTGCCCCTCCTCGGCCTTGGTGGCCGGAGAGAAGATCGGCGGCTCGAGCCGCGCGCTTTCGACCAGACCCGCCGCCAGCGGCTCGCCGGCCAGCGTCCCCGACTTGCTGTACTCGGCCCAGGCTGACCCGGAGAGGTATCCCCGGACGACGCACTCGAACGGCGACGGCGTTGTGCGGCGCGACAGCATGGCGCGGCCCACCAGAGCGTCGCGGTGCCCGGCGAGTGCCGGGACACGGCCCACGATTTCGTCGGCGTCGGCGCTGAGACAGTGATTTGGAATCACCGACCCGAGCTTGTCGAACCAGAACGCGCTCAGCTGAGTCAGGACCGCGCCCTTGTGGGGCACCGGCTCCTGCATCACCACGTCGAACGCGCTGACCCGATCGCTCGCCACCAGCAGCAACACGTCCTCGTCAACCGCGTAAACCTCCCGAACCTTCCCGCGGCGCAGGAGCGGGAGGGGCAAGCGACTCTCGACCAACACACTCGTCATACGCTCACCTCGGCAGGGGCGGCCGCGGGCGCGACCGCCTGGATTGCTTTCATGAGGTCGGGGAGGACCCCGTCCAGGAACTCGTCCACCTGGCGCGGCGCGCGGCCGACGTACGCCGCCGGGTCGAGCTCGCTCGCTTCCGCATGGACGCCCAGCTGCTTGAACGCCGCGTCCTGCGCCAGCCGCTCCAGCACCTTCTCTTCACCGCCGAGGCTGTGGCGGCGAATCACTTCGTGCAGCTCCTGGCGATCACCGCCGGCCTTCACGCCGCGCATCAGCAGTCGCTCGGTCGCGAGGAACGGCATCGCCGCGGTGACGTGCCGGGCAGTCTCCGCCTCCCGCACCTCGAGCCCTGCGGCCACGTTCGTCGCCAGGACGAGGATCGCGTCGGTCGCCAGGAACGCCTCGGGAATCACCAGGCGGCGATTCGCGCTGTCGTCGAGCGTGCGCTCCAGCCACTGCTCGGCGGCGGTGTGCCAGGCATTGCCTTCGAGCTCGATGACGAAGCGCGCCAACCCCGTCATCCGCTCGGCGCGCATCGGGTTGCGCTTGTAGGGCATGGCGGACGACCCCACCTGCTCGCTCTCGAACGGCTCGAGCAGCTCGCCTTCGTGCTGCAGCAGCCGCAGGTCGGTCGCGAACTTCGCCGCCGACTGCGCCACGCCGGAGAGGCAGGCCAGGATCTGTGCGTCGAGCTTGCGGGTGTAGGTCTGGCCCGTGACCGGAAACACCTGCATGAAGCCCATGCGGCGGGCGACTCGCGTGTCGAGCTCTCGCACCTTGGCGTCGTCGCCGTCGAACAGCTCGAGAAAGCTCGCCTGCGTGCCCGTCGTGCCCTTCACGCCGCGGAACCGCATCGTCCCGATGCGGTGCAGCAGCTCCTCCGCATCGAGCGCGAATTCCTGCATCCACAGCGTGATGCGCTTGCCGACGGTCGTGAGCTGCGCCGGCTGGAAGTGAGTGTACGCGAGGCAGGGGAGGGCGCGGTGGCGACGCGCCAGCTTGCCGAGGGCGACGAGGACGGCGGCGACGCGGCCCAGCAGCAGCTGCAACCCCTCGCGCATCAACACGAGGTCTGCGTTATCGGTGACGTAGGCGCTCGTGGCGCCGAGGTGGATGTAAGGCCGCGCGGCGGGCGCCTGGTCGCCGAGGTGATGGATGTGGGCCATCACGTCGTGGCGGAGTCGCTTCTCGTACTCGGCGGCGGCCGCGAGATCCGCGTCGTCCAGATGTGCCTCGAGCTGCTTGACGGCGGCGGCGGGGACGTCGAGGCCGAGTTCTTTCTGGGTGCTGAGCAGCGCGAGCCAGAGCCGGCGCCACAGACCGATGCGACGGCGATCGCCCCACAGGCCCTGCATCGCCGGGGAGGCGTAGCGCGCCGACAGCGGCGAGACCCAGCTCAAACGGCGGCCTTGGCGCGCGCCACCAGCTTGCTCCAGTCGTTGAGGAACTGATCGAGCCCGCGGTCGGTGAGCGGATGCAGCAGCAGCTTCTTCAGGACGTCGGGCGGCAGGGTCGCCACGTCGGCGCCGATCATCGCGGCATCCACCACGTGGCGCGGGTGCCGGATCGACGCGGCCAGAATCTCGGTTTCGATGCCGTAGTTATCGAAGATCACGCGCGCCTCGCGGATCACGTCCATCCCTTCCTGCCCGACGTCGTCGAGCCGGCCGATGAACGGGCTCACATAGCTCGCGCCCGCCTTGGCGGCGATGAGGCACTGCACGCTCGAGAAGCACAGCGTCACGTTGGTCCGGATGCCCTCGGCGGCGAGCCGCCGCACCGCAACCATCCCGTCCTCGAGCATCGGGATCTTCACGACGATGTTGTCCGCGATCTTCGCCAGCTCCTTGCCTTCCTTGACCATCCCCTCCGTATCCACCGCGACGACTTCAGCCGACACGGGGCCTTCGACGAGGGAGCAAATCTCCTTGAGTACGTCGCGGGGATCGAGATCCGCCGCCTGCTTGGAGAGCAGGGTGGGGTTGGTGGTGATGCCGTCGATCAGGCCGGCCTGGGTGGCCCAGCTGATGTCCTTCAGGCTCGCGGTGTCGAGGAAGAATTTCATGAACAGGCCTCGGCGTAGAGTTCTCGAGGATACCGCACCGCCAGCAGGTACAAACCCTGCGGCGGAGCGGGCGGACTGGCCGCCAGATTATCAGTCGCTTCGAGCAGACGGGGGAAATCCGCCGGCGGGCGCCGGCCGAGGGCGATGTCGACCATGGTGCCCACGAGAAAGCGCACCATGTGGTGCAAAAACCGGTCGGCCTCGATCGTGAACGTCACG
>Ga0193711_1000084_pt1 | contig 17064 bp, 11 predicted proteins | sample H3m2metaG_FD_144922 | JGI IMG/M metagenome (GOLD analysis project Ga0193711, IMG submission 144922) | Soil microbial communities from a riparian zone of the East river system, Colorado, United States - H3m2 | ecosystem: Environmental > Terrestrial > Soil > Riparian zone | place: USA: East River...
CACGCGAGCGCGGCGTTGTGCCCGAACACCACATCCTCGACCACCGGTTTCCGCGTGCGCACCGCCTCGAAGTAATTCCACAGGTGCGGCTGCGTGTCGTCGAAGTCGGGCGTCGAGAACGTGACGCTCTCAGTGAGCTGAACGGGCTGACCAACCTTCCAATCGTGCTCCTTGTGCCACTGCTGCTGGTACGCATCGCGCAGCGCGCGCGGATAGCTGCCGGTGTAATAGCTCGGCCAGTTGTCCTCACCGCTCTGCGGCGTGAACGTCAGCCGGTTGCCCGCCACCTCGAGCACGCCCTTCGATCCCTGGAAGCGATACTGCTCCGGCATTTCCGTGCCGAGATTCAGGCGCATATAGACCGGCAGATTGTCGGCGCCGTAGTAGTAGATCGTGGCGTGCACGTCGGGCATGTTGCGCCCATCCTTCCAGCGCCGGATCCCGCCGACGGAAGCGGCCTGTTTGGGCGGCTCGTTGATCCCCGTCATGAACATCATGCCGCTGATCAAATGGACGAGCAGATCGCCCGCGACGCCGGTGCCGTATTCCTTCCAGCAGCGCCAGCGGGCGAAGATGTTTCCGTCGAGCGGCCGCTTGGGGACGTCGTTCTGCCACGTGTCCCAGTCGAGCGTCTTGAGCGAGAGGTCGGGCGGCGGGGGATACTCCCACGCGCCGGTCGGATCGTTGCGGCCGAGCCACCCCTCGATCAGCGTCATCTCACCCAGTACGCCTTGCGCGAGCATCTCTTTCGCCTTGGCACAGATCTGCGAGCTGACCCGCTGCGAGCCGACCTGCAGGATGCGCCCGCTCTTCTTCACGGCGTCCACCATCGCGACGCCGTCGGCGGCGGTATGCGACATCGGCTTCTCGATGTAAATGTCCTTGCCCGCGCTCACCGCTTCGACCACCATGCGCTTGTGCCAGTGATCGGGCACCGCGGCGACGATGCAGTCGATGGTTTTGTCGTCGAGCAGGCGGCGGTACTCACGCGTGGTCGGCAGATTCGCGCCTGCGATCTCCTTGGCCAGGGTGTGGCGCCCGTCGTACAGGTCGGCGGCACCGGCGCACACCACGCCCGGCAGCGAAATCGACGTGCCGAGGAGGCCGTTGCCTTGCATGCCAACGCCCACCATCCCGAAGCGGACGGTGTCGCTGGGCGCGAGTTTACGAAATGTGAATGGTTGGGCGACGAACGAGACGCCCGCAGCTGCGGCGCTTGCTTCCAGGAATTCACGACGGGACCAGTTGGATTTCTTCATGGCGGTTCTCCCTGAAATGCGGGGTTGAGCCGCCAATTATGCCCCGAGAATCCGTCTTCGGCTATCGCGCTGGATAGGTGCCAAGAACTCGAATATCCGACGTGAACGCCCGCAGTTCCTCGAGGGCCGCGGCGATCCCCTGCCCCGTATCGACCACGTCGAGATAGAACAGGTATTCCCAGGGCCGGCCGGGGAGCGGCCGTGACTCGATCTTCGACAGGTTCAAGCCTCGGGCGGCGAACACGCCCAACGCGCGATACAGCGTGCCGGGAGTGTTTCCGAGCGACACCATCAGCGACGTCTTGTTCGCAGCCTCACGCGACGCGGGATCGCGTGCGACGACCAGGAAGCGCGTGTAGTTCTCGGCGTGGTCCTCGAGGTCCTCCGCGAGTACCGCGGCGCCGTACAGCTCCGCCGCCAGCTTCGATGCGATCGCGGCTTCCGCGTCCACCGTCCCCGTCATGAGATCGCGCACGCTCCCCGCCGTATCGTACGCCGGGACGGCGACGAGGTCGGGGTGCGTCGTGAAGAACCGGCGACACTGTGCCAGCGCCACCGGGTGTGACGCCACGCGCCGCACGTCGGACAGCCGCGTCCGTGGGGGTGCGATCAAACAATGGCGGATGCGCAGCTCGGTTTCGGCGACGACGTGCAGCGCGTGCGCGCTCAACAGATCGTAGTTCTCGTGCACCGATCCAGCGAGCGTGTTCTCGATCGGCACGACGCCGCTCGCTGCCGCGCCACCCTCCACTGCGCGGAACAACTCCACGAACGTGACGCACGGCATCAGCCGGATCACGTCACCGTGGGTCTCGAGCGCCGCGGCGTGACTGAACGATCCCGCCTCCCCCTGAATCGCGACCGTGTCAGCCATCGGTGATGGCTCCGTGACTGCTGCTCGACACGAGCCGGGCGTACTTCGCCAACACGCCGGACGTGTAGCGAGGGGCAGGTTCTCTCCATTTCGCGCGTCGCTCCGCGAGCACTCGCTCCCCGACGTTGATACGAAGGTCGCCGCGCGCTGCGTCGATGGTGATCGAATCGCCCTCCTGGACCAGCGCGAGCGCGCCGCCCAGCGCCGCCTCCGGCGCCACGTGCCCCACCACGAGCCCGTGCGTGCCACCGGAGAACCGGCCGTCCGTGATCAGGCCAACCGTCTCGCCGAGCCCGGCCCCGACCAGGGCCGCCGTCGGCGCCAGCATCTCGCGCATCCCTGGTCCGCCTCTCGGCCCCTCGTAGCGGATCACGATGACGTCGCCCGCCTTGATATTCCCTGCGAGAATGGCGGCGAGACACGCCTCTTCCGAGTCGAACACGCGCGCGGGACCGTTGATCTCATGCGAGCCGTGTCCACTGATCTTGGCGACGGCGCCTTCGGGCGCGAGGTTGCCGCGGAGGATCACGATGTGCCCCTGCGGCGCGAGCGGCCGATCCCACGGCCGGATCACATCCTGATCGGGCGACGGCCGCGCGGGCACATCCTTGATCACCTCAGCGATCGTGCGGCCGTCGATCGTCAGCGCATCACCGTGCAGCACGCCATTCGCGTACAGGATCCGCATCACCTGCGGGATCCCGCCGGCGCGATGCAAATCGGTCGTGACGTAACGCCCCGACGGCTTGAGGTCGCACAGCACCGGCACACGCTTGCGCACCGCTTCGAAATCGTCGAGCGTCAGCGGCACACCGGCGGCTCGCGCGATCGCCAGGAGATGAAGCACGGCGTTCGTGGAGCCGCCGATCGCCATCACCACGGCGATCGCGTTCTCGAACGCCTTCCGCGTGAGAATCGCGCGCGGCAGTCGCCGCGCCCGCACGGCTTCGAACAGGACGTCCGCCGAGCGCGCCGCGTTGTCGGCCGTCTCCTGGTCCACGGCGGCCATCGTGGACGAGTGCGGCAAGCTCATGCCCATGGCCTCGATGGCCGCGGACATGGTGTTCGCCGTGAACATGCCGCCGCACGAGCCCGCGCCCGGACAGGCGCGCCGCTCGATCTCGAGCAGCTCGTCTTGCGGCATCTTCCCTGCCCCGGCTGCTCCCACCGCCTCGAACACGCTCACGACGGTCAGGTCGCGTCCCGCGTAGTGGCCCGGCTTGATCGTCCCGCCGTACACGAAGATCGCGGGGATGTCGAGCCGCGCGATTGCGATCATCGCGCCGGGCATGTTCTTGTCGCAGCCGCCGATCGCGACGAGCCCGTCCATGCGCTGCGCGCAGCACGCCGTCTCGATCGAATCGGCGATTACCTCGCGCGATACGAGCGAGTAGCGCATCCCTTCCGTCCCCATCGAAATGCCGTCCGAGACGGTGATCGTCCCGAACGTCTGGGGCATCGCGCCGGCTTCCCGCAGCGCCTGTTCGGCGCGGCGCGCGAACCGATCGAGCCCGGCGTTGCACGGCGTGATCGTGCTGTGGGCGCTCGCGATCCCGATGATCGGCTTCCCGAAGTCGCCGTCCTTGAATCCCACCGCGCGGAGCATCGCGCGATTGGGGGCGCGCTCGAGCCCCTCCGTGATCGCGCGGCTCCGAAAATTGTCGCTCACGACAGTCCCTCGAGTGCTTCGGCCACGATTAGCTCGGCGACCCGCGCACCCATTTCCGCCGTTCCGATCGCCGCTTCCCCCCGCAAGGCGAGATCCTGCGTGCGCGCGCCGGCATCGATCGCGGCCGCAACGGCCTCGTCTACCGCGGCGGCGGCCTCCGGCTGCTTGAGACCGTGGCGCAGCAGCAGGGCCACGGTGGCGATGGCACCGATCGGATTGGCGACGTCACGGCCGGCGAGCGGCGGGGCCGATCCGTGCACCGGCTCGAACAGACCCGGGCCCGAACCGAGCGACGCCGACGGCAGCAGGCCGAGCGAGCCCGCGAGGACGGCGGCTTCATCGCTGAGGATGTCTCCGAACATGTTCTCCGTCAGCACGACGTCAAATGTCGCCGGATCGGAGACCAGCCGCATCGCCGCGGTATCGACATAGGAGTGCTCGAGGCGGACCTCCGGATAGTCGCGGGCGACCCGCGTGACGACTTCGCGCCACAGCTGCGACACCTCGAGCACGTTCGCCTTGTCCACGGATGTGACGAGTCGCCGGCGTCCCCGGGCCGCCTCGAACGCGACCTGCGCAACGCGGTCGATCTCGGCGGCGCTGTACAGCAGAGTGTTCACCGCACTCGTCCCGTTGCGTCCGCGCGGCTCTCCGTAATACAGCCCCCCGGTCAGCTCGCGGACCACGAGTACGTCGACGCCGCGGAGCCGTTCGGGCTTGAGCGGCGAGCAGCCGGCGAGCGCTGGATGAACGGCGACCGGCCGGAGATTGGCGTACACGTTCAATAACTTGCGAAGCGCAAGCAGGCCGGTCTCTGGACGCAGCTCGCGAGGCGCGTTGTCGAGCGACGGATCGCCCACGGCGCCCAGCAGCACCGCGTCGCTCTTGACCACGGCGGCACGGGTCTCCGGTGGCAAGGGATTGTTCGCCACGGCCACCGCTGCGGCGCCGATCGGCAACGTCTCGAGCGCAAACCGCAGGCTGAATCGCTCGCCCACGGCCTCGAGTACGCGCAACGCTTGCGCGATCACTTCCGGCCCGATGCCGTCGCCCGGCAGCACCGCGATGCGATAGGTCTTCAGGCGTGGCTCCGCTCGTACGCGGCGATGCTCGGCTCCTCGAGCAGCGTGCGGCCGATCTCGTCGAGGCCGCGTAGGAGCAGCTCGCGGCCGTACGGATCGGGGCTGAAGTGCGCGGAGAAACCGCGGGCATCGGACACCGCACATTCTTCCAAGTCCACGGCGAGCTCGTACGAACCGCCTATCGCACGCTGGATCAACGTATCGACCTCGGCCGCCGGCAGCTGCACCGGCAGGACGCCATTGCGGTAGCAGTTCGACAGAAAGATGTCGGCGAACGACGGCGCGATGATGGCGCGGAACCCGTACTGCGCGAGCGCCCAGACGGCATGCTCGCGCGAGGACCCGCACCCAAAGTTCGGACCCGTGAGGAGTATCGTCGCCCCCTGTGCTTCGGGACGATTGAGCTCGAAATTCGGATCGGCACGCCAGTCGAAGAACAAGCCCTCACCAAATCCCGTGCGCTCGACACCTTTCAAGAACTGCTTGGGGATGATCTGGTCGGTGTCCACATCGCGCCGCGGCAGCGCGACGGCCTTTCCCCGATGGCGTACGAAGGGAGTCATGCGGTCACCACCCGCGGACATCCACGAGGCGCCCCTCGATCGCGGCCGCGGCGGCCATGGCGGGACTCATGAGATGCGTGCGTCCGCCGCGGCCCTGGCGGCCCTCGAAATTGCGGTTGGACGTCGCCGCGCAGCGCTCGCCCGCTCCGAGCACGTCGGCATTCATGCCGAGGCACATGGAGCAGCCGGCGTTGCGCCACTCGAACCCCGCGTCCCGAAACACACGATCCAACCCTTCCCGTTCCGCCTGCGCTTTCACGCGCTGCGAGCCCGGAACCACCATCGCGCGCACACGCGCAGCGACGTGGCGGCCGCGAACGACGTTGGCGGCGGCGCGCAGGTCTTCGATGCGTGCGTTGGTGCACGATCCCAGAAACACGCGATCGATCGGTATCCCCGCGAGTGGCGTGCCGGGCTTGAGACCCATGTACTCGAGCGCGCGCGTCGCGGCCTCGCGCTGGTTCTCGCTGAGCTGCGCCGGATCGGGAACGCGGGCGGTGATGTCGGCGACCATGCCCGGGGTCGTCCCCCACGTCACCTGAGGACCGACCTTCGAGGCATCGAGCGTTACGCTGCGGTCGTAGGGAGCACCCGGATCGGTGCGCAATGTACGCCACTGCTCGACGTTTCTGGTCCACGATTCTCCCGCCGGCGCGCGAGGCCGGCCCTCGAGGTAGGCGAACGTGATCTGGTCGGGCGCGATCATCCCGGCGCGGGCACCAGCTTCGATCGACATGTTGCACACCGTCATGCGCTCTTCCATCGACAGTGCGCGGACAGCATCCCCTGTGTATTCGATCACGTGACCGCTCGCGCCCGCTGTCCCGATCTTGCCGATCAGCGCGAGAATGAGATCCTTCGCCGAAACACCAGGCGCGCGGCGGCCGGTGATGCGCGCTTCCAGATTGCGGGGCTTCTTCAGCACGATGCACTGGGTCGCCAGCACGTGCTCGACCTCGCTGGTGCCGATGCCGAGCGCGAACGCACCGAACGCGCCGTGCGTCGAAGTGTGCGAGTCGCCGCAGACGATCACCATGCCGGGCTGCGTCGCCCCGAGCTCCGGGCCAATGACGTGGACGATGCCCTGATCGGGCGATCGGAGATCGAACAGCTCGACGCCGAATTCGCGGGCGTTGCTGCTGAGCGCGTCGACCTGCCGCGCGGCGATCTCATCGGCGATCGGCAACGAGCGGTCGCCAGTGGGCACGTTGTGATCCACCGTCGCCAGCGTCAGCTCCGGCCGCCGGACGGACCGTTTCTCGCGCTTCAAGCCCGCAAACGCCTGCGGCGAGGTCACCTCGTGAACGAGATGCAGATCGACATAGAGCAGCGCGACGCCATCCGCGAGCTCGCGGACGACGTGCGCATCCCAGATCCGGTCGAACAGCGTCCGGATCACGCTCGTGCGGGCTCCCGCTCTACCGGTTTGGTGGAGGCGCCCTTCGGCTTGGCACGCTTGCCCTCCTCCGTCCACGGCATCATCGCCCGCAGCTGAGCGCCGACCTGCTCGATCTGGCTGTTCTGCGCGGCGCGACGCAGCTCATTGAAGCGCGGAGCGCCCGCGCGGCATTCCGCGATCCATTCTTTGGCGAACACGCCGTTGCGGATGTCGGCGAGGAGCTTCCGCATCTCCTCGCGCACCGCGGGACTGATGACGCGGTTGCCGCGTGTCAGATCTCCGTACTCGGCGGTATTGCTGATCGAATGCCGCATGAAGCCGAGGCCGCCGCGATAAATGAGATCGACGATGAGCTTCAGCTCGTGAAGACACTCGAAGTACGCCATCTCCGGTGAGTACCCTGCCTCGGTGAGCGTCTCGAACCCGGCCTGAATGAGCGCCGTGACACCACCGCACAGCACCGCCTGCTCGCCGAACAGATCGGTCTCGGTTTCCTCGGCGAACGTCGTAGCGATGACGCCGGCGCGGGAGCACCCGATCCCGGTGGCATAGGCGAGGGCGTTCTGCAGTGCCTTTCCGCTCGCGTCCTGATGGATCGCGACGAGCCCCGGAACACCGCGTCCCGCTTGATACTCGCTGCGTACCAAATGCCCTGGTGATTTTGGCGCGATCATCGAGACGTCCACGCCGGCCGGCGGGACGATCTCGCCAAAGTGGATGTTGAATCCGTGCGCGAACATCAGCGTCTTGCCGGCACCCAGCGCGGGAGCGACGGCGGTCTCGTAGACGGCGCGCTGCTCCTGATCGGGGACGAGCATCATGATCACGTCGCCCGCTTTGGCGGCTTCGGCCACGGGCAGCACGTCCAGACCATCCGCGACGGCCTGCTTCCAGGATGCGCCGCCCGGCCGCAGGCCGACGATGACCCGCGCGCCTGAGTCGCGCAGGTTCTGCGCGTGGGCATGTCCCTGACTGCCGTATCCGATGATGGCGAACACGCGATCGCGCAGCCGCGCGCGCTCGGTGTCAGCCTCGTAGTACACGCGCACTGATGATGCCATGGGATCTCCAGAAGGTGAGGATTGGTGTAGGGGCGCAGCATGCTGCGCCCCTACATCATGTGAGGTAGCCTTGCGGACGCCGACCACATTTTGGATTTGCAAGAGCAAGCTCTGGAGCGTCGCGTCATCCGCGTCGATCTCACACGACAATCGCCAGACACCGGGCGGGCCATGGGAGTCGACGGCGAACCCGCGGATCGGCAAGTTGCGACGCCGCAGCGCCCCGCACGCACGGCCGAGCGTGAGGAGCTCGCTGCTCATCACCACGGTCACCGTACGCGGCTGCTTCATACCGGGGCCGCCTCGAGCGGCTCGGACAGCGAGCCGCCCGGGACGATCATCGGGAACACGTTGGCTTCTTGCTCGATCACCATCTCCACCAATGCGGGACCCGAAGCGGCGTTGGCCTGCCGGAGCGCGTCGCTCACCTCGCCCGCCTGGGTGACGCGCCACCCCGGAATGCCGTAGGCCTCGGCGAGCTTCACGTAGTTGGGACTCAAGATCGGCGTGTTCGAATACCGGCCGCCGTGGAAGAACTGCTGCCACTGCCGGACCATGCCGAGGTAGCCATTGTTGAAGACGGCGAGCTTCACCTCGATCCCTTCCTGCACCATCGTGGCGATCTCGGCCATGTTCATCTGAAATCCGCCGTCACCGGAAATCGCCCACACCGGCTCGTCGGGACGCGCGAGGCGGACACCCATCGCGGCGGGAACCGCGAAGCCCATCGCACCCAAACCGCCCGAGGTGATGTGCGTGTTGGGACGCTGGAACGGATAGCGCTGCGCCACCCACATCTGATGCTGTCCCACGTCCGACACGACGGTGCAGCGCCCGCCCGTGACATCAGCAAGCGCCGACAGAATCACCTCGGGCGACAGGCCACCGGAGAACAGTTCTTCGCGCGCGTGTTTTAACCCTTGGATCTCCTCGCGCCAAGGCAGACAGTTGCGCGGCGTCACGAATTGCAGGAGCTGCTCGACCACGCGGCGCGCATCTCCCACGATGCCAATAGCGACGGGGACGTTGAGCCCGATGGCGGCCGGATTCACGTCGATGTGCACGATCTTCGCGCGTGGCGCGAACGTCGCGGTGTTACCGGTCACGCGATCGTCGAACCGCATCCCGATGCCGACGATGAGATCGGCCGCCTGGATGGCCTTGTTGATGTGCACCTCGCCATGCATTCCGGGCATGCCGAGATGGAGGTCATGCGCCTGCGGGAACGCGCTGATGCCGAGCAGCGTCGTGATCACCGGCGTGCCGGTGCGCTCGGCGAGCTCCCGCACCTCCGCGTATGCGCCGCTCACGATCACGCCGCGGCCGATCATGAGAAGGGGACGCTCAGCCTGGGCGATGAGTTGTGCCACTTGCTTGATGGCTTCGCCGATGTCCTGGGTGTCAGGTGTCTGGTGTCTGGGCTTCCCCAACCCCTGACCCCCAGTCCCCGACCCCAAGTATTCAGCCTTCTGGTTCTGGACGTCTTTCGGTACGTCCACGAGCACGGGACCGGGCCGCCCCTCCATCGCGATCGCCATGGCCTCGCGGACATCGTCGGCCAGATCTTCGACGTCGCGCACGAGCACGTTGTGCTTGGTGACGGGCAGCGTCACGCCGACCACGTCGGTCTCCTGAAAGGCGTCGCGGCCCAGCATCGGCCGGCCGACCTGCCCGGTGATCGCGAGGACCGGCGACCCGTCCATGTACGCCGTGGCCAATCCGGTGACGAGGTTGGTCGCGCCCGGACCGGACGTCGCGACGCACACGCCTACGCGGTTAGCCGCGCGCGCGTAGCCGTCCGCCGCATGGGCGGCCGCCTGTTCGTGCCGCACCAGGATGTGACGGACGGCCTGCTGGCCGTGTAGCGCATCGTAGAACGGCATGATCGCGCCGCCGGGATAGCCGAACATCACCTCGACACCTTCGTCCACCAGTGTGCGGCGCAGGATCTGCGCGCCGGTCAGGAGCTCGCTCATGAGCTACACTCCCCAGTAGTAGCTGCTGCTCAGGGCCATCGTTTCCAGCCCGTCGGCGTGGTCAGCCTTGTTCAGAGCATGCACCAACGCGCGCGCGCCCGCTTCGACGATGTCCGTGGAAGCGCCGTGGCCGCTGAGGGATTTGCCGTCGATGCGTACCTGCAGGATGACTCTGCCCAGACTGTCGCGTCCCGGCGTGACCGACTGTACCGACAGATCGAGGACTTCGATCGTCCGGCCCAGCGCCTCGCCCACGGCGGCGAAAGCTGCCGCGATCGGACCGTTGCCCGTCGCGGTCGCCGTGCGCTCGTTAAACCCGGGCCCCGCGAGCCGCACCTCGGCCGTGGCCGTCTCGGTGCCGCACGTCACGCGAAGGCTGGTGAGGTTGTAGACCTCGGGTGCCTGAAGGAACCCTTCGTGCAGCAGGGTGAGCAGGTCCTCGTCCAGGATTTGCCGCTTCTTGTCGGCCAGCGTCGTGAAAGCCTCGTAGAGCTGCTCGAGCGTGGCCGCGTCGGGCTCGTAGCCGAGCTCGCGATAGCGCCGCTCCAGCGCATGGCGGCCCGAGTGTTTGCCGAGCACGATGCTCGACCCACCGGCACCCACGGTTTCGGGAGAGATGATCTCGTAGGTCAGGCCGTTCTGTAGCATGCCGTGCTGGTGGATTCCCGCTTCGTGCGCGAAGGCGTTGCGGCCGACGATCGCCTTGTTGGGCTGCGGGAAGACCCCGATCTCGAGCGACAGCATCCGGCTCGTGCGCATAATCTCGCGCGGATTGACCTGGCACTGAAACGCGATGACTTGTGGCCGCGTTCGGCCTGCCATCACGATTTCCTCGAGCGCCGCGTTGCCGGCCCGTTCGCCGATGCCGTTGACCGTGCACTCCACCTGTCCTGCTCCCGCCTCGATCGCGGCGAGCGAGTTGGCGACCGCAAGGCCGAGGTCGTCGTGGCAGTGCGCGCTCAGCACCACGTTCCCGGCCTCGGGCACGCGCTCGCGTATCGTGCGGAACAGCGCGGCGTACTCCGCCGGCGTCGTGTAGCCGACGGTATCAGGCAGGTTGATCGTCGTCGCCCCTTCGGTGATCGCGACCAGGACGACGCGAGACAGAAAGTCGAGGTCGCTGCGCGTCGCGTCCTCCGCCGAGAACTCCACGTCCGCGGTGTGGCCGCGGGCGCGGCGCACGGCGGCGCGGACCCGCTCGATACAGGTCGCACGATCGATCCGCAGCTTCTGCTCGAGGTGGGGATCCGAGGTCGCGATGAAGACGTGGATGCGCTTGCGCTGTGCCGGCTGCAGTGCTTCGGCGGCGGCATCGATGTCGCCATCGTGGCAGCGTGCCAGGGCGGCGATAATGGGACGCCGGACCGTGTGCGCGACCTGCTGCACACCGCGCAGGTCGCCTTGCGAGGCGGCGGGGAAGCCGGCTTCGATGACGTCCACGCCGAGCGCGTCGAGTTGGCGTGCCAGTCGCAGCTTGCCCTCGGGTGACATCGCGTTCCCGGGCGCCTGTTCGCCGTCTCGCAGCGTGGTATCGAAGATGATGACATCCCTAGCCATGGCTCTCCTCCGCGGTGGAAAAACAAAAAGCCGCGAACCTGGTGGGGTTCGCGGCGCCGGTGCTGCTTCGTCCTACTTTCGAGCGACTTCTAGACTCTTACCTCCGCGCGCGCCTCGAACCCTCCCCTGAGCAGTCGAAGGCTCAGGAGCAGAATAAGGCTAAGGGACAGCGCGAAGAAGGTCATCTGGGTCCGTGTAATCTCCACGTGGGGGCGGGACTGTCAAGAGATGGTGGAGGGCGGTCGAGGGTTGGTGGAGGTTGGTGTAGGACCGCCGCCACCACCAAGCGCCCGATACAGCTGCCAGGTCAGGAAACGCGCGCGATTCTGCTGGTCGTTCAGAGCTCGCCACACGCCTTCTTCCAGTACTCCTGCCTCTTTAGCAAAACGTAAGGCGTAGCCCACTTCGGTAAGCGAGGACAGGGAAATGTCTAGGAAGCGCCTGAATTCCTTCCGCCCTTTCCGGGATGAGCCTTCTACAATATTCACGGCCGATGAGAAGGCAGCGCGGCGCAGCTGCGAAGTGAGACCATACCGTTCATCAGAGGGGAAGGTCTTGGTGGCCTGATAGACACCGAGTGCCAGTTCGTGACATTCTCGCCACGCGTGCAGTTTTTCATACGGGGGAGCCACAGAGCTGAAGCTGTTGCCTAGTCCGCAGGAAGCCGTACCAATTGCAGATTACGAGGAGCCTTTTATCGCCTTTTCTCCTTCACCAACCTCCACTACCCTCCACCAACCTCCATAACCTCGTATTCTCAGAGCCACCGGTCGGAATTGAACCGACGACCACTCGATTACGAATCGAGAGCTCTACCGCTGAGCTACGGTGGCGATGTGTTGCTGTAACGAGTTACTGCATCGGTCGACAGCTCTACGCCGTGGTGCAATCGTGGTGCCAAAACCGAGCGCAGGGAGCCCCAACCGAGTCCCTAACTTAGCGACGTGTTGTTCGACACGGTACTCCACTGCCTCGGAGCGATGCCGGACTTGCCCGAGGTGTCCGTGGGGCTCCCTTTCTAGGGCCTACCGGTTAACTATCCCGTCGTGAAGGTCTCCGGTCTTGTAGGCCTGCCACTCGCCCTTCTGGTACTGCACCTGGGCTTTGTCGCGAACGAGTCCAAATGCCGCAGTGAGACGACGACGCGACACCAGCACCACGGCGCCGGCCAGCACGCTCGCTCAGAATCGGCTGAGCACCGCACGCACACTCCCGCCGTTCCCGTCTGTTGCCAGGGGCTGAGCTCATGCTCCGCCACCATCGGGCTCACTAGACCCACGCAGGTACTGGCGGGACTGCAATCGGCCCCTAGACAAATCCTCACCGCTCCCCTCGCACACCGCTCAGTTAGCACCGCGCCAGAAGCACCACCTCCCAGAGCTTAGCTCCTCGATAACTGTCGGCGTTCACGCATCGCAGCGGGATTAATTCGCATGCGACGCTCGAGACTTTGCTCTACTGTGAGGCTTTTATGTTCCGCTGTCTGCTTCCGACGTTGCTTCTGCCATCACTGCTCTTTGCGCAGCACCCAGAACACCCGAAGCCAAAGCCGACTCAAGAGAAGCCGATGATGACGATGATGATCGACCCACTCGGCGTTTCGATGGAACGGATGGGCTCGGGCACAACGTGGATTCCTGACGCCGTTTCGTTGCCCGCCCGACACGTCATGTCCGGGCCATGGCTCCTCATGCTGCATGGCTTTGGGTTCCTGCAGTACGACAAACAAGGTGGCCCACGAGGAGATGAACAGTTCGGCTCGCTCAACTGGGCGATGCTGATGGCAAGCCGTGACCTGTTGGGCGGCCGGTTTCAGGCAAGAACGATGCTGAGCCTCGATCCCGCGACCGTGTCCAACCAAGGCTATCCGCTGCTGCTCCAAACCGGCGAGAGCTATCGGGGCCAACCACTACACGATCGCCAGCATCCACATGATTTATGGATGGAGCTGGCCGTGATGTATGAACGAGCGATCTCACGCAGCCTTGGTGTGTCTGTGTACGCTGCGCCTTCAGGGGAGCCGGCGCTCGGTCCCGTCGCCTTCATGCACCGCCCTTCGGCAATGGACAATTTGGCCGCGCCCCTGTCTCACCACTGGCAGGACGCGACCCACATCAGCTTCGGCGTCCTGACGGCCGGTGTGTTTGGACAACGCTGGAAGCTGGAAGGCTCGGCCTACAACGGCCGCGAACCCGACGAGGAACGTTGGGGGTTCGATCCGATTGGTTTGGATTCCTACTCGGGAAGGTTCACCGTCAATCCCGATTCGGCGTGGAGCTTCTCTGCCGGATACGGATTCCTGAAGAGTCCCGAAGCGCTGCGCCCCGCGGAATCGATGCACCGAGTAACAGCGTCCGTTCTCTACGGCCGGAAACTCGGTATGGATGGGCAGCTGGCGACCGCATTGGTCTGGGGCGCCAACCGCCACTCCGGACGAACGACGCATGCCGCTCTTGCGGAGGTCGAGGCAATCGTGAACCGCCGCAACACCCTTTTGGGACGCCTGGAACTTGTACAGAAGTCCGCTGAAGAGCTTGTGCTACCGGCCGGTCCGGGAGGTTTCGCACCCGAATCGACGTTCACCATCACGGCCCTGTCTGTAGGATACATTCGCGAAGTCGGCCGCACTCGCTCGGCGACAGTCGGTATCGGGTTTCAAGGATCAGTGAACGCAGTGCCCGCGGCGCTCGAGCCGGTCTACGGGTCACGCACGCCGGTAGGCGGAATGTTATTCGTACGTATTCGGCCGCTTCATGCTCCGCATGACATGGCCACCACTATTGCGCCCATGCCGGGCATGCGGGAGCACAACCATGAATAGGTCATTTTCGACCATAGCAGTTGCCGCCGTCGGTCTACTCGCGTCAGCGATCGCAGGCGTGCCCTCCGGGAGACAGGCTCAAGGTGCGCAAGCAGATTCCGCCGCCGTTGTAGCAGTGGTCGACGGATACCACCGAGCGCTGTCAAACGGCGATACCGCGACCGCGTTGTCGCTCCTCGCAACCGATGCGTTGATCCTCGAGAGCGGTGACGTCGAAACGCGGGATGAATATCTGTCACATCACCTCTCGGCCGATATCGAGTTTGCAAAGGCAGTACCGAGCGGACGCGGACCAGTGCGCGTGGCGCTGCGTGGTGACGTGGCCTGGGCAGTCTCGACCAGCAGGACACGCGGTGTCTTTCGCGGTCGCACCATTGATTCGCAGGGTGCCGAGCTGATGGTTGTGGCGCGAGAGCAAGGGGGCTGGAAGATTCGCGCCGTCCATTGGTCGTCCCACGCCACGCGTCCGTCCCGCTAGGCAGCAGGTAATTTCAGACACACGAGAGGATCGCGTCATCGTGCTGCAAGTTTGGTCGCTTAAGCGGGCCGTTTGCGTCGCCCCAGGAGCTGAGCGTTCACGGCGACGATCACGGTCGAGACCGACATGAATACCGCGCCGAGGGCAGGCGAAAGCAAAACGCCTGTGGCTCGATAGAGCACGCCGGCCGCGAGCGGGACGGCCACGGCATTGTATCCGGTGGCCCACCACAGATTCTGTACGATCTTGCGGTAGGTCGCGCGCGCTAGGCTCACAATGGCCGGTACATCACGCGGGTCGGACCGGACGAGCACGATGTCGGCGGATTCGATCGCGACATCGGTGCCCGCGCCGATCGCGATGCCCACATCGGCTTCCACCAAGGCGGGCGCGTCGTTTACTCCATCTCCCACCATCGCGACTGTGAAGCCACGCGCTTTAACCTCGCGGATTTTCGCCGCCTTCTGATCCGGCAGCACCTCCGCGAAGTACTCATCCAGTCCCAGCTCTTGCGCGACCCACCGCGCCACTGGCTGAGAATCGCCGGTGAGCATCATCGCCCGGATACCCATCTGCTTCAGCCGCTGCAGCGCCTCGCGCGACTCGGGACGGATGATATCGGCGAGCGCAATGGCTCCGACGACTTTTGAGTCCACCAATACGTAGACGACCGTCTTCCCCTGCTCCGCAACACGCGCCACGCGGGCGTCGTTAACGGTCTGGCTGCGCTCCTTCAGGAATCCCGGACTGACGACGTTCACCTCGACTCCTTCCACTACTCCTCGGGCGCCCTTTCCCGGAATTGCGCTGACTTCGGACGCGGCCGGATAGCTGATGCCTCGCTCCGTTGCGGCGCGCACAATGCCTGCCGCGATCGGATGTTCGGAGCGGTTTTCCAGTGCGGCGGCGAGTCGGAGAATGTCGGTCTCACTCCGGTTGTCCAGGGCGATTACGTCCGTAACGCCGAATCGTCCCTCGGTGAGCGTGCCAGTTTTGTCGAATACGACGGCGTCGAGCGCTCGCGCACGCTCGAACGCCGCACGATCGCGGATGAGCAATCCGTTCCGCGCCGAGATCGCAGTCGAAACTGCGACGACCAGGGGGACCGCGAGGCCGAGCGCGTGCGGACAGGTGATCACCATGACCGTGACCATCCGCTCGAGCGCGAAATCGAAGCTGCGTCCACCCGCGAGCCAAGCGACCAGCGTCGCCGCGCCCGCGGCGATCGCGATCACAGTGAGCCACATCGCCGCGCGATTGGCGAGGTCTTGCGTCCGCGAGCGGCTCTGCTGGGCGCGGCGCACCAACTCGATCACCTGCGCGAGATACGTCTCAGCGCCGGTTCGGGTGATCCGAAGCGTAATCGCCGCTTCGCCGTTTACGGCCCCGCCAAGCGCCTCGTCTCCGGGACCCTTCTCCACGGGCTGCGACTCGCCCGTCAGCAACGCCTGGTTCACGGTCGTCCGGCCCTCGGTGATGGCGCCGTCCGACGGGATTCGCTCGCCGGGTTTAACCAGCACCAGGTCTCCCAGTCGGAGGGCCGTCACGGGGACGTCTTCTGCAGATCCGTCGGGACGCAGTCGGTGCGCCTCGGCCGGAAGCAGTCGCACGAGCTCCTCGAGCGCCCGTGATGCGCCCATCACCGAGCGCATCTCGATCCAGTGGCCCAGCAGCATGATGTCGATGAGCGTCGCGGTTTCCCAGAAGAACACCGTGCCGCGAAGGCCGAAGACGACGGCCGCGCTGTAGAGATATGCCACGCTGATCGCAAGGCCGACGAGGGTCATCATGCCCGGGAGTCGCTTGCGCAGCTCCGTGATCAGCCCGGTGAGGAAGGGCCATCCGCCGTAGAAGTAGATGGCCGAAGCGAACGCAAACTCGACGTAGCGGTCGCCTGGGAAAGCCAAGACGCCCTGAAGGCCGAGGAAATGCTGGACCATCTCGGACGTCGCGAGGACCGGAACGGTCAACGCGACGGAGATCCAGAACCGCCGCCGAAAGTCGGAGACCATGTCGCCGTGATCGTGCCCACCGTGCGCCGGCTCGGTCATGGGACGGGCGTGCGAATGCTCCATCGGTGGTGGCGTTGCTGCGGGTGTGTGTTGATGATGCGAGTGATCTGTCATGGTTCTCGGCCCGAGCGCCTCTTCATGCTCATCGTTTCTACCCAGCTGAACAGCGTTGGCAAGACCAGCAGCGTGAGCATAGTCGACGTTACCAAGCCTCCAATAACCACCGTGGCGAGCGGTCGTTGCACCTCGGCGCCCGCACCAGTCGAAATGGCCATCGGAATGAATCCCACGCTCGCCACAAGCGCCGTCATAA
>Ga0193711_1000085_pt1 | contig 16989 bp, 13 predicted proteins | sample H3m2metaG_FD_144922 | JGI IMG/M metagenome (GOLD analysis project Ga0193711, IMG submission 144922) | Soil microbial communities from a riparian zone of the East river system, Colorado, United States - H3m2 | ecosystem: Environmental > Terrestrial > Soil > Riparian zone | place: USA: East River...
CGCGCGATGAGCGAATCGTTGCCGCCCGAATGCGCCCACGCTGGCACCGAGGCGTCGAGCGACGTCGCCCCGGCGAGATAGGGATACTGGTCGGCCGTGACATCCAGTCCGGCCGCCCGGGCTGAATCAATCCGCGCCAGCACGTGCGGCATGCGTCCCCAATTGCGGCGACCGGAGACCTTGAGGTGCCAGATCTCGGCGGGGATGTCGGCTTCGCGTGCGATGCGGAACGTCTCGTCCAGCGCCAGGTCGATCTGCCCGCCCTCGTTGCGCATGTGCGTCGCATACACGCCGCCGTGGCGTCGAGCCGCCTTCGCGAGCGCGATGATCTCTTCTGTCGGCGCGTAGAACGCCGGCGCATACTCGATCGACGTGGAGAGGCCCACTGCGCCCTGTTCCATCGCCGTGTCGACGAGCGCGACCATGTGCGCCAGCTCTTCCGGCGTCGCGTGGCGATCCTGTTTGCCGACGACGGCCATGCGCACCTGCGTGGCGCCGACGAACGTCGCGATGTTGACGGCGCTCTTGGTGCGGGCGAGGTGCGCGAAGTAGCCGTTCAAGTCGCGCCAGTCTTCTTGGATGCCGTACCGCTTCATCCATGCGGAGTCGTCCACGACGAGAAGGTCCGTGAGGGGCGCGACGGAACCACCCTCGCCCGTGATTTCGGTCGTGACGCCCTGCGATACTTTGCTCAGCACGCGGTTGTCGATCAGGACATTGCCTTCCGATTGGCCCAGCATGTCGATGAAGCCGGGCGCGACGACGAGCCCCGACACGTCGAGCGTTTCGCGCGCCGTGGCGGACCCGAGGTAGCCGACCGCGGCGATGCGATCACCCGAGATGGCCACGTCGCCGACGAAACGCGGGTTCCCGCTACCGTCGACGATCGAGCCTCCGCGCAAGATGAGGTCATAGGGACCGCCGCAGGCGGCGACAGCGATCAGGAGCAGGCAGGCGCCGTGCGAGCGAGCGCTCACTTTTTCCATGCGTTCCTCAAGGAGTCGGGCCAGACTACGCGCCCACGCGTCATGACCCACGCGATGCTGCGCGTAGCCGCGATGTTTTGCGCAGGATTCCCATTCAGGACCACCAGGTCGGCGACTTTCCCTGGTGCCACGACACCGAGGGAGTCGGCCCTCAGCAACTGCGCGCCGCGCCGCGTCGCCGCGGTGATTGCCTCGAGCGGCGTGAGGCCGGCTCCGACGAGCAAAGCCATTTCTTCATGCTCAGAGAACCCGGGGATCAAGAGCTGGTTCGCCGCGTCGGTTCCCGCGGCGATCACGCCGCCGGCCCGTCTGAATTCGCGCACGAACAGATTCTGGCGCGCTCGGGCGCGACGGAACGCCTGGAAGTCACGCGGCTTCCACCCGGTGCGCCGCAGGAGACTGGCAACGCTGCGAACGCTCTCCGCGTCCTCGGGCACATCCTCCATCCCCGGTCGCGTGAGCAGCACGGGATTGTCGAGCCGCGACAGCATCTCGTGCACCACGAGCGTGGGGACGATCGCGACTTTCGTCTGGGCCAGGGCGCGGGCCGTGCGCGCCAGCGAGGCCGAGTCGACCGTCGCCCAGCCTTGTTCCTCTGTGGTCCAGCCCGAGAGGAAGCGATCGTGCGCGCGATAATAGATGGAGGGATTGCGCGACGCTGCTTGCACGACTCCCGCCATGTGTTCGAGGGAGACGACGCCCATTCGCGCGGCCGTCAGCGCGTCCGTTTTGCCGAGGTGCGCGGCGATGGGGAGCTGCACTCCACGCGCCTCATCCACGACGGCACGCAGCAGGGCAGGCGTGATCCTCGTGTAGATCTTCAGGTAGTCGGTCCCTGCGAGCCGGCGCTGATCCACGGCTCGACGCGCCTCGGCAGCGTTCGTGACGCCTGTCGCGTTGGGATACGTCGCGGGTGCGCCGTCGATCATCGCGCCCGAGGTGAACATCCGGGGCCCGATGATCGACCCCAGGTTCAAGTCGTTCCGGAGCGCGATGCCGGAGTCGGTTTGGCTGTGCAGGTCGCGCACCGTGGTGACGCCCCACGCCAGGTAGCGCGGCGCCGCCCAGCGCTCGACGTGCGCGTGGGCGTCGATCAAGCCGGGAATGATCGTCTTGCCGACGAGGTTGATCCGCTCCGCACCCTTCGGGATCGGGATCTCGTTGACCCGCGCGACCGCCTCGATGTGCCCGTTCCGGATCAGGATGAGCGCGTCTTCCTTGGGGGCTCCTCCCGCGCCGTCGATGAGCGTCGCACCCTCGAGCGCGATGACGCCCTCCCCCGATTTGCTGCACGCCAGGAGGGCTACGAGCAGAACGGCGGCGGTCAAACTACAAAGCGGCGGTCGGGCGGTCACTTCGGGTCGCTCGACGTGTGGTCGTGGAGAATGCGCCAGCGGTCACCCTGTTTCTGCGCCACCAGGGTGAAGGGCCCGCTCGCCACTACCGAATCGCGCCGCATGAGCCGAAATCGCGCGGTCACGTAGGCGAAATCGGGCGTGAGCGTGCGCACGCGCACTTCTTCGAAGGTCAAGGAATCGCGCGACTTGCCGGGCGCGAAGTAGTTGGCCTGATAGCGGTCGTGCAACGCCTGCCAGCCGTACTGCACGTGACCACCCGACACATAACCCGTGAGGGAGTCCTGGGCGTAATCGCCCATGAAGCCTTCGAGATCTCCGCGGTTCCAGTCGTTCGCCGAGCGGGTGAGCATCGCGGTGATCTCGACCGGTGGATTGCCCATCGGCACGCCGGGCGCCGAGCACGCCGCGATGGCAAGGACCACGTACCACGGACCACGCACCACGCACGCCTCTTTAGTTTGAAGTTCGTCCCAACGTACCTTCCACCATGGCCGACGCAACCCCGTTGTGGGAGACGCTGGCGTACGGACCGGTGCGATCGCGCCGTCTCGGCGTCAGCCTCGGCGTCAATCTGCTGCCGCAGCGCTCCAAGATCTGCTCGTTCGATTGCCCGTACTGCAGCTGCGGATTCAACACGCCCCGCGCCGCGGGGTCGCGCTGGCCCTCGCCCGACGAGGTCGTCCACAGTCTGACACGCGCGATGGCGCGCCTCCCGGTGCCTCCCGACTGCATCACGTTCTCGGGGAACGGCGAGCCGACGCTGCACCCTCGCTTCGCGGTTGTGGTGGAGCGCGTGCTCACGGCGCGCGCCGCGGGCGCGCCCACGGCGCGCGTCGGGATCCTCTCCAACGGCCTCACGGCGGGCGAGAAAGCGGTCCGTGATGCCCTGATGCGGCTCGACGCCCGCATCATGAAGCTCGATCCGGGGCCGATGGAGCGCGTGAACGGCGTGCCGTACGACGTGGACCAGCTCGTGGAGGACTACCGGGCGCTCAAGCCGTACACCGTGCAAGCGATGGTCGTGAGGGGGCGGGACTGGGATGGGTCGAGCGATGAGAGTTTGGCGGCGTGGCTCCCCCGTCTCGCGCGGGCGGAGCCCGATGCGGTGCAGCTCTACTCGCTCGCGCGGGGGCCCGCCGACACGAGCGTCCTAAACGTGCCGCGGGAGCGCCTCGACGAGATGGCGATGGCCATCCGTAAAGCGCTCCCGCAGTGCCGCGTCGAGGTCTTCTAGCGCCGACGTTTCTTCTTGCCGGCTTTCTTTTTCTTCGCGGTTTTCTTTTTCGCTTTCGGCCGCGACTTCTTGGCCGCCTTCTTTTTCTTCTTGGCTTTCTTCTTGGCTTTCGGCTTTTTCGCTGCGGGCGCCGCGGCCTTGTCCCACATCGGCGTGGGCGCCGGAGCAGGTGTGGGCGCAGGGGCCGAGGGGAACATCGGCTCCGAGAAGCCCGGACCCGGCCAGCTGCTCTCGGTGTAATCCATCTGCTCAAGCATCGGATTTCCTCCGCATGGTTTGTGGCGGGGCGTGGCCTAATAGCTTACGCGCGGAATCCGACCACGCAAGTGCAACGGCACACTGTGGCAAGTTGGCTTGACAACGCTACTTAGGGGGACTTACGTTGGCCCAGTCATGATCCATCGTGCAGCTCTTGCGGCGCTCGCGCTCTGCTTACCGGGCGCCGCGCTGGCGCAAAACGTCGCCGAGGTCCAAGTCGCTCCCCCCACGATCACCCTCAAGGTGGGCGAGCGGAGCGGCCTGCTGGCGACCGCGTTCGATCGGATCGGCAACGTCATCCCGACCGTCCGCATCATCTGGTCGTCGAATAATCTGGCCGTCGCCAAAGTCGACAACAACGGCACCGTTACGGGTGTCGGCAACGGCGTTGCCATCGTCGAGGCGCGCGTCGGGCCGCGAAAGGGCCAGGCGGCCGTGCAGGTGACGGGTGGGGCCAGTGCGCCCCCCCCGGCCAACCCCCCTCCGGTCACCGTCCAGACCCCAGTCGTCAATACCGGAGCGCCGGACCCCCTGGGCGGCCAGCCGGCCGGGAGCGGGCCCGCCGCCGCCCTGCGTCTCGAGCCCGGCGCGATCTATCTCTTGCCGTCGGAAAACGCCCGCGTGTCCCCCCGAGCTCTGCGCGAGGATGGTTCCCCGGCGGCCCCGGTCGCGGTGACCTGGAACTCGCTGCGCGCCGACGTCGCCACCGTAGACCAGAACGGCAATGTCGTGGCGCTTGCAGCGGGCCAAGGCACGATCCAGGCGACCGCGGTCGGCGGCCTCACGGCAACCGCGCCGGTCGTGGTCCAGCCGGCCGAGTTCACGGTGCTCGAGCCCACGCCCCTGATGCTCTCGCCCGGGCAGCTCGACACACTGCACGTCGTCGTCCCCACGCAGAATGGCCGCGCAGTGAATCCACTCGTGCTGCAGTGGGCTTCGAGCGACCAGGGCGTCGCCCGCGTGAGCCTCGCGGGCGTCGTAACCGCCGCGGGTCCCGGCAAGGCGACGCTCTCGGTGTCGGGGCTGTTGCAGAACAAGAGCATCGAGGTAACGGTGCACCGTGTGGCCGAGTCGATGGCGGTGACCCCGCGTTTCTCGAGCGAGGTCCAGTTGCCGCTCACCGCCGCAATCAAGTTCTCCGCCCAGGCGCTCGCCGCGGACCACACGCCGATCCCGGAGGCGCCCCTCCGCTGGAACATCGCTGACCCCGCCATCGCCGGGTTCGACGCGCAGACAGGGATGGTCACCGGACGGGCCGTCGGCAAGACGCAGCTCACCGTTCGCGGCCCGGGGACGGGGCTCCTCGTCACGTGGAACATCAGCGTCATCGCGGGTTCCGTGAAGTTCGCGCAGCCCCGCATCGGTATCGGCCTCAACCAGCGCCATGCGCTGCGTCCCAACTACGCGGACGATCAGGGGGGCATCATCGGTCCGGCCAGCAATCTCACCTGGACCACCGACAATCCTCAGGTGGCGACGGTGGGTGAGGACGGCACGGTGAGCGGGGTCGGGTACGGCCATGCCCGGATCACGGCGAATGCGCCGGGCGGGAAGTCGGCGGCGGCGGACGTGTTCGTGGTGGGAGAGATCGTGGTCGCGAGCTCGCGCGGCCAGAAGTTCCAACTGTACGCGGCGGAGCGCGCGAATCTTGCGCAGCTCGCCAAGATCACGACCGACTCGACGACCGCAACCGATCCGGCATTCTCCGCCGACGGCTCGCGCATCGCCTACGTCTCGACGTCGCCCGGCAACGCGGAGATCTACGTGATGAACGCGGACGGGACGAGCCCGACGCGGCTCACCACCGAGCCGCTCGCCGATGGCCGTCCGACGTTCACGCCCGACGGCCAGACGATCCTGTTCCACTCGGCGCGCACGGCGGGGAAGCAGCAGATCTGGTCCATCAACGTGGACGGCAGCGGTCTCACGCAGCTCACGCGCGACTCGGTCAACTTCGCGCCGACGGTGTCGCCCGACGGGCAGACGGTGGCGTACGTGTCGCTCCGCAACAAGAGCTACGACATCTGGCTCATGGCGCGCGACGGGTCGAACCCGCGGCAGTTCACGCCGACCCCGCAGATAAAGGAAACGGAGCCGCGGTTCCTGCGAGATGGGAGCCTGACCTTCCTCGTCGAGCGGCGCGAGGGAAACCGCACCGTCCAGCAGGTCGTTCGCGCCGATCTGACGACGGGAAGCGTGACCCCAATGACGGGGATCGATCTGGCGCTCACGTCGTTTGCGGTGTCGCCATCGGGCGATCTCCTGGCCCTCGTCGTGAACGCTCAACCGGAGAACCGCCGCAACCCGATTTACAAGGTGTACATCCAGCCGGTCGGCTCGGGCACGCCGGTGCCGATGCCTACGATCGGCACGGAGCAGATGGTCACGCCCACGTTCCGCCCGTAGTGCGCGCCTGCGTTCTCACCGCCACCGGACCGAACGCGTCCTACCACCTCGAGATCACTGAAGTCCCCGACGCCCCTGCCCCGCAGGCGGGGGACGTGCGCATTTCCACCCGGGCCACGGCGCTGAACCACCTCGATCTCTTTGTCGCGGAGGGTATGCCGGGATCGGGCCCCCGGTTTCCGCACGTCGTCGGCGCTGATGGCGCGGGTGTCGTGGAGTCGGTCGGGTCGGGCGTGACGACGGTTCGCGCCGGCGACCGGGTGCTCCTGAACCCCGGCATCTCGTGCTACACCTGCGAGTTCTGCCTCGCGGGAGAGCACAAGATGTGCGTCAACTACCGCTTGCTGGGCGAGCATCTCCCCGGCACGATGGCGGAGCTCGTGACGCTGCCAGCGCACAACGTGGCGCGCCTGCCGGCGCTGTCGCCGGAGCTGACGTGGGCGGAAGCGGCGGCGTTCTCGCTCGTCACCCTCACCGCATGGCGGATGGTCGTGACGCGCGCGCAGCTGAAGGCCGGCGAGACGGTGCTCGTTTGGGGAATCGGAGGTGGAGTGTCGCTCGCCGCGCTGCGGATCGCCAAGCTGCTCGGCGCACGCGTGATTGCGACGTCGTCAGACGATGGCAAGCTCGCCGAAGCGCGCCGGCTCGGCGCCGACGTCACCATCAATCACCGCACCCAGAAGGTGTCACAGGAGGTGCGCACGCTGACCCAGAAGCGCGGCGTGGAAGTGGTGGTGGAGAACGTGGGGGAGGCGACGTGGGAGGAGTCGCTGCGCTGTCTCAAGCGCGGCGGGCGCCTCGTCACCTGCGGCGCGACATCGGGGCCTGAGGTGCGCGTGGATCTGCGGCGCGTCTTCTGGCACCACTACACGATCATGGGATCGACGATGGGGAATGCGCGCGAATACGCCGAGGTCGTGCGCCGGCTCGGCGCCGGGGAGCTGCGTCCCATCGTCGATCGGGTGTATCCGCTCACGCAAGCGCCACAGGCGTATGAGCGGCTCGCGAAGGGGGAACAGTTGGGGAAGGTGGTGGTGGAGATCACACCCTAAAGGGAGCGCAGGCTTTAGCCTGGGATCAACATCGACGCGGCCATCATCACTCAGTCAAAAACCGGTCCTGTAACTCCATTTCCCACCCCTATTTAGCGACCGTTTTTGCGTTGCTTTTCCCCACCTAAGTAATTAGCTTTTCTTGACTTAGACAGCTTTGCCCGGTCGGGTTTTTCTGACCCGACACCCAATACCCGACACCCGATAGCCGATCCTAAATGACTGGTCCGAACGTCCGCGAGCGCATTCTCCCCCGCCTCATCGAAGACGAGCTGAAGGAGTCGTTCCTCGACTATTCGATGAGCGTCATCGTGCAGCGCGCGCTGCCCGATGTGCGCGACGGCTTGAAGCCCGTACACCGCCGGATTCTGTACGCGATGAACGAGCTGGGGCTCGTTCCCGGCCGCCCCTACAAGAAGAGCGCGACCGTCGTCGGCGACGTGCTCGGCAAGTACCACCCGCACGGCGACGTGGCGTTGTACGACTCGCTGGTGCGCATGGTGCAGGACTTCTCCCTGCGCTACCCACTGGTCGACGGGCAGGGGAATTTCGGCTCCGTCGACGGCGACTCGGCGGCGGCTTACCGCTACACCGAAGCTCGCCTCACCCGCATCGCGATGGCGATGCTGGAGGACATCGACAAGAACACGGTCGTCTTCGTCCCCAATTTCGACGACCGCCTGCAGGAACCCACTGTCCTCCCCGCCCGTCTCCCGAACCTGATCGTCAACGGCTCGGCGGGCATCGCGGTCGGCATGGCGACCAACATCCCGCCGCACAATCTCGGCGAAGTCGTTCAGGCGATCACCCACCTGGTGGACAATCCCGATTGTCAGGTCAAGGACCTGCGGAAGTTCATCAAGGGGCCCGATTTTCCGACGGGCGGCATCATCTACGGTCGCGACGGCATCAAGGACTGCTACGACAACGGTCGCGGCCGCATGATCCTCCGGGCGCGGGCCGTCGCCGAAGAGACGAAGTCCACCGGCAAGCAGCAGATCGTCGTCAGCGAGTTCCCCTACCAGGTGAGTCCCGAGCGCGTCCACGAGCAGATCCGCGACCTCGTGCTCGCGAAGAAGCTCGAGGGCATCTCCGACGTCCGCAACGAATCCGACCGCGAGGGGATCCGGCTCGTCATCGAGCTGAAGCGCGACGTCATCCCGATGGTCGTGCTCAATCAGCTGTACGCCCATACGCAGATGCAGACGACCTTCGGCGCCATCATGCTCGCCCTGGTGGACGGCGTGCCGAAGGAATTGAACCTGAAGGAGCTGCTGTTCCATTTCGTCGAGCACCGCCACGTCGTGATCGTGCGGCGCACCGAGTTCGAGCTGAAGCGGGCGCAGGACCGGGAGCACATTCTCGAAGGGTTGAAGATCGCCGTCGACAACATCGACGAGGTGATCCGCATCATCAAGAAGTCGAAGGACACGCCGTCGGCCGATGCGGCCCTGCGCAAGCGGTTCAAGCTGTCGGAGAAGCAGTCGGCCGAAATCCTCAACATGCGGCTCGCCCGGCTCACCGCCCTCGAGATCACCAAGCTCGACGAGGAGCTGAAGGACGTGCGGCGCTTCATCAAGGACTGCAAGGAAATCCTCGGCTCGAAGCCGCGTCGCATGAAGATCCTCAAAGAGGAGCTGACCGAGCTGGCGCACGGGTTCGCCGACGAACGGCGCACGGAGATCGTGGCCGACCAGGGCGACTTCTCGATCGAAGATCTGATCGCCGAAGAGGACATGGTGATCACCGTCTCGCACGCGGGCTACATCAAGCGGCTGCCCGTCACCGCCTATCGGCGCCAGCGCCGCGGCGGGAAGGGCGTGATCGGGGCGCACGCCAAGGAAGACGACTGGGTCGAGCACCTCTTCATCGCGTCGACGCACGACTATCTGATGTTCTTCACCGAGCAGGGCCAGTGTTACTGGCTCAAGGTGCACGAGATCCCGCAGGCGGCGCGCGCCGCGCGCGGCAAGCCGATCATCAACTGCGTCGCGATGAAGCCCGACGAGCGGCTCGCCGCGCTGGTGCCGGTGCGCGAGTTCTCCGAGAATCAGTACCTCGTGTTCGCGACCAAGGACGGCGTCGTGAAGAAGACGGTCCTCTCGGAATTCGGCAATCCGCGCTCCAACGGCATTCGCGCTATCAACATCGAGAAGGGCGACGAGCTGATCGACGTGCAGGTGACCGACGGCAAGAACGACATCGTCCTCGCCACGAACCACGGCATGAGCATCCGCTTCCACGAGAAGGACGTGCGCGACATGGGGCGCACGGCGACCGGCGTGAAGGGCATCGAGCTCGACAAGAAGGACCACGTGATCGACATGGTGGTGGTGCGTCGCAAGTCCACGCTGCTCGTGGTAACCGAAAAGGGGATGGGCAAGCGCTCGGAGCTCGATGAGTACCGCATCCAGCACCGCGGCGGCCGCGGCATCATCACGTTGAAGCGCGGCACCAAGACGGGCGACATCGTCGCCCTCAAGGAAGTGCTTCCCGATGACGAGCTGATGATGATCACCAAGAAGGGGATCATGATCCGCGTGCCCGTCGAGGGCATCCGCATCAGCGGCCGCAACACGCAGGGCGTGAAGGTGATGAACCTCATCGCCGGCGACCTGGTCGTCGACGTGGCGCGCGTGGTGAAAGAAGAGGGCGACGAGGGCGACGAGGGGGACGACGAGAACGGCGCCGAGCCGAAGGCGAAGGCCAAACCCAAGCCGAAAGCGAAGAAGAAGTAGCGTGGTCAGCCCCGCGGACATCCAGGAGGCCGCCGCCGGCCTGCGTGGCATCGCGACCCGCACGTCACTGCGTTACGTCGAAGCCCTCGGCGCGCACCTGAAGCTCGAAAACGAGCAGCCGATGGGCGCCTTCAAGATCCGCGGCGCCTACAACGCGATTCGAAAACTCCCGGACGCCGCGCGGAAGCGCGGGGTCATCACCTTCTCGTCCGGGAACCACGGCCAGGCTGTGGCCTACGCCGCCAAGCAATTCGGCGTGCGCGCCGTGATCGTCATGCCCGAAACGGCTCCCGCCGTGAAGGTCGAGGGCGTGAAGCACTGGGGCGGCGAAGTGGTGATGGCCGGACGCACCTCTGAGGACCGCCGCACCAAGGCCGAGGAGATCGCCGCGCGGGACGGGCTCGCCATCGTGCCCCCCTTCGACCACCCCGACATCATCGCCGGTCAGGCGACGGTGGCCCTCGAGATCGTGGAGCAGCTCCCGGAAGTCGAGACCGTGCTCGTCCCGGTGGGCGGCGGCGGGTTGATCTCCGGCGTCGTGACGGGCCTCGCGGCCGCCAAGAGCCGGGCGAAGGTGTGGGGCGTGGAACCCGCGGGCGCGCCGAAGCTCAAGCGCTCGCTCGAGGCGGGCAAGCTCGTGCGCCTCGAGACGACCGCCAGCATCGCCGACGGCCTGATCACGCTCAACGTGGGCGGGATCCCCTTCGCGGAGCTCGAGCACCATCGGGAGCGCCTGCGCGGCGTTGTGCTGGTGGAGGATGACAGCATCCGGGATGCTATGCACTTTCTCTGGCGCACCTGCCAGCTTGCGGTCGAGCCATCGGGTGCCGCGACGACCGCAGCGTTGATGTCCGGGGCGGTCCGGCCGTCGGGAGTCACCGTGTTGGTGGTGAGCGGCGGCAACATCGACCGCGCGTTGCTCGAGGACTGACGGGGCCATGGCCAACACCGCCGGCGCGCGCATTCTGGTCGCAGACGACGACGAATCGCTCGTCAAGACGCTGACGTGGATCCTCAAGGAGCACGGCTACGAGGTTTCCGTCTGCCCCGGTGGCGACGGCCTCTTGAGCAAGCTCGAAGAGATGAAGCCGGCGCTCCTCTTGCTCGACATCATGATGCCCAAGGTCGACGGGCTGCAGCTGCTGGAGCGCCTCAAGCAGGACGAGCGCTACAAAGACCTCCCGGTCCTGATGGTCTCCTCGATGCCCCCCGAGGACGCGACCGTCAAAGCCCTCGGTCTCGGCGCCGCCGACTTCATCGCCAAGCCGTTCCGGGTCCGCGAGCTTCTCGCCCGCGTCGAAGCCCACATCCGTGTCGGCCAGGCGCTGGCGCAGGCGCGCGAGGAAGCGCGCAGCCGCGCCGCGATGGTGGACATCCTCCACGAGGTCACCGACTCCCTCAAGCCGGACGAGATCTACCACATCCTGGCGCGCCGGGTCGCGCGCGTCCTCAATATCTCGAAGTGCTCGATGGTGCTGGCCAAGTCCGGTGACCAAACGGGCGTCGTCGTGGCCGCCTACGAGAATCCGATGTTGCGCAATCTCCAGATCGAGCTGGCGCGCTATCCGGAGATCCGCCAGGCGCTGACGACGGGCCGCCTCGTCCTGGTCGAAGACGTTTCCACCGACCCCCTCTACAAGGAAGAGCGGCTGCGGTGGGAGAAAGAGGGCATCAAGGTGCCGACCCGCTCCGCCGTCGCGCTGCCCTTCTGGATGAAGGACCAGCAGATGGGCGTCTTCTTCCTGCGGACGACCGGCGACGACCCGCCGCTCACGCGCGCCGACGCCCAGTTCGGCGAGACGGTGATCAAGACGGCCGTCTCGGCGATCGAAAAGGCGTACGACTTCGAAACCGCCGTGTCGGACAAGCAGCGCCTCGAGAAGCTGGCGTTGACCGACGCGCTCACGGGGTGTCTCAACCGGCGCGCGCTGGCCGAAGCGTTGACGCAGGAGCTGGACCGGGCCCGCCGGTACAATCTGGCGCTCACGATTCTGCTCGCCGACATCGACCGCTTCAAACAAATCAACGACACGCGCGGTCACATTGCGGGTGATTCGGTGCTCCGCCAAGTTGGCGAGCTCTTGCGCCGGGAGGCACGCTCGGTGGACATCGTGGCCCGGTACGGCGGAGAAGAATTCGTCATCGTGATGCCGGAAACGGCGCTGCACGGCGCGGCGATTTTCGCCGAGCGCCTCAGGCGGCGGGTGATGGCGCGCGACTTCGGCGATCCCGGTGAAGACCCGCTGCACATGACCGTCAGCATCGGCCTCGCGTCGTTCCCCGACGACCGCGTCCAAAGCGCGGACAGCTTCGTTTCACTCGCCGACCAGGCCCTCTATCGCGCTAAGAACGAAGGGCGCAACTTGGTCCGGCAATGAGTGAACGGCGTTGTCCCAAGTGCGGGTCGGTCTACACCGACACGGCCCGCTTTTGTCCCAAGGACGGCTCGATGCTCGTCGAGATCCAGTCGAAGCCGGCTCCTTCGGGGAGCGGCACCGCCGTGCGCCAGCCGCCCGTCTCGGGCAAGGGGCAGGGGCTCGACCGCGCGTCCACCCTCTCGAACCAGATCCTCGACGCCCGTTACCAGGTGATGAAAAAGCTGGGTGAGGGCGGCATGTCGTACGTGTACCTCGCCAAGGAGATCTCCTCGGGCGAGACCGTCGCCATCAAGGTGCTCTCGCCGCGTCTCGCGTCCGACAAGAGCTCGGTCGAGCGGCTGCGCCGCGAGGCGGGGCTCGCGATGCGGCTCGAGCATCCCAACGTCTGCCGCATCCTGCGCCTGGGCGAGTCGGAGGACGGGCTCATCTACCTGGTGATGCCGTTCCTCAAGGGAGAATTGCTCTCCGACCGCGAGGTGCGCGGCGGGCCGATGGACCTCGCTGTGGGCATCACGCTGCTGCAGGAGATGTGCGCCGGCCTCCACCACGCGCACGAGCTGCAGATCATTCACCGCGACCTGAAGCCCGAGAACGTGATGCTCGTGCCCGACGACAGCACCGGCGTCGACCACGCGGTCGTCATGGACTTCGGGCTCGCCAAAGAGCGCCGCGCCGACCCGGCCATCGCGAAGCTCACCGCCACGGGCATCATCCTCGGCACGCCCGAGTTCATGAGTCCCGAGCAGATCCGCGGCAAGCCGCTCGACGCGCGCAGCGACATCTACGCGCTCGGCATCGTCGCGTTCGAGATGTTCACCGGGAAGCTGCCCTTCAGCGGCCGCAACGCGCAGGAGATGATGATCGCGCGGCTGCGCGGCCAACCGACGCCGATCCGGCAGCTGCGGGCCGACACGCCTCCGGCCGTCGAAAAGGCGCTCACGAAAGCCCTCCAGACGAACCCCGACGACCGCTACACGACGGCGATCGAATTCGCCGAGGCGTTGACCGCCGAGGAGTCGTCGGGCGGCCTGTTCGGGAGGCTCAAGGAGAAGTTCACCTGATGGTGCCGTGAAGCGTTTCCCCGCATTCGATCCCCCAGAGTACGTCGAGTGGAAGGCCGACCCTGAGCTGGTACGGGCCTACCGCTCGGGCTTGGAGCAGCAACCCGAGCGCGCCGCGTTCGTCTCCCGCTTGAGCCTCGACGCCAAGCTCGGTCTTTACGCCGGCCTCGTCCGCGCCCGGCTGCACGACATTCAGCTGAAGCGCTGGGTCCGCACGGGCGTGATCTCCAAGGCCTGGCTCGGCACCGGCGAGGAAGCCACGACCGTCGGCCCCGTGCATGCCCTCGATCGGGAGCACGACGTCGTCGCGCCCATGATCCGGAATGCCGCGGCGTGCTGCGAGATGGGGATGTCGCTCGCGGCGATGCTGCGCGCGTACCTCGCGACCGACGACTCGCCCTCCCGCGGCCGGGACCTGCACGTCGGGTCGCTGCCGGACGGTGTGCTCCAGCCGATCTCGCACGTGGGCGACATGGTGCCGGTGATCGCGGGCGTCGCGTTGACGTTCAAGATGAAAGAGGAACGGCGCGTCGCCCTCACCTGGGTGGGCGATGGGTCGACCAACACGGCGGCGGCCCACGAAGGGACGAACTTCGCCGCGGTGCAGCATCTCCCCGCCATCTTCATCATCCAGAACAACCAGGTGGCCCTCGGCACGCGGCTCGACCAGCATCATCTCCCCGGGGAGTACAAGGACTGGGCGGCGAGTTACGGCGTGTGGGGCGCGCAGTTCGACGGGAACAACGTGCTCGACGCGTACGCCGCGACGCGGCTCGCCGCCGAGCGCTGCCGCACGGGGCAGGGCCCCGCAGTGCTCGTCGCCGAGACGTTCCGCATGGGCGGCCACGCCACGCACGACGAGCGCGAGGCGCGGGAGACCTTCCCGGCGGAGCTATTCGCCCGTTGGGGAAAGCGCGACCCGATCGGTCTCTACGAGGAGTATCTAAAGGAGGACGGCGTGAAGGCGAAGCGGCTCGAGGAGGTGGAGGCCCAGGTCGCGGCGGAGGTGGAGCGGGCCGCCGAGGAGGCGATCGCGAGCCGGGAGAAAATGCCGAAGGGCGAGACGGCGCTGCAGGGAGTGTATGCCACCCCAGGAACCATGGACTCTTAGCGAGGTATCTCCGATGTCCCTAACCCATCATCCTATGCACCAACGCGCCATCCTTGCGGCACTCGTGGCTCTCGCCTGCGGAGGGCAGCCCGTCGCAGGCCAGGAGCAGCCCCTCACCGTTCCCGCTGGCTTCAAGGTCACCGTCTTCGCCCAGAATCTGAACGGCGTTCGCTACCTGACGCTGGGGCCCGGCGGCGCCGTCTACGCGTCACGCCCTTCGGCGGGCGAGATCGTACGTCTCGTGGACGCGAACCACGACGGCGTCGCCGACACGAGTGTCACCGTCGCGTCGGGGCTCAATCGCCCGTTCGGGATCGCCTTCCGCGGCGACACGATGTTCGTCGCCGAGAACAACGAAGTCGTGCACTTCAACCCGGGATCGCAGACGAAAGTCGTCGACGTGCCCAACATCCCGGGCGGCACCGGTCACTGGACCCGTACCGTCGTGTTCGGGACCGACGGCAAGATGTACGTGAGCGTCGGATCCTCGTGCAACATCTGCGACGAGTCCGACTCGATGCGCGCCGCGGTGGTCCAGTTCAATCGCGATGGGTCCGGGGGCCGAGTCTTCGCGCGCGGGTTGCGCAACTCCGTCGGCTTGGCGGTCCATCCCACGACAGGCGAGATCTGGGCGACGAACAACGACCGCGACAACCTCGGCGACGACATCCCGCCGGAGCGGATCAACATCATCAAGGACGGCAAGTACTACGGCTGGCCGCAGTGTTATCTCCCGGGCCAACGGAACCCCGAGTACTCGAGCGCCGACTGCGCGAACGTCGAGCCTCCGGCCATCACGTTCCAGGCGCACTCCGCGCCCCTGGGCATGACGTTTTACACGGGCAGCGCGTTCCCCGCCGACTATCGCGGCGACGCGTTCGTCGCCTTCCACGGCTCCTGGAACCGCTCCGTGCCGACCGGTGACAAGGTCGTGCGCGTGCAAGTACAAAACGGCAAGCCGGTGTCCATCGACGATTTCATCACAGGATGGCAGCGGCCCGACGGCTCGCGTTGGGGCCGTCCGGTGAGCATCGTTATGACGACGGACGGTGCGCTGCTGGTGAGCGACGACATGGGCGGCAAGATCTGGAGGGTGGCGTATGGGCGGTAGAGCGAAGGGCGGCGTAGGTCGGCGGAAGACGGCGAAGGTGATGGCGGTGGCTCTTGCGGCGTTGGTCGCGGTGGGGGCGGTACGTTCCCCGTCTTTCGCCGTCCTCCGCCGTCTTTCGCCCCCCGACATCCACGCCGAGTACGTCAAGTACTTGAGCGGCAAGGACACGATCACCGCGTACATCGCCTATCCGGAGCGCCCGACGGCGGCACCCGGGGTGATCGTCATCCACGAGATCTTCGGCCTGTCCGACTTCGTGCGCCTAACGACGGAGCAGCTCGCCAAGGACGGCTTCGTGGCGATCGCGCCCGACCTCCTGTCGCGCGGCGGCGGTACGCCGGCAGCCGGCGACTCCGCCCGGCAACGCATCGTGGCCCTGCCTCCCGACCAGGTGACGGCCGACCTCGACGCGACCCAGCGATATCTCACGACGATCAAGGCCGTCCGTGGTGACGCGATCGGCGTCATCGGATTCTGCTGGGGCGGCGGCCAGAGCTTCCGCTACGCAACGAACAACTCCGCGCTCAAGGCGTTCGTCGTTTGCTACGGGCCGAGCCCGAATCCCCTCGCAGACATCGGCCGCATCCGCGCCAAGGGCCTGGGCGTGTACGCCGAGAACGACGCTCGCATCAACGCGGGACTTACGGAGATGGCCGCGGCGGTGAAGCAAGCGGGGAAAGATTATCAGTACGCGATCTATCCCGGCGTGGGACACGGCTTCTTGCGGGCGCGTGACAAGCCCGAGGTGGCCGACAGCGCGTGGCATACGGTGATCGCGTTCTTCCGGGCGCAGCTGGAGAAGAAATGACGGCGCGGCGGTACGCGGTCGTGTTACTGGGAGCGGCGGTCCTGGGGGTGGGGGCCGCCTGCCTCCCGTCGACCGAGCTGACGGGCTTTGTCTTCCAGTACGGAATCGCGGCCTTTGACTGCGACACGACGTGCGCCGCGCCGGGCGCGGACACGATCAACACGATCAGTACCGCCGCCCGGGGTGACACCGTCTGGCTGCGCCATCAGATCGTCCTGGTGCAGTCGGTGAACGACAGCTCGGACGGCACGGTGCGTCCCGCATGCGCGGACAACGTGGCGATCCGAGCAGGAGTGAACACCGTGAAGACCCTGCCCGCACCGGCCGGGTGCGCCCTGGATTCCACCGAGGTACGGAGGTTTGCGCTCGGCGGCATCCTCACGCGCTACACGCGATGGGTCGTGGACTCGGGGTTGACGCCGGCATCCTACGTGGTGACTGGCCGGATCCTGGTGCATCCCCTGATCGAGCCGTCGCTGTCCTTTACC
>Ga0193711_1000086_pt1 | contig 16983 bp, 15 predicted proteins | sample H3m2metaG_FD_144922 | JGI IMG/M metagenome (GOLD analysis project Ga0193711, IMG submission 144922) | Soil microbial communities from a riparian zone of the East river system, Colorado, United States - H3m2 | ecosystem: Environmental > Terrestrial > Soil > Riparian zone | place: USA: East River...
CGCCCACGACCGCCATCAAACGCGGTGCCGCGCACCTCTGCATCGCGGATCCCCTGGGCCGGCGACTCACGAGCAGCGAGGGCTGGCTCGCCGACCGGCTCGCCACTCATCCGCCGATGGGCATGCGCATCTCACGACTCAAGGGGATGGGCTACGCGCAACTGAAGAAGGAGGGGGGCGCCCCGTCGTGAGAGGCTGGTTTCGTCGTAAAGCCCTCCGCACCCTCCACGAGTTCCGCACCCGCCTCGCCCGCTACAAGCTGCAGGAACGTCGCATCGTCAAGGCCGCGCTGGCGGACGACCCCGTCATCGCGGCCGCGGTGCGCGAGCACATGGCGGCACATAGTCTCTCCGAAGAGGCGGTGCGTCGCCGCGTGGCGGTGTATGTCGCCGAGATTGTGCCGCACTTCAACGTGCTCTCCTACTACAAGCTCGGCTACAACCTCGCCAAGATCTTCGTCAACCTCCTGTACAAGGTGAGCGTCGATTACCAGGACGAGGCGGCCCTGGCGGCGATCCCCCGGCGCGACGTCGTCGTGTATCTCATGAATCACCGCTCCAACGCCGATTACGTCGTGGTCGCGTACGTGCTGGCGCGCGGCGTGCACGTCAGTTACGCGGTGGGCGAATGGGCGCGCGCCTGGCCCCTGGAATACGTGTTCAAATCGTTCGGCGCCTATTTCATCCGGCGGCGCTTCCGCGAGCCCCTCTATCACGCGGTCCTGGAGCGCTACATCCAGCTCATGACCCGCAACGGCGTCACGCAGGGGATCTTTCCCGAAGGCGGACTGACGCGTGACGGCCGGCTGCGCGCCCCCAAGCTCGGCCTACTCGACTACATCTGCCGCACCCTGCTCGACCCGGCGTTCACCCGCGACGTGTGGTTCGTTCCGGTGGCGATCAACTACGACCGCGTGCTCGAGGACCGCTCACTGATCCGCGAGCTGACCGACGAGCGCGACCGCCCGGGGCGCATCGCCCAGTTCTTCACCGTGGCGTCGTACCTGGCGAGCAACACGCTGCGCCTGCTCACCGGGCGGCTGCAGCGGTATGGGCGTGCGGCGGTCAACTTCGGAACGCCCTTGTCGCTGCGCGCCTGGCTCCGCACCGCTCCCGACGGCGTGCTCGACTGGCCCAAGGAGAAGCGCCTCCCCGAGCTGGACAAGCTGGCCCGAGAGATGCTCGACCGAATCGGGGCGATCCTGCCCGTCACCCCCATGCCGCTCGCCGCCGCGGCCCTCCTTTCCTTTGATCAAACGGTCATCCCCCGCACGGCCGTGCTCGAGCGCATGGACGAGCTGCGCGACCGGCTGCACGAGGTGAACGGCAAGGTCGTGCGAGGCGGGGCGGGGATCGCCGACATCTGGGACCGGGCCTGGCGCATGTTGCGGATGCGGCGTCTCGTTGTAGCGGAGGGAGACTCGCTCGTGGTGCTGCCCCGTGGCCGGCCGCTCCTCGAGTACTACGCCAACGCGATCGCCCACCTCGTCCCGATTCGCGGGCCGCGGCGCCCGTTCCACAAGGCGCACGAGGTGGAAACCGATCTGCCGAAACTCAAGAAGGGGGATCGATGAGTGGAATGGGAATGCTGCTGGCCGTACTCGCGCTCCAGCAGCAGCCGGCGGACCTCGTCGTGCTCAACGCGAAGGTCTATACCTCGGACGTCAACCGCCCCGTGGCCGAAGCCTTCGCCGTGCGTGCCGGCCGCATCGCGTTCGTCGGCAGCAGCCGAGGCGCCCTGGCCCTGGTCGGGCCACGCACCGAGCGCCTCGACTTGGCGGGTCGCACCGTGATCCCCGGCATGGTCGACGCCCACGCGCACCTGCTCGGGCTCGGGCAGGCGCTGCGAACCGTGAATCTCGTGGGCACGCGCTCCTACGACGAAGTGATCGCGCGGGTGGTCGAGCGGGCGAAGACGGCCCGCCCCGGAGAGTGGATCCGCGGTCGTGGCTGGGACCAGAATGACTGGGCCGACACGCGCTTCCCCACCCACCAGGCGTTGTCGCGTGCCGTCCCCAACAACCCCGTGTATCTGACGCGCGTGGATGGGCACGCCGCCCTGGTGAACGCCAAGGCTTTGGAGCTGGCGCAGGTGTCCGCGGCGATACCCGACCCGACAGGTGGTCGGTTCATCCGAGACTCCGCGGGCAATCCTACGGGGGTCCTGGTGGACGGCGCTCAGGGAGTCGTGGGGCGCGTGATTCCAGGCGCGTCGCGTGTCGAGCTGCGGGAGCAAACGCTGGCCGCGATCGCGGAGGCGAATCGCTGGGGACTGACGGGGATCCACGACGCGGGCGTCGATGCCGACGGGATCGCCGTGTACGAAGACCTCGCTCGCGAGGGGAAGTACGACCTGCGCAACTATGTCATGATTCGCAGCAACGACTCAACGCTCGACGCGTTCATGAAACGTGGCCGGCAGATCGCCCTGTACGACGGGCGGCTCTGGATCCGGTCGATCAAGCTCGTCGCCGACGGGGCGCTCGGCAGCCGCGGCGCGGCGCTGCTCGAGCCCTACAGCGACGATCCCGGAAACACCGGGTTGATCACGACGACACCCGAGCGCATTAAGAGCGTCGCGGTGCGGGCGCTCAGGGCCGGGTTCCAGGTGAACGTTCACGCGATCGGGGATCGGGCCAACCGGATCGTGCTCGACCAGTTCGAGGCGGCATTCAAGGAAGTGCCGGTGGCGGACCACCGGTTCCGGATCGAGCACGCCCAGATACTGCGTTATCAGGATATCCCGCGTTTCGCCGAGCTGGATGTGATTCCGTCGATGCAAGGAAGTCACCAGACGAGCGACATGTATTGGGTGCCGAATCGTCTGGGGTGGGCGCGCTCGCAGGGAGCGTACGCGTGGCGCTCGCTGCTCAATACGGGTGTCGTGATCCCTAATGGGTCGGATTTCCCCGTCGAGGCCGTGAACCCGCTCATCTCGTTCCATTCGTTCTTCACGCGCCAGGACGCCGACAACTTCCCGCCGGGGGGCTGGTTCCCCGAGCAGCGGACGACACGCCAGGAAGCGCTCTGGTCGATTACGCTGTGGCCCGCCTACGCGGCGTTCATGGAGAATGAGAGCGGGACGATCACAGCCGGGAAGTACGCGGACTTTGTCGTGCTGGATCGGGACATCATGAGCGTGGCGCCGGAGGAGGTTCTGCAGACGAACGTTGTGTTGACGGTGTTAGGCGGGCGGGTGGTGTATCGCGCTAACCCCAAGTAACTGAACGCGTTCAAAAACGGCCTTGACGACCCGGCCCGACCCTCCCATATTACCGGTAGTTGAACGTGTTCAAAACCTAGCCCGCGCTCCCGGAGGCCGATATGGTCAACACCTATCTCTTCTACCTTGCCCTGAGTATCGCGCTGACCGTCTGGGTGGGACACACGCTGCACAAGAACGGGCGCCCGTTCCTGTTGCACGCCTTCGACGACAACGCGGTTACTGCCGACTCCATCAACAACCTCCTGCTCGTCGGGTTTTACCTGGTGAACTTCGGGTTCGCGAGCCTGGCTCTGAGGGCCGCGCCGGTCATCGGCTTGCAGGGAGCCATCGAGCTGTTGTCCGTGAAGATCGGACAGGTCCTCCTGGTCCTCGGCGGCATGCACTTCTTCAACATGCATATGCTCCAAAAGCTCGGCCGGCGGAGACCGTGGAATGCCCCGCTGTCCCCGGGGCTTGGTCAGACGGTGCTGCGCGGCGCCTCATGAAGCAGCGCCCCAAGGCAATCGCCACGCAGGCCAAGATCCTCGAAGCCGCGCTCGAGCTGTTCCGCGAGCGCGGCTACGAGGCGGCGACAATGCGGGCCATTGCCGAGCAGGCCGGTGTCGCCCTCGGGAATGCGTACTACTACTTCCGGTCCAAGGAACACCTGATCCAGGGGTTCTACGGTCGCACGCATCAAGAGCACCTTGAGGCGGTGGGCGCGCGCCTCAACGACCTCAAGGACCTGAAGTCCCGGCTGCGCCTGGCGATGCGCACCAAGCTCGAGACGATCGAGCCGTACCACCGGTTCGCGGGGCTCTTGTTTCGCTCGGCGGCTGACCCGGCGAGCCCCCTCAATCCGTTTAGCGCCGAGTCCCTGCCCGTGCGCCGGGAGGCGACCGCGCTGTTGGCGCGCGTGCTCGAAGGCGTGCGGATCCCCAAGGACCTTCGAGCGGAGCTGCCCAATCTGCTGTGGCTCTATGAGATGGGGATCGTGCTGTTCTGGATCCACGACACCTCGCCTGAGCGGCGGCGCACATGGCGCCTGATGGAGCGGTCGGTCGACTTGATCGTGAAGTTGATTGGGCTCGCGTCGCTGCCGTTCATGGGACCGGTGCGACGAGCGGCGTTGCGCATGGTGGCGGAGCTCCGGACGTCGACGTGATTCGGTCCTCCGCGAGAATTGGCGCCGCCGCCGTTGCGTCCCTCACGGCGCTCGCAACCGCCCTCGGGAGCGCCACGGCCTACCTCCACCTCAACCATTGGTTCGGGGCCGGAGACCTGCGAGCCATGGTCTTCTGGTCCGTTCCAGTCGCGGCGGGTGTGTGTCTTGCCTCCCTCTTGGTCCTGAAGCCAGCGAAGCCGGCATTCCGGTACCTGGCCGCAGTCCTGCTCGGCGTAGGCATCGGCGTGTCGTGGACCATTGGTGCCGCGTTCCTCCTTGGAGGCTGGATCTTCGCCTTCAGTTTTCCAGTTCCGGTCTGTTGGACCGCTGCTGGCGTCGCGGGGCTCGTCGCCGCCGTCTGGGTGGATTCGCCCAAAACGTGGTGGATCGCCGTGTTGCTCCTGTCACTTACCGCCATCGGTGTGGCCCGCACGTTCAGATACGCTCAGGAACCTCCTCCCCGGGTGGTGCTGCACCTCAAGCCCGGCATCACCGAGGCTGAGATCCACGACGTATGGGACAAGGTGCTTGGTGAGACCCATCCGGGTCGCACCGGAGTCGACCTGAAGGAGCCAATCTCGGACATCTCCCGAGACGTGGTTGCTCACGAGGTGGTCTTCGTCGTGGGCTTTCGAAAAGGGCAGACGGCGGCGCGGGATCACCTCCTCGCTGAGGTCGCTCGATCGCCGCTTATCGCGCGGATTGAGCCGGTCGATCCATCGGAGCCAGCCAAGGTACGCCGCTCAGTCGAGTACTGAAACCACCAAGACTAGAACTCGAACATCAACGTCAGTGTCGGCACGGGCGGCAGGAAGATCCGCGGCTTGTATATGACGCGCGGGACAAAGGTCTTCTCGTCGAAGGCGATTTCTGGAGAGGCCGGGGCGATCGGCGTGAACGCGATGTTGAGGATGGAAATCCCGAGCCGGCCCTTCGAGCGTCCCGGGCCACCGATCTCCTTCTGCAGGCCGAGATCGAGGTGACCGGTCCACCCTCCCCGCCCCGAGTTCTCGGGCCCGAAGACGATCGTCTGGAGCGACGGCGTACCGCGACCCAGCGTGCCGTCGGGGAGGAGATTCCCCTGTCCGATCGTGCCAAGCGCCGGTGTGATCGGATCGGAGCTGGAGAGGTCGCCGAGGAAGTTGAGTCGCCATCCGTGGCCCGCGAACCAGGTCGCAAACGCCCGGGCTTGATGGCGACGATCGTAGCGCCACGGGATCTCCGGCGCATCGGGGCTGTCCCACGCCCGGCGCGACCAGCTCAGGACGTACGCGAGCGTGAGGCTGTGGCGCGACGCTGACCAGCCGATCTCGGCGTCCACGCCCAAAACGTGGCCCCGGCCGAAACGAAAGAACGCGCTGTCGGTCGATTCCAGAATCGAGTGCCGGACCTCGCCGACGCCGCGCAAGCGGCTCGCGAACGCGCTCGCGCGTACCGAGAACCGCGTGGTCGTCCGCTTGACCTCGACGAGGGCGTTGTCGGCCACTGTGAGCGGGATGCCATTTTGCCCGCCGGGGCGCCAAAGGTCGTACACGCTCAGGATATCCTCGGCCTCCGGCAGCACCTCGGCGAGGACGTGATACAAGCGAGCTGTCCGCCCGACGGCCACGCCCAGCGACCAGTCTCGTCCCAAATCCGCCCCGATCCTGAGCCGGGGTTGCCACACTTGCACGGCTCGGTCGGCATCGAGGCGCGCTCCGAGCCGCAGCGCGAAGCGACCGGCGCGGTGCTCAAAGCCTGCGGTGGCCGCGCCGACGAATCCTGCCACGTCGACGCTGGGAGCCGACTGATCGCCTCCCCGGATCTGGTTCTGCATATGGCGATGTCGCAGCTCGACCCCAAAAGACGCCGCGCTCTGTGCGCGCGTCCACTGCCACCGCGCGCCGAAGGCGCTCGTGAAGAATCGATTCTCGACATCGGTATTCGCGCCGCGGATGGGCAGCTGCACGACATCCTCGCGGAAGCCGCTCGACTCGCCCCATAGCTCCAGGCGGCCGGCTCGGCCCACAGGCAGCGGCGCCCGCACGCCCAGCAACGCATTGGACCACCCCACACCGTCGCCTGTCTCACGATTGTGGAGCCCGTCATTGCTCCAAAAGCCCGTGACCTGCACGGGCCCCCACGGCGCCGCGAGCGTGAACCGTCCATAGACATCGTTGAAGCGATAGGGCACATCGTGGAACGGCCCCCCCAGGTGCTCCAGGAAGCCGTGACGCCACGCGCCGAACCAACGGTGCGACCCGATCGGTCCCCCGGCCCAGGCCGCGGCGCTCACGAAGCTCGCCTGGACTCCACCCCGAAACGCGTCTCCGCCTTCGCGCAGCTGTGCATCGATCACGGCCGACGTGGCGTCGCCGTACTCCTCATCGAAGGGCGCGGCCATGAGGTTGGCGGCCTGTACCGCCTGAGGCATGAGCGCGCTGAAGATGCGGCCCAGGTGGAACGGGTTGATGACCGTGAAGCCGTCGAGCCGATATCCGACCGCCCCGGGGTCGGTGCCCCGCACGAAGGGTTGCGACGAGATCGGTGTCGAGTAGGCGACCGCCGGAGACAGGGCGAGACCGCGGAATACGTCTCCTTCGATGGCAGAAGGCACGGCAGCCACGGCCTCTCGCGGCAACGACCATGTCGACGCGCCCGCGGCGGCGTCGGCGCGCCGCCCTGCTTCCCCATAGACCACCACGCCCGCCAGCGGCACGGCAGCCGTGTCGAGCCGCAGCTCGACGTCTTGCGGGGCCGTGTCCACCACCACGAGCGTGTCGGCCGCGCGGCCCACGAACCGCGCGACGAGCGTATCGGGAATGGTGGAGAGCCAAACGACGAATCGGCCGTGCCGGTCGGTCTCGGCTCCACGCCGGGAGACGAGGGCGAACACGGATGCCCCGACCAATGGTTGCCCGTTCTCCGCGGCAAGGACGCGACCGCGCACAGGTGTTTGCGTGAGCGCGATGGCGAGGATCAGTGACGGCGCGATCATTGCGCGCGCAACACGAACCGGTCACTCGTCGTGGCACCGAAGAGCCCAGGACCACCCGTCAGGTTGCCCTCGAACGCAGGGTTGGAGCTAAAACCTCGGTCGGGGTTGAACACACGCGCAGTGGCCGAGTCTACGCCGAGCACCGAAACGATGAGAGTGGAGTCATAGGACGAGATGAAGAAATAGGGCAACAGGGCGGACGTATCCCGTCGCACCAACATCAACGGGAAGGCGAGAACGGTATCGCGCGGCCGCGTAACGTAGATCAAGACCCAAGGACTCGATCCCGACGCCCAACTCAGCCGCAATCCCGAATCTCCGGGCGCGGGGCGGGGCACGGTGTCCGCGGCCGGATCCAGGATCGTGAGGGGCGCCGGGACGGTGGTGCTGCCCCGGATCACGTGGGAGCCGGCTTCGACGAGCAGGTCGTAGCGCTGGCCGTGCACGGGAGTGAACGTGGCCACGAAACGCGCTGGGTTTGCCGTGTCGGGTTGGTAGGAGAACACGGCGCCGGAGGTGTCACGCACCTCGACGCGTGCGGGCGGCGTCGCGAGGGGCCGGAGTGCGACCACGATCGGGTCGCCTGCAGGGATCGTCCGCTCGATCCACAGAACCTGCTCGGATGCCTGCGGGCTCAGGACGCCCTGCACCACGACTTGCTCTTCGCCCGGCGGTCCCTGGACCTGCCGAAACCCGCAGGCAGCCGCACAAAGGAGCGGGGCGACGAACGCTGGGCGCATGATCCCGGTGTTACACGCCGGCCCTGCGGACGGCAAGCTGAGGCGCCCTAAACGTCATAAGGGGGGGAAACACGAAGCCCCCGGGTCGGCTCGATAGGCCGCCCGGGGGCTCCGACACATCGGCTACCCAGAGCCGGGGGCTTTCACCCACCGTTCTTCTTCCTGCTGCCGCCGGTTGACTGTTGCGTCGCTCGGTAGGGCAAACAGGAGCCCTGGCTTCCATCCCCAAGCAGCCTGGCCGGGCCGCAAGGTTCGCCAATGTGAGTGCTACGGGTCAGATCGGGTCGCGGACCGACCTTCCGCACTGCACGTCGAGGCACTACGTCGACGTGGATGAGGCAACGCGACTGGCCCCACCTGTCCGACCCAGAGAGCTGCTCCCGGATCAATGAACGCCTGAGCCCTTGATTGCGTCGGCGTTCTCCCCGGAATTTCCGTTCGGACCCGTCTTGAAGGCGTCGTTGAGACTAGAGGTCCCAACCCTTCCCTCCAAGCCGCGTGGGATGAATATAGGGGCCCCCAAAAAGCGCGCAAGTGCCGATGTTTCTTCGGGTTAGCTCACTTCGATGTGCACGGATTGTGGATGCTAACCCGCTACCTGGCCGTCCTTTCCACCGACCTTCCACACGATGTGGAGTTGTGAATCCACACCGCGCACGTTCCCACATCAGTGTCTGGGGACCACCGCGGCTTGCGCAAACCGCCGCATGGCCTCGTCGAGACGGCGCAACCGGAAGGGCGCCCAGGCCCGCACGCTGTCGGCGCGCTCCTGCCAACGCACGGTCGTGTCGTACTCGCGCTGGCACGTCGTGAGCGCCGCTCGCAAAGCGCGAGTTTCGCGCCGCAGGTCCGGCGGCGCCCCGGCGGGGTAGGAAGCGGTCACTGTCGAATCGAGCCGCACCAGGGCCGCATCGGCGGCGACGCAGCTACCGTGCATGCGCTGCGCGCGGTTGTAGAGCACAACCGGCGATGCGCCGCCCAAGTCGGTGCGGAAGTTGTACGCGGCGCCGCGCACGCGGTCGAGCGAGTCCTGGACTTCCTTCAGCGCCGCGATGACGCGCGTGCGCGCCGCGCTATCGGGCGCGGGGCGCTGAACGAGAACGGAAGACGTCCAGACCGCGAGAAATGCCGCGACCAGCATCAGCCGTCGATCGCGACTTCGGAGTAGGTGAAGGGGTCGTCCGGTTGGGAGGGGATGAACAGGAACCCGGCACCGCCGGTGGCCCACCAGCCGGCGAGGAGCTGCGTCGAGTGGGTCGTCGTGCCGCCGCCGGCGAACAGCTCCTGGGTCCAGCGGCGGATGTGTCGCAGTTCGGGCGCCCGGCGCGACAGCATCGAGAGCACGGCGCTCATTCCCTGCGTGGCTCGCAAGAAGTGGGCGATGGCATGGACGCGCTGCGCGAAGATGTAGGCTCGCACACCGGGCTCGTCGTACAGCAGGGTACCTTCGTACGGGTCGGCGGGCGGTGCGTCCATGCGGGGGCCGAAATAGATGAAGACACGCGCGTCGCCATCTTTGCGCTCGATCACGGCGGCGGCGGAGTCGGGGCCGAGGCGGCCCGCGTGCACGAGGTCGTCGGGAAGCACGACGCCGACCTGGCTGGTCCACTCGAGCGCGGCCAGGGCCTGGTCCAGCGGACAGCCGACGCCGTCGTCGTAGGCGACAAGACGCGGCGCTTCCCCGGCCCGTTGGAAGAAGTGGGACAGGGCATCGGCGCGGTCCTCAAAGGTCCGCACGACGCGCGAGGTTGCGGGAACGGCCATGGTGTGATTATAACCCCAGGGCCTAATACACTGTTAGAGGAGTTCGGATGCTTGCCACCGTGATCGTCGTTCTAGCTGCGGCTGTTGCGCCACTCCATCTCCAGGACACCGTCGTCCCGCCCAGAGATACGGCGCCGCTGCCGCCCACGCCCGAACAGACTCGCTACCTCGAGGGGCTGCGGACAGTGGCGCGCGGCGTCGCGCAGCTGCGGGACGGGATCGATCGCGTTGCTCGCACTCAGCAAAGTCGCGACACGGTGCGCCAGCGCCAGGCTGGACGGCGCCTCGGCAGTTTGTGCATGACGGCGCGGAGCTTCATGGCCAGCGGCCGGCCGCGCATGACGCCCGCCGCCTACGCGGACTCGATGCGCATCATCGCCCGGCAACTGGTCGTCCGGATCGATTCGATCGTCAAGTTCCTGCCCACCTGCGAGACGACGGCCGGCAAGAAGCCCGCCTCGGTCGCGGCCGATCTCCTCAACCGGATGCGCGCGTACGAGACTGCGCTGGCCGCATTCCGCACGGCGTTGGCCCCGCTGCGAGCGGACAGTATTAAGACTCCAAGTTAAGACACTACAACTACTTACCGCTGTCCTTCTGCCACTCTCGCAATAGCCCGTCGACCGCCTGTTTCGTGTCGTCGAACTTGAGGCCCGCGCGCGCCGCCTGAAGCGCGGGCTGCGCAAGCTCACGCCGCAACGTGAACTGGAACGCCTCGAGCGCCCACCCGCGCACGACGGTCCGGTCGTCGTTCAGCAGTTTCGCGAGCAGGCCGAGCGCGCGCACGCTGCCGCGGCCCGCCAGCGCCGCCAGCACGTGCGGGGCAAAATGGTGATCGCCCACGTGAGCGTTCACCGAGTCGACCATCGTGGTGTCACCCGAGCGGGCGATCGCCCGGTATGCCGAATTCTGAATCTCGTCCCGGTAGGAGGGGGTGAGCAGCGCCTGCAGCAAGAACGGGCGACGGCCTGCGGAATCGGTCTGCGCGATCGCGACCACCGCAGCGGCGCGCACCGCGGAACTCGAGTCACTCGTCCACGCCTGGCGGGCGAGGGTGGCCGCCTGCGCGCCGCCCACGTTGCCGAGCGCCTCGACCACGGCGGCCCGGACCTGCGCCGAGGTGTCCTTCAGCGCCGCTTGCAGCGGCGGGAGCGCCGCGACCGCCGGGAACTCGGCCAGCGCCTGCACCGCGGCGGCGCGAGTGAGAAAGTAGTCGGAACTCGTGGCGGCCTTGGCGAGCGCCCCGGCGGCCAGCGGATCGTTCGGACGCTGGCCCAGCTGCGCGATGACCCAGTGCCGATTCCACAGGTCGGGATCCCGTTCGAGTTGCACGGCAAGCCACGCGGTCGGTTGATCGAAGGTCAGGCGCTTGAGAATCGCGTTGCTGTCGTCGAAGATCACCATCGTGGGGGCGCGTTTCACCTCGCGTACCACGATCGTATCCTGGCGTCGCGAGAGCTCGGCGCGCGCAACCACATCCCCTGTTGCGGTGCCGACGCGGACCGTCACGGGCATCCGGAACGCCGCCGGCGTCGTGTACTTGAGGCCGGTGCTGTCAGCCTTGGACGAGTCCTGCTGCGTCTGTTGGACCACCAGGGTGAGGGTCGCAGCGGTGGAGTCGTACTTCGTGGTGACGGTGAAGTCGGGGTATCCCGCCTGGTACATCCACTGGTCCCAGAACCAGTCGAGGTTCTCGCCGGTCGCGTCCAGCACGGCCTGACGCAGGTCGTCGGTCGTGGCGTTGTCGAACGCATGATCGACGAGGTAGCGGTGTACCGACGCCCAGAAGGGCCGGTCACCGAGATACTGCTTCAGCATCTGGAGGACGAGGGCACCCTTCGGGTAGATGTTGTTCGACCCGAGCGCGGCGAGCGGCATACGGTGATCGTCGTCGATCTGCATGAACTGGTTGTATTCGTCGAGCAAGTAATCCTGCGCGACATGCGCCCCGAGCTTCTCGCGCCAGTACTCTCCCGGCATGAACTCGGCGAAACCCTCGTTGAGCCACATGTTGGCCCAGTTCTCGGTGGTGACGTAGTCACCGAACCACTGATGCGACAGCTCGTGGGGAATCAGGATCCACTGAAACCACGGGCGGTCCTGGTAGTCGTGCAGCCCGGGGAGCCAATCGACCAGCGTGGTGGCGCTGACGTTTTCCATCCCGCCGAAGAAGTCTGCCACGGTCGTTTGGGCGTACTTGGCCCACGGGTAGGCGACGCCCGTCAGGCGCGAGTACACGTCGATCATATCGGGGGTGACCTTGAAGAGCGGCCGCGCGAGCGCCGAGTCCTCACGGTAGACGTAGTAGTCGACCGGGATCGTGCGCCACGTATCGTGGACTTTGACGAGCGGCGCGACGATCAGCGACACCAGGTACGTCGCCGAGGGCTTGTCCTGGCGCCACACGAACGTGTGCGAGCCCCCCCCGTCGCGCAGGGCGACGTCGGAAACGAGGCGGCCGTTGGACACGGCGGTCATGCCACGGGGCACCGTGGCCACCAGGTCCCAGGTCATCTTGTCGTTGGGGAAGTCGTAGGTGGGGAACCAATAATGGTTGTTGTCCTCCTCACCCTGGCTCCAGATCTGGCGGGGACGGTGGGGCCGGCCTTCCGAGTTGATGTACGTGAGCCCGTGGCCGCTCTCCACGACGCCGTGATAGGAGATGGTGAAGCGGACCGTGTCGCCGACGGCGGCTGGACGGGTCAAGAAGACGACCAGCGTGTCGCCGTGCCGCGCGGTTCGCAGCGTCGCACTCTTCACAGCGAGCTTGGCGCCGGCGTCGAGGATCACGGAATCGAGCCCGGCCCGGCGGGCGACGAGCGTGGTCGCGACCTTGCCGTCGAATGACGTCGAGTCCCAGTTGAAGTTCGAGAGCTCGATGCGCTGGTGAATGAGGTCGTAGTCGTGGGAGCGCGTGTAGCGATCGTTGGCCAGGCGCTCGGCGTTCGTTTGAGCGCCAAGGGCGGTGGCGGCGCAGGACGCCGCGACCAGCGAGACGAGCAGCCGCATCGATATTCCTACCGCAGAGGGGGCAGGAATCTACTGGAAATGACTGATCGTTAACGAGTGTTGAGATGATGTCGCCATGATGTCGTTCAGCGATTCGTGGGGATTGTGGGGGTTGTGATTGACAGGCTCTGGGGGCTTCCGTACTTTTGCCCCCGGTTCAAGCAATACGAGGCACCGTCACCGGCTGTCTGCGCATCCGCGAGGACCATTTGTCTCGCGGTTTTTGTTTGAGCCCGTCCCAGGCTGCGGTGGCTTGGGTCGATCCAGATCCGGGGCCGTGCCCCTCAGTGCTGAGGTTTGAACAGTATGGCAAAGGGTAAGGTGAAGTGGTTTAACGACGCGAAGGGCTTTGGCTTTATCGCGCAGGAGTCGGGTCCAGACGTGTTCGTCCACTTCACGGCGATCCAGGCCGAGGGCTTCCGCAGCCTCGCCGAGGGCGACAGCGTGGAATTCGATGTCGCGCAGGGTCCCAAGGGTCTGCAGGCGCAGAACGTCCGCAAGGCCTGAACAGCGGCAGGGATTTCAGGCGACGGGCCCGGGGGTAACTCCCCGGGCCCGTTGCGTTCGGGGTATATTGGAGTCCATGATCCGGTTCGGTCTCGGGCTTTCGGCCAGTCTTTCGGCGCTTTGGGTCCCGGCGCTCCTCGTCGGGCAAACGCCCCCCGCCGCCCGCCCGGCTCCCGCGTCCAGTGCGCGCGTGGCGCCGCTGTCGCCGTCGTACCGGGGCTTCACGCCCGGTCGATCCTATCAGGAATTCGCGGAGCGGGCGCGCGCGCTGGCATCACGCGACACGCTGCGCTGCAACACCTCCCGCAACACCGCCCAGCTGATGGAGTGCGGCGTGATGATCCGCGATCCCCAGGATAGTGCGCGGTTCTACCTCAGCGCCTACGTCCTCGAGGGGAGAATCGCGATGGTTTCGCTCACCGATTCGGGGGGCCCTCGTCTCGTGGAGTGGGCGCGGCGCGACATGACCACGCGATTCGGGCCTTCGCACCGCCGCGAGCGCAGCATGTTGGAGTGGGCCAGCGGCCGGAGAGTCGTGCGGCTCAACTGGCGCGGGCGCGCCAACGCGCGTTGGATCTCGATCACCCTGCGAGACGACGACGTGATGGACGGGATCGCGCGCTACGTCAAGCGGCCTCCCGCGCGCCGCAACTAGTTAGGCACTGCGCACGAGGTCTTCCCCGAGTTGCGCGATCCCCTGCGCACCCACCAACTGATCCATCCAGCGCGGCGGCAACGCCGACTCTCCGTAGCGCGCCCCGAGCAACGCCCCGGCCACGGCCGCATTCGTGTCCGTGTCGCCACCCGCCTGGGCCAGGTAAACCAGCGCGTCTTCCAAGGTCCGGTCGTGGGTCACGAACCAGAACGCGATCTCCACGCAGTGCACGACGTAGCCGGTTTCGCCGAGGCGTGTGACCGGCAGGTCGTCCTGCCCCTCGCGTGGCACGCGATGGATGGCTTCGACGAGCGCGCGGGGCGCGCGATCGCGCAGGCGGTGCAGCACCTCGTCGACGAAGTAGATGTTCCCCAAGAGCAGTTCCCGCACGGCCAGGTTCACCGCGGCGGCACCCCACGTGCACCGCTCGTCGGCGTGTGTAATGGCCGCCTGCTGCGTGGAGGCGCGAATCAGCCGATCGAGATCGTCGCGAAACCGGAGCGCGATGGGAACGCACCGCATGACGCTGCCGTTGCCAGCCGACTTTTGCGGATTCTCCTGACGCACCAGCCGGCCCGCTTCGAACGGCTCCTTGCCGCGATCGATCAGCGTGAGCGCGCGCCGCGTCGTCAGGCCGATGCCGCGCCCGTCCACCTTCATCCACTTGACCCAGCGGCGCGAGACGTCGGTGGCGTCGAAGCCCTTGCACTCGAGCAGCGACTCGCCGAGCAGCAGGGTCATCGCCGCATCGTCGTCGTAGGGGGAGTTCTTGGGAGGCGGGGCGAGATCCCAAACACCGTTAGGAAATGCCTTGCGAATCGCTTCGGGAGTGCCGAGGTGCTCCGTCGGGACGCCGAGTTGATTGCCGGCGACCAGTCCCAGCAGCGCTCCTCGGGCGCGAGAAACGAGCTCTGGGTTCATTGGCTATCAAGTTAACACCCACCATGACTCTCATTCTGGGTGTAGCCGGGGTCTACCTGGCCGTGGTGGTGGCGCTCTGGGCCCTCCAGGAGCGCATCACCTTCCCCGCCCCTCGGGCGGCCCTCCCCGATCCGACCCGGGTCATTGCCACGGGGGAGCGGATCGAGCTGGTCATGCAAGATGGAACGCGGCTCGTGGGCTGGTACCTGCCGCCCGCCGCCTCATCGACCGCCGCTTTACCGACCGCCGCTTTGCTTTGGTTCTACGGCAATGGCGAGACGATTGGCGCGATCTGGCCCGTCATCCGGGATTTCCGGCCCCCGAACGCCGCGCTCCTCGTGGTGGACTACCCCGGCTACGGCGCCAGCGGGGGGCGCACGACCGAAGCAGGGATCTACGAGGCGGGCGCACTGGCGTATCAGGCGTTGGCGAGCAGGTCCGGCGTCGACCCCGACCGCATCTACGTCTACGGCCGCTCACTCGGCAGCGCGGTGGCGATCCGCACGGCGGCCGACCACCCCGCCGCCGGCCTCATTCTCGAATCGCCGTTCACGAGCGCGCGGGACATGGCAGCCCGCACGTACCGCGTCTTCCCACTCTTTCTCGTCCGCTTGAAGCTCGACAACCTCGAGACGATCCGCCGCGTACACTGTCCCGTCCTCGTCTTTCACGGCACCGCGGACATGCTCGTGCCGATGGACATGGGGCGTCGCGTCGCGGAGGCAGCGCCGGGGCCGAAGGAGTTCGTCCTGATCGAGGGGGCAGGGCACAACGAGACGTACGAGCGGGGCGGTCGCAGCTACAGGGACAAGCTCGCGCAGTTCGTTCGCTAAATCACCACGACCGGCACGAGCCGGTCGCGCTCCTCCTCAAACAGCCGCTTCGCCTCGTCGAGCGCGCGCACGACGTCCGGCTCGACCGGATCGGGGAACTTCACGCTCGGCGCCACACGGCCCGTGAGCTGCCGAACGCCCACCAGTGCGCGCGTCACTTCACAACGATCGAGATAGGGATCGGTGTGGCCCGCCACGAGCAGCTCCTCATACAACGGAAGGGCCGCCGCGTCGCCGAGGACGTAGAGCGACTCGAGGATCTTCGGCCCGAGGAACCGCCGCAGCATCTGGTCGCCGCGGATGCGCTCGAACAAGGCGACGAGCGTGGCGGCGTGGCCCGGATAGTAGCGCGCCGCCTGGGCTGCCGCGCCGACAAACGCGTGATGCGCGCCGGGCGTCTCGAGATACTTCGCGAACAGGGGCCAGGCCCCCTCCGGATGTCGCTCGGCCAGCGCCAGAAAGGCGAAGTAGCGGCGGCCCAGCGGCGCGCGGATATCGGCGATGACCGTGTGCAGCCCTGCGACCCCCCAGCGCGCGCCCACGAGCGCCGCCGCGGCCGCGTGCTGCCAACGCTCCAACTCGGGAACCCGAAACGTCACGATGTGCGGATCGAGAAATGTCCGACACCGCTCGATGACCGCCAGGAGCCGACGATCGACCTCGGCGAGCGCCGGTTCGAGGGCTTCGGTGTTGGCGCGGCGCGCGAGCGCCAACGCTTCCCAGCCTGCTTGCGTCAACTCGAGGGCGTCCCACGTCGCGTCGAGGTGCTGCGCGTCGCGCACTTCGAGCAGACGCTCGAGTCCCGCCGCGAAGGCGCAGAGACGGTGGGTTGCATCCATACCCCTAATGTGGAAAGCGTGTAGATATTGCGCTATCCTATGGAGATGCGGCGACTTGTCTTGATCGCGAGCCTTGGGCTCGCGGCGTGTTCCCAGGGCGGCGGTCGTCCCATCGTCGTGGGTCTGGCAGGGCCCTTCTCGCAGCCGCGGGGCGTCTCGATGCAGCGGGCCGCCGAGCTGGCGGTGAAGGAGATCAACGCCCGCGGTGGCCTGCGCGGCCGTCCCCTCGCCTTGCGCATCATGGATGACAGCGGCCGCGCCGATGTCGCAATCCGCGTCGCGCAGGCCCTCGCGGACGATCCCGAGGTGGTCGCCGTGATCGGCCACCTCACGTCCGGTACGTCGCTCGCTGGGGCCCGGGTCTACGGC
>Ga0193711_1000087_pt1 | contig 16976 bp, 14 predicted proteins | sample H3m2metaG_FD_144922 | JGI IMG/M metagenome (GOLD analysis project Ga0193711, IMG submission 144922) | Soil microbial communities from a riparian zone of the East river system, Colorado, United States - H3m2 | ecosystem: Environmental > Terrestrial > Soil > Riparian zone | place: USA: East River...
GAGCTGCGTTGTTTCGGGTTGAGGCTTCGCCTCGAGCTGCCTGTCGAGCAGCCGCTCCATCCGCTGGTAGAGCTGCTGCACCTGCGACCGTTCGCCGAGCCGCGCGTGACACGTCATGAGGCCTCGATAGGCCCGTTCATCGAGCTCGTCGCGCGCCACGAGGCGGCGCCAGACGTCGGCCGCTTCCGGCCAACGCTCCTCTTTCATGCGCCGCTCGCCCAATGCGGTCAGCGCGCCCACGTATTTCTGCCGGAGCCGGTCGCGCAGCTCGAGATGCCAGTCGCCGACGACTTCGTTCTCGAGGAAGTCGCCGCCATAGAGCGTCAGGGCACTCTCGAGGAGCGCCGCATCGCCGGTCTTCTTGAAGCGCGACAGGCCCGCCGTGACGTCGCGCTCGAACCGGCCGGCGTCGAAGTCCACCGCAGCCTGCGGGTCCACGGCGTACTGCTCGTTCGCGAGCGTCACCCAGTACGTCCCGCCCATCGTTTTGCGCAGGCGGTGCAGAATCACGTGAAAGTTGTTGCGCACCTGTTCGATCGATGCATCGGGCCAGAATGCGAGTCCCACCTGCTCGCGCGTGCGACCGTCCGGATAGCACAGGAGCAGCAACAACAGCTCGCGGGGCTTAGCCGAGGCCCAAATGAGCGGCGCACTGTCCAGCCGGATCTGTACGGGTCCCAGTGTTCGGACCGTCAGCTTACGAGGAGCACCTTGTCCTGAAGCTGCGACAAGCGGCGACGGCTCTGGATCCGCAACGCGCGGAATCGACTCCAGCGCATACTCAACCAGCTCAGGGAGCGTCATGCCGCGATGCGGTGGCATCAACGCGCCGAGGGCCTGGAACTCCTTCTCTTCTTGCACGGACCATATGGCGCCGATCTCATCGCGCTGCTCGCGCACGCCCGCGAGAATTTGCGCGGCACGCTCGGGGCGGCCGGAGAGATGGGCGTGCCGGGCCAACGCCTCCAGCGACCAGAAGCAGCCCAGGACGTCGCGATTGTCGGCGTGAACCCGCAGGGCCCGCTGCAGGTCCGCCGCGGCCGCCTCGAGCTGGCCACGCTGCAGCTTGACGCGTCCCAGCATCGTCAGCGGGAACGCGATTGCAGGCGGGTGGCCCAGCGCGCGACCGATGGCGTAGTTCTCGCCTAACAGCTGCTCGGCCACGTCCAGGTTGTGTTGATTCATCGCCAGCATGCCCTGCCAGAACAGTGCGAAGGCCAGCAACACGCTGCCTGGTCCATGCTCCCGAGCCAGACTCGTGGCCTCGACGAACACCCGCTCCGCTGCCACAGGGTCAGGGGTCGAGACGCCGAGGAAGATCAGCGCATACGATAAATGCCACGGGTCGTTCTGATCGCGCAACAGCGCCACGGCGCGCGCTGCATGGGGCCCTACCTGATCGAGCGCGCCCGTCAAATGCGCGATCATGGCTGCGGCAATGAAGGCTTTCCCCGCGTCGAGCGGCGGCGCCTCATCGGCGTGCGGGAGCGCAGCCTTCAGCCGGTTCCACCCCTCGCGGAAATGCCCGCGTGCATACCAATGCCAATGCAGGGCCGCGCAGAGCCGCAGCGACGTGGCGTGGTTTCCGGTCTCGTGCGCCCAGTCACCCGCGGCTCGAAAATTTCCCTCTTCGGCGACGAGCCTCGCGGTCAACGCGGGTTCGCCCGCGCCGCCGAACGTGTCGCGTTCCCGCGCCACCACCAGCTCCGTGAAAAACATCGCGTGGCAATGGCGCGTATCGGCAACTTCTTTCGCGGCGGCGAGCCGCTCGTGCCCGTACTGGCGGAGCGTTTCGAGCAGGCGATAGCGCGCCTCGCCCTCGGCCGCTTCCATGACCACGAGCGACTTGTCCACGAGCGACGACAGGACGTCGAGCACGTCGTCGCCTTCGCAGATAGCTTCGACGGCGTCGAGCGAGAACGTCCCGGCAAACACGGACAGACGCCGAAACAGCTCGGCCTCCGCCGGAGTGAGAAGGGTGTGACTCCAGTCGATGGTTTCCCGCAGAGTGCGGTGGCGCTGCACGGTCGAGCGGCCCGATGTGGTGAGCAACGTGAAGGCGTCGTCGAGACGGGCGGCGATCTGCTTGGGCGCAAGCACGCGCACCCGAGCCGCGGCCAGCTCGATTGCGAGCGGAATGCCGTCCAGCCGGCGGCAGATCTGCGACACCGCCGGCGCATTTGAGTCATCGACGACGAAAGAGGGAAGGGCCGCGCGCGCACGTTCCACAAAGAGCCTGCCGGCTTCGGAGCCGAGCACGTCCGCGAGGCTCGCACGGGCGGGCAGTGACAGGGGCGGCACCAGCCACGCCTGCTCGCCCGGCACCCCCAACGCCTCGCGGCTCGTGGTGAGGATGCGGACGGTGGGGCACCCCTTGAGCAGGGTCTCCACGACCTCAGCGCAGGCGTCCACGAGGTGCTCGCAGTTGTCGAGGATGACGAGGGTGGTCCGCTCGCACAGGCGGTGCACCATCGTCTCGACCGCCGAGCGGTCCCCTTCTTCGCGGTACCCGAGGGCTGCGGCGACGACCTGCGGCACGAGCGTGTGGTCCGAGAGGCTCGCCAGGTCGACCCAGCCGCTCGCCTCGAAGCGGGGTGCAACCCGGGCCGCGACTTCGGCGGCGAGCCGTGTCTTTCCCGCGCCGCCGACCCCGGTGAGCGTCAATAAGCGAGTGGATTGCAGCAGGTCGTCCACGGCCGCGATTTCTCTTTCGCGACCGATGAACGTCGTGAGTTGTACCGGGCGGCTCGCGGTCGTGGCTTGAAACGAACCGGATGACCGCGACGCCCGAGCCGTCGCCATGCGGAGAATTCTAACTGAAGGCCCGCTCGACTGCCGCCCGAATGCCGGCCCCGTCGCGCGTCGACAGGTCGACGATGAGCACGCCCGTCACCCGCTCCGGCGCATCCTTGGCGATTTGCGACGCCGCATCTCGCAACGCCGCCTCGGCCACGATCACCGCGTCGACGATCCCCAGGCCCTCACACACGTCGCCCAGCCATTGCGCCGCCTCGAAGTCCGAGAAACCGAGCGGCAGCTCGGGGACGATGACCCGGAACGAGTCACCGAGCGCGAGGGCGAGAGCCTCGGAGACACCGAGCAATAGCACCGTCCGGCCCGATCCCCAGCGCCGGTAGACCGTTGTGAGCCCTTTCGTCGTCAGCACCGCCGTCGAAGTCCGATTGCGCATGTCCGAGCTTCGTCCGGACGTATTAACGGCGGCTTACTTAAGTCACCAGTAATACGTGCCTGACAGGTTGCCCTCCGTCCTTCACGGAGGCTCCATGTCAGCGCGATTCCCGGTTCTGTTGCTCGTCACGGCGCTCACTGCCTGCTCCGACACGATTGTGTCGGTGCAGCCGCCCCCACCGCCCCCACCGCCACCACCACCACCGACCAACGTTGCGGTCGCGTATTGCGCCGGCCTCGAACCGGACTGGGTGGCCTTCCAGGACGGCGACGGTGCCTGGACGCACGCGCAGCCGACCGTGAGCGGAGCCAACACCACGTTCCGCGCCCAGCTTTCGGCCGACCGGGGTGCGATCGCGATGGTATCCCGTTCCGGCGGCTTCACCATCGTCTCCGTGTTTTACGGCACTCCCGCGGAGCTCGAGACGGCAGGCGACACGAATCCACGTCACTGCTTTCCAGCGATCGCCCAAACGCTGCTCGGCACGGCGATCGGGATCGATACCGGTGAGGTGGCGTTCGTCGGCGCATCGTTCGGCTCGCGCGTCCGCGTGGGCGTCGACAGCACCTTCGAGCTCAAGGCACTGCCGAGCGGCCCGCGCGATCTCCTCGCCACACGCTTCGCGCACGCCAACGGCACCGGCCCCATCACACGCATGATCCTGCGGCGCGACATCGACGTGCCGGACGGCACTCAGCTCGCCGTGTTCGACTTTGCGTCGGCCGAGGCGTTCGCGCCCGCGATGGCGAATGTGACGCTCGATGGGCTCGGTGCGGAGAGCGCGACGTCCGCCACGCGGTTGCTGGCGCGCCACGACGAAATCTCCGTGACGTCGGCGACGAATCTGATGGCTGATGTGACGCGCCCCTACTTCGCGCTGCCGGAGACGCAGCTCGTCGCGGGCGATCAGCAGATTGTCTCCGCTAATACGAGTGCCGCGACCACCGGCAGCGCGCGTTCGACGACGCTCTATTTCCGCGCGCCTACCGACCGCACGTTGACGTTCGGCGCACTCCTCGTTCAGCCCACGTTCACCACCGTCGCGACCGTGCCCGCGTTGCGCCTGCGCGCGCATTTCGTCCCGCAGAACGACTACGACCGCGCCACGGTGATCTCGTATCAGCAGGACAGCACCCTGTTCGTGACCGTGATGATGACCGCGGCCTACGCCGCAAGCTCGGCGGATGGCTACGACCTCGTCATCCCCGATCTCTCCGGCGCTGCGGGCTTCGATCCGGCATGGGCGCTGCACCAGGGGGGCAGGCTCCTCTGGAATGGTGCCCGGATCGGGGGGACCCTCGGGTTGGGCAGAAACGCCGTGCCGACCGACGGAGCCACGCTGCGGACGGTGTTTGCGACGGGGGCGCTATGAGAATCGCGATTCTTGCTGTACTGGTGCTGGTGGGTGCCACGCCCCTGCGGGCGCAGACGCCCAGGCCCGGCTCGTGGCAGGACGCGGTGCGGCGACTCCGCGATGCGCATGTCGGGCATGCGATTCGCAGTGTGCGTGTCGCGGCAAGCCCCGCGGCGATCATCGCCGAGAGCGAGCCGAACGACAGCATCCGCACGGCCGACAGCATCGCACTCGGTGATCAAGCCGTCGGGGTCCTGAATCCCGCGAGAGACGTCGACGTCTGGTTCGTGGATCTGACCGAAGGCCAGCTGTTCAGCGTCGATGTGGACGCGCAGGTGCTCGGCTCTCCGCTCGATGCCCAACTGGTGCTGTTTGCGCCCGATGGGCGTACCGTGCTCGCGTTCAACGACGATTTCGACGGATTCGACAGCCGCATTTCGTTCCGCGTGCCGGCGAGCGGCCGCTATTTCGTGCTGATCAGCTCGTTCGGGCAAAATGGTGGAAGCCCTCAGGCCCGGTACGCGCTCAACTTTGGCACCGTCACGTGCACGGCGGTGGGGACGGAGCACGAGCCCAACGACTCGCCGGGTACCGCGACGCGGGTCACGATCGGGGATTCGGGCACGGGTGAGATCTGTCCGGTGGTCGAGAGACCAGCGGGCGACGTGGATTACTGGGCCATCACCGCGCAGGCGGGGACGACGCTCGACCTCGCCATCGACGCCGCGAGCTTTGGATTCGTCGGCGATCCGATCCTTGCACTCTACGCGCCCGACGGCACGACCCGGCTCGCCTTCAACAACGACTTCATCGGATCCGACAGCCGGCTGCAGTTCTCGATCACGACGACGGGCACCTATTACGCCACGGTCGCGAACGTCCTGGGCTTCGGCGATCCATTCCGCTACACGCTTCTCGTTCGGACGATCGTGCCGGGGCCGGGCGATCCGATCACGGTCCGCGCCGAGAACCTCGGCATTCCGCTGGGCCTGGCCGTCGGCAGCACGGGCGACGTCTTCGTCAGCGACGTGAGCGGGAACCGGATTCTACGCGTCTCCATTGCCGGGGCCGTGACGACCTTCGCGGCCGGAATCCCGAGCCCGGTGAGCGTCGCGTTCGACGCCTCCGGCCAGCTCCTCGTGACCTCGCTGGCGGGCGGCGTGTATCGCGTCACGCCGCAGGGGCAGGCAACGCGCTTCATCACCGACGGGATCTTCCCATTCTGGATCGCGGTGGCGCCCGACGGCCGGATCTGGATCACCGACCTCGGCAATCGTTCGTTGCGGCGCTACAGCGCGACGGGGCAATTCGAGACCAGCTTCGACGCCATCGGGATCGGCCAATCCGGACCCGGCCCGCTCGCCATCGGCCCGTCCGGGGAGCCGTACGTCTCCAACGGCACCGAGATCTGGCGGCTGCGCAACGGCCGGTTCGAGCGCCTGCTCACGGACGGGTCTCTGATTTGGGCGTTTGCGTTCGACGTCGCGGGCAACATCTACGCGCCGTCTCCCGTTGCCGGAACTCTCAAACTCTTCGACTCGACGGGCGCGGTCCTGGCGGATCCGTTCGCCGTGGGACCGGACGCGCCGCAGGCGGTCGCTTTCGGTCGCGACGGGACGGGCGCGACGCTGGTCCGAGTGTTTGCGATCGATCCACAGGTGGGACGGCTGTTCGAGGTGAATCCGGCCGCCGTGCGCCAGCGCGGTCTGCCGGGATACGTGACACCGCCGTTTTCGCTCGACGTCGCGGCCGCGGGTTTGTTGGGGGCCGGGGGACTGAGCGCAGCGGACGTGCAGTACCTCGATGCGCTGGGCAATCACAATGGCCGCTATGACGTGGGCGACTTCAGGGCATACCTGAGAGTCCTGCAAGGGAGCAATCGATGACTCGCGCTCGCTGGATGTTCGCGATGGTAGCCGCGCTGTTCGTGAGCGTGTCCTGTTCAGACCAACCGACAAACCCGGGCTCAGGGCCAGGGACGTTGGCTGTCCGTCTCACGACGCCACACGGCGACGATGGTGCCATGACGTTCCAGGTGAACGGTCCGTCCATCGAAAGCGCGTCGGTCAATGGATTGCTGCAACTGTTCACGCTGCGCGTGAATGACTCAACGCTCGTCGGGGCTGTGATAGGTACGCTGGCCAACGGCGCCATCATTACGCTCCACGTGCCCGATGGGAGCGTTGCCGCGGCCTACACGGCGACACTGCGCGAAGTGGCGGATCGGGAGGACGCCTTACGTGCGTCGCTGGCTGGGTACGCCCTCACTGTGACCCGATGATGTCTTCACACTTTTTTCTGAGAGGTAGATCGCGTATGGAACCGATCCATGCTGTTACGGGGCTGGTATTCGCGGCCTTGACATTCGCCGTCGGAACGCCCGCGCACGGGACGCGCGGCAACCCGATTGCGGTAAGCGTCAAGCTGTCGGAGTGGAAGGTCGAGTTGTCGCAGCAGTCGATTACCGCAGGGACGGTGACATTCACCGTCACCAACGCCGGCAACATCCCGCACGCCCTCGAGATCGAAGGGCAGGGGATGGAGCAGGAGACCGCGGTGATCCAGCCGGGCGCAAGCGCAACGCTGACGCTCACGCTGAAGCCCGGCACCTACGAGGTGTACTGCCCCGTGGGGAATGACTCGCACAAGAAGCTCGGCATGGATACCGAGCTCAAAGTCGCCGCGGCCACGGGTCCGGCCGCATCAGGATACGATGCGGGGTCTGGGTCCATGGGTAACATGGGTGCGCTCGCGCCAAACGTTAAGGCAATCAGCGTGACGGGTGGGGGCCCCGTCATCCAGATCCTCCCTGGGCCGTTTCCGTTCCCCGACAGCGCCGCTCCCATCCTCCAGCAGTTCGGCGACGAGCGCGAAGGCCTCGAGTCGCAGGTGAAGAACGGCCCCTACTCGGATAACGTGGCGCAGGCGGCGGGCACCTTCACGTTCACGGCATGGGACAAAGGGGCAGCGCGGGATTCCATCGATGGAGTCGCCGAGTTCGCGACGCAGGATGGAGCGCGGTGGAAACTGGTGCTGGACCGGGTGCAGACGAAGGACGTGCCGCATCACCCGCGCTTCGGCGGCGTCATCCTCGGGCTCTACTACCACGGCAACACGGCAGTCCACACGCCGCTCGTCCCCACGATCAGCAGCGCTGTGGCGCTGTGGGCGTTCGGGCATCTCTACAGGAACGACGCGCTCGTGACCGACAATGCGATGGTGCACGTGATGTTGCTCTCGCACACTCGGCGCGCGGGGGATTACTGGCTCGATTGCTGGGATTGCTCAAAGAACAAGATCGACGAGCTGCAGCTGCAGATCCTGCCGGGACAGGGCGAGCCGAAGTTCGCTGCGCCTGGTGGGTTCTTATTCGTGAATTGGGAGAAATCCAGCTCGAAAGAGCCGGCAAACTAGGGGACGCGGAGGAGGGAGTAGGGGCGCAGCATGCTGCGCCCCTACCGACGTAACGAAATCACGCCGTATCTCAACCGGCTGATCACGACCCAACAAAGACGTATTCGTGTTGCGCGTCGCGAACCGTCAGCCGTTTCCCAGCATCGCTCACCACGAACTCGAAACCCGAGATCCCGGGAGCGATCGTGACAAACGAGATCGAGCCGTCCGGATTCTTCCGCGTCGCGACCTCGCTCCGGAACTCGCCGAAGTCGAACACGGTGCGCCCGCCCGCACGGCGGACGTCGATGTCGCCCAGGGCGTCATTGTGGAAATGACCGGCGAGCGTCACCGACTCGGCGGCGTCGGCCGGGACGGTGAGGAGCTTTCGGTCGGCGGCCAGCTGCGTGTACCAGTTCTTCGCCTGCGCCGCCACGTCGGCGTCGGCCTCGGCGCGGCCGTCGAACAGCACTTCGAGGAGCTTGCGCTGGAACACGTCGCGGATCACCCAGCCCGGGTTTCCGTTGGTGAGCACCACGGCGCCCACTTGCTGTTCCGGCAGCCACATCATGTCGCTGTGGAACCCCACCATGTCGCCGCCGTGATGCACGACGGGCGTCCCGTATTTGGTGTCCACCATGAGCCCCATGCCGTACGTAGCCTCTTTGCCGATCGGCACGTTCGGCGCGCGACGGGTGAGTAACGTCTCGCGGCCGATGTATTGCGTGCCGTCGGGCAGCTTGCCCTCGGCCAGCTCCATCGAGACGTACTTGAGCATGTCACGCACGCTGCTCCACGCGGCGCCGGCGGGACGCACGGGGATGACGGAGTAATTGATGTCCATCGCAGCGGCGCTGGTCTTGCTGTCGACGTTAGGCGCGTGTGGCGAAGCGTGGTTGCCCGCGAGCGCGCGGGAGTAGTTGAACGTCGTGGACGTCATGCCCAGCGGTCCGAAGACAAGCGTCTGCATGGCCGTGTCGTACGCAGCGCCCAGCTCGAGGGTCGGAAAGGCCACATGGCCGCCGGTGTAACCGGCCGCCGCGGCCATCGGATTCGAGTACTGGAACATCTCCCCGAACTTGCTGGTGGGGTGCATCGTCCCCAGCGACCGCAGCGCGGACTCAGGCGTGGCATTCTTGAACTCGAACAGCCACTCGAGGTCTTGCCGCGGCAGTCCGGTGCACGCGCAGATCAGATGTCTCACCAGCACCTGCCGGGTGGTCGCGCTGTCGCCGAGCTTGAACGACGGGAGCAGCGACGTCACCTGCGTCTCCCACCCGAACCGGTGCGCGTCGACGAGCTTGGCCAGCATCAGCGTGGTCAGCGCTTTGGTATTCGACGCCACCATGAACAACGTGTTGCCGTCGGGCCTCGCCGGCTTGCCGAGCTCGCGCACGCCGAACCCGTCGGCGAAGACCACCTTGCCGTCCTGAACGATGCCCACGGCCACGCCAGGGACGCCGAGCTCCCGCATCGCCTGCTGGGTGAACGCGGAGAGTCTGGCGAGACGGGCGGCGTCGAGCGTCGCGGCCTTCTTCCCGGCGAATGACTCGCGGGTGTAGCCCTTGGGCAGGAGCCGGTCGAAGATGAGCTGGACCGCGGCGAGGCGCTTCTCGCCGGTGGCATCGCTCACGTCGTAGACGACGACCGTCCAGACGTCGCCGGCGCGCTGCGTGGACATGCCGACACCGCGCTTCTCGTTGGGCGAGGTTTGGTACGAGTAGTTGCGCCGATCCGACCAGCCGTCCTGGTCGGGCTGGGGCGTGACGACCCTGAGCGGCCAGGTGTGCTCGGGCATGTACGCGGCCCAGGCGAGCGCGATAGCGGAGTCGGCGGTCGGCGCGTGGACATCCACGAGCGCGATGTGGGAGTCGCCTTCCGGCGGCGCGAGGATGGTGGCAGGTCCGCGCACCGAAAGGGTCCACCCGGCAGGGGCGATGAAGGTGGCCCCCGCGGTGGTCTGCTTGGGCGCGTCAGCGGCAAGGTGTTCCGACGTCGAGCTGTCTTGGGCGGCGCGGTTACACGACGTCACGACCAGCAGGCACGCGATGGTGCGGACGCGGCCGCCGACGTGGATGTGCGGCATGGGATCCTCCTGGGAGTGCAGGGAGAAGAGCCGTCGAAGTTACCTCCGGCTCGGCAACTCGCTACGCTCGTGAAAGAAGTGGTTCGCTGGCGCATTGACAAGAAAGGTTGTCAATGATACCCTCCGTGGCACTCGCGTACCCCAAACCGCTGGAATCCAAAGCAGAGGAACCGTCATGAGTGTCAAAAAGGATGCGTCGGGGCGTCGCTCCGTCCAGGTCGAAGTCGAAGTGCCGGGGAGTCCCGAAGAGGTCTGGCGAGCGATCGCGACCGGGGCCTGGGATCTCAGCGTGGTTCGTGCCGGCGGTGTTCGCGGAAAAGGGCGGCAAGCCGGTCTCCCTCACCTTGAGTTTCGGCCCCGGAATGGACTCTGTGGCGAAAATTACCGCCTGGGATCCGCCGCACCGATTCGCCGCGGAGGGCGAACCCGCGCCGGGCTCGCCGCCGATGGCGGACGAGTGGATCGTCGAAGCCAAGGCTGGCGGGACGTGCATCGTTCGCGTCGTACACAGTTTCTTCGCGAGCACGGACGACTGGGATGGCCAACTCGAGGGCGTCGAGCAGGGCTGGCCCGGCATCTTCAAGATTCTGCGCCTGTACCTCACGCACTTTCGCGGCATGCCATGCACGCCGGCGATGGCGATGGTGGTCGCGCAAAGCTCGGCGGCCGAGGCGTGGAAGGCCGTCACCGGACCGCTGAAACTCGCCGGCGTCAAGGAAGGGCAGACGTGGAAAGCGCCTCCCGGTGTTCCGCCCCTCGGCGGCACGATCGAAGCGGTCAGCAAAACCGACAAGATGCCAAACGTGCTCGTGCGGCTCGACGCACCCACGCCGGGTGTGGCGTCGCTGGGCGTATTCCCCGCCGGCGGCACCATGGTGCTTCTGAGTCTCTACTTATATGGTGACCGGGCCGCGGCGGCGGTCGCGCGCGATCAGCCGCTGTGGCAGAAGTGGATGAGCGAGCGGTTTCCTTCGGACGCCGTCAGCGGGTGAGGACCGACTCCACGCGAATCGCCGCCCCGAGCACGATCAGCGGCACCGTCGCGATCGCGGCGACCAACGCCAGCACCGGATAACTCCAAACGCTCACCACTACGCCCGAGAGCGCGCCGGCGGACGCGCCCGCTAAGCCCATGATCAGGTCCGATACCCCCTGCGCGGACGCGCGCCGCTCGAGCGGCACCGATTCGGTGAGCAGCGTCGAGCCCGCTACCATCGTGCACGACCAGCCGAGTCCCACCGCAAACAGTCCCGCCGCGAGGCGTACGCTGTCGTAGCCGGCGCCGCCCGCGAGTACGCACGCCGTTAGCAGCAACGCGATCCCGGCGAAGATCAGGGGCCGGCGGCCGAGGCGATCGGTCAGCCAGCCGATCACGGGCGCAAAGGCGTACATCCCCGCGATGTGCACGCTGATGACCACGCCGACGATGCGCAGCGTATGGGCCGCGTCATGCCCGGCGCCGCGAATGTGCACCGGTGTCATCGCCATGATGCCGACCATGACCATGTGCCCGACGGCCATGGCCGTGACGCCGAGGACCGCCGGCGCACGCGCGATAATCGCGGACAGCCCGGCGCGGAGCGACCGATTCGCCCCACCATCGGCACCCGCCGTTCCGGCGACCAGCGCAGGGTCTGGGCGGAGCAGGGCGAACACCGCCAGCCCCGTGATGATGAAAAGCAATGCCGAGAAGAAGTACGGCGCGGCGAGCGTCGGAATGCCGAACGCTGATAGCGCGACGCCTGCCGGAGCGGCGAGGTGCGGCCCAGCGACCGCGCCGATCGTCGTCGCCCACACGATGAGCGACAGATGCCGGCCGCGCAGCGCCGCCGGCGCGAGATCCACGGCAGCGTAGCGCGCCTGGAGATTCGCCGCCGTCGCGCCACCGAACAGGAAGAAGCCAAGGAACAGCAGAGGAAGGGAGCCGCGTACCGCCGCGAGCACCACGAGCAGCGCCCCGACCGCGGCGACGCCATACGCGGCCGCGAGGCTCGGTCTCCGGCCGTGGCGATGCACGATCGCAGTGGCCGGGATCGCGGCGAGCGCCCCTCCGACGACCGCCGCGCTTTGCGCGAGACCCGACAATCCCACGCCGGCCAGGTCAGCGGCGAGCAGTGCGCCGACGGACGACCCGATCGCCACGCCCATCCCGCTGACGATCTGGGTCGCAAACAAGAGCCGCAGGGTGCGGCGCTGGACGATCGCGGTTCCAGTACCCGATGCCGAGCTGATGGTCATGCCCAACTTTACCTTCTCAGTGCGATATCTTCACCCACATGAAATCCGCTCTCGCCATCCTGCTGCTCGGCGTCCCCTGTGGCCGGCTCGCGGCCCAGCATTTCCACCGGCTTCCCGCCACACCGCGGACCGTCGCTTACGGCTATTACAGCGCCGCGGCGACGCCGGTGCTGCGCATCGCCTCGGGTGATACGGTGGAGGTCGAGACGCTCATCACCAATCGGCCCGACCGCCTCGAGGCCGCGGGCGTCGCTCCGGCCGATGTGCAACAGTCGCTGCGCGATATCGTCACCCAGGTGACCGACAAAGGGCCCGGCGGACACATCCTCACTGGGCCCGTCTATGTAGCAGGCGCCGATTCGGGAGACGTGCTCGAGGTGCGCATTCTCCAGGTCGACCTCGCGATCCCGTACGGGTACAACGGCTGTAGCGGCTTTCTGCCGGCGAATTGCGACAGCACGCACCGCACGCGGATCATCCCGCTCGACCGCCACCGCATGGTGGCGCAGTTCGCGCCGGGGGTGGAGATCCCGCTGCATCCCTTCTTCGGCAGCATGGGTGTGGCGCCGCCGCGTGATTCGGGTCGCATCAGCTCGAATCCGCCCGGCATTCACGCCGGCAACATGGACAACAAGGAGCTGGTCGCCGGAACGACGCTTTTCATTCCCGTCCATACCGCCGGCGCGTTGTTCGAGGTCGGTGATGGTCACGCGGCGCAGGGCGACGGGGAAGTGGATCAGACCGCCATCGAGACGTCGCTCACGGGCCGCTTGCAGTTCATTGTCCGCAAGGACATGCACCTCACCTGGCCGCGCGCCGAGACCTCCACGCACTTCATCGCGATGGGCATGGACAAGGATCTCACCAGAGCGACGCAAATCGCCGTCCAGAACTCCATCGACTTCATCGCCGTTCGCCGAAACTGGTCGAAGATGGAAGCCTATCGCTTGGTCAGCGTGGCGTGCGACGTGCGCGTAACAGAGCTGGTTGATGGCAACGTCGGGGTGCATGTCATGATTCCGAAATCGATCCTGGGGAGATGATTCATGCGTAGACCGCTCGTCATTTTGCTCGTCGCTCTCGTGACTCCGGTTGCCATTGTGGCTCAGGCCGACTCGGCCCGAGCCCCTGATCCCATAGCCCAGCTGGTAGGGCGCCTCGAGCTGGAGCGCTACAAGGCGACCATCAAGGGACTTACGGCCTTCGGCGATCGGCGCCAGGGCACGGACCGCAACCGCGCCGCCGTGGACTGGATCGAGGCTCAGCTCCGGAGCTACGGGTGTAGCGACGTCTCGCGTCTGAGGTATGACTATCAGCCGAGTCCCCCCTCGCCCGAAGGGAGAGGGGGTCAGGGGGTGAGGACACGCGACACGACCCGCGCCTCAGGCGGCGGCCGCTACCGCGGGATCCGCGCGCGGACCGGCGTCAACAGCGATTCGCTCAAGCAGCCCGATGCGCGTGTACGCGCGCTCGACGCCCAACCCTCCACGGCGGGCGCGCGCGAAGAGGTCTACTGTACCAAGATCGGCACGACGCACCCCGAGGAGATGTACATCGTCGGCGCGCATATGGACGGCATCGGGTGGGGCGAGGCGGCAAATGACGACGGCTCGGGCACGGCGCTCGTCATGGAGCTGGCCCGCGTCCTCTGCAGCGCCGACGTCCGCACCGATCGCTCGATCCGGTTCGCCCTCTGGAACAATGAAGAGACCGGTCTCAACGGTGCGCGTGCCTACGTCGAGCAACGCCGCGCGCTTCAGGGCACGAAGCAAGAGCCCAAATGGCTCGGCATGATCCAGCACGACATGATGATGTTCGACCATGGCATGCCCCGCGCCGACGGGACGCTCGCCGCCACGCAGCGGCCGGAAGCGGACGTGAACATCGAGTTTCAGGCGAGCTCGAAATTCGCAGCGGAGGCGCAGCAGCTCGCATGGGTTTTCCACGCGGCCAACGAGAAGTATGCGACCGACTATCCGGCGTCGGTCGGCTCGCACATGACCAACACCGACTCCGCGCCGTTCCAGGATCTCGTGCCGGCCATCAGCCTGCGCGAGAACGAGCGTGGCACGCAGATCGGGGCAGGGTGGGACCCGAACTGGCACCAGCCCACCGATCTCTATTCGACCTACACCGACGCGGACTTTCGGCTCGGGCTGAACGCCGCGCAGACGACGCTCGCCGCCCTCGCCGGTCTCACCGGAGCGACGCTCAAGTAGCCAGCGCAATGCGCAACACGGGGGTTGCGTATCGCTCCGCCCCCAGGTTATGATACGCAACATGACGGTTGCATATCACAAGCGCATGGCGCTCGCCGCCACGCTCGGCCTCGCCGCCGCTGCCTGGGTCGTCACGGTCCGCTGGATGCACGGCATGGACATGGGCGTCGCCACTCCGCTCGGCTCATTCGCGTTCTTCGTCGCCCTGTGGGCAGTCATGATGGCGGCGATGATGCTGCCCGGCCTGGCCCCGGCCGTGTTGCGTCGCGCGCGCACGAGTGGTGCCGTGCGCGCCGTGGTGCCCTTCGTCGCGTCCTACCTGGTCGTCTGGACGCTCGTCGGCGCCCTGATGTACGCGCTGTATCGCCCGCACGGCACGACAACCGCTGGTCTCGTCGTGATCGCGGCCGGTCTGTACGAGCTCACACGGCTCAAACAGCATTGCCGCCGCTGCTGCCGGGCGCGCACCCGCTCGGGGGGGGGATTTGAATTCGGGCTCTACTGCGTCGGCTCCAGCATCGGGCTGATGGTGATGCTGGTGGCGCTGGGCGTCATGAGCATTCCCTGGATGGTCGTGATCGCCGGCCTCGTGTTCGCGCAGAAGCTGCTGCCCGCCAAAGCCGCCATCGATGTGCCGCTCGCCCTCGCGATCGTCGCACTCGGAGTCCTGATCATCGCCGCGCCCGGGTCCGTTCCAGGCCTCATGCCACCGATGTGAAAAAACGTACGGGCGCAGCATGCTGCGCCCTCCTGACACCAACCTGATAACTCCGAAAGCCACGACATGCCGAAACCGACGATCGTATCGCGAGACGAATGGACCGCCGCCCGCAAGCGCCTGCTCGTCAAGGAGAAGGAGCTGACCCGCCAGCGCGACGAGCTGAGCGCCGAGCGTCGCAAGCTGCCGATGGTGGCGATCGAGAAGGAATACGTGTTCGAGGGGCCGGACGGACGCCGTACGCTCGCCGATCTATTCGGCAAGCAGACTCAGCTCATCGTCTATCACTTCATGTTCGGTCTTCCTCCCGATTGGGAGGACGAGGGCTGTCCCTCCTGCTCGTACGTGGTCGACAACCTTTCTGGCAGCCTCGTGCATCTCGCCGCGCGCGACACGGCATTTGCCGCTGTCTCGCGCGCGCCATTCGCAAAAATCAAACCCTTCAAACAGCGTATGGGATGGACATTTCCCTGGCTGTCCTCATTCGGGACAGATTTCAACGCTGACTTTGGTGTGACGCTCGACAAGACGCATACCGTCTACAACTACGCGCCCGTCTCCGCCCAACCCGAAGCCCGGCCGCACGAAGGCGAGCGGGAAGGCTTGAGCGTGTTCTTCCGCGACGGTAAGCGCGTCTTCCACACCTACTCGACCTACCAGCGCGGCCTCGACCATTTGCTCAACACCTACAACTTGCTCGATCTCGCGCCGCTCGGCCGTCGGGAAGAGGAAGGCATCATGCACTGGCTGAAGTACCACGATGAGTACTGACCGGATCGAGAAGCGCGTCGTGCTCCGCGCCCCGCGGTCGCGGGTGTGGCGCGCGATCAGCGATGCGAAAGAGTTTGCCACGTGGTTCCGGATCACCCTCGACGGCGCGTTCGCCGAGGGCAGGACGGTGCGGGGCAGGGTCACCAGTCCGGGCCACGAGCACTTGAAGGTTGAGATGCTGGTCGAGCGGATCGAGCCCGAACGGTATTTCTCGTATCGCTGGCACCCGTACGCGACGGACCCCGCGATGGACTACTCGGCCGAGCCCATGACGCTGGTCGAGTTTACGCTCGAAGAAGCTGAGGGCGGTACCGCGCTCACGATCGTCGAGTCGGGGTTCGATCGGATCCCGCTCGCGCGCCGGGCCGAGGCGTTCCGCATGAACACCGAGGGGTGGGGCGGGGAGATCAAGAATCTGGAGCGGTATGTCTCGTAGCCGCGCTCGGAGATGCGACTCGGCTCAGTCTGCTCAGGCGCCTCTCTGTCGACGGACCGCTCTCGATTACGCGGCTCAGCGAGGGCACCGGGGTGACGCGACAGGCGATTACGAAACACCTGAACACACTCGGTAACGTGGGCTTGGTGCGCCACGCGCGTCGTGGGCGCGAGCGGGTCTGGGAGCTGGAGCGCAAGCGCCTGGAAAAGGCGAGAGCGTACCTCGATCGAGTCGCCGCGCAGTGGGATGCGGCAGCCCTCCGCTTGAAGGCGTTTGTCGAGGAGTGAGGACAGAGCCTATGGGGGAATCGATCCTCGCAGCGACACCGAAGGCCGGCAGGCGCGAATGGATCGGATTGGCGGTCATCGCGCTGCCGTGCCTGCTGTACTCGATGGACCTGACGGTCCTGCACCTCGCGGTGCCCCGCCTCACCGAGGCGCTCGCCCCAAGCAGCGTGCAGCTGCTCTGGATCATCGACATCTACGGCTTTCTGCTCGCGGGCTCGCTCATCACGATGGGCACGCTGGGCGACCGCATCGGCCGGCGGCGCCTGCTCATGATCGGCGCGGTC
>Ga0193711_1000088_pt1 | contig 16842 bp, 14 predicted proteins | sample H3m2metaG_FD_144922 | JGI IMG/M metagenome (GOLD analysis project Ga0193711, IMG submission 144922) | Soil microbial communities from a riparian zone of the East river system, Colorado, United States - H3m2 | ecosystem: Environmental > Terrestrial > Soil > Riparian zone | place: USA: East River...
GCAGCCATTCGTCGGGCGAAATGAGGGTCAGCGCGAGTCCCCGCGCCCCCGCGCGCGCGGTGCGGCCCACGCGATGGACGTACACCTCGGCGTCCTGCGGCACGTCGAAGTTCACCACCATCCGAATCCCGTCGACGTCGATGCCGCGCGCGGCGATATCGGTCGCGACCAGAATCTCGGCCGCGCCCGAGCGGAACTGGTCGAGCGTCCGGGTGCGGTGGCTCTGCGCCTTGTCGCCGTGCAACGCGTTGGCCGCGATGTCCTCGCGCTTGAGGAACGTCACGAGCTTATCGGCGCCGTACTTGGTCCGCGTGAAAATCAGCGTCTGACCGGCCGGCTTCGCCTTGAGAATCGAGGCCAGCGCGCCGCGCTTCTGCAGTTTGTCCACCGCGATGATCACGTGCTCGATGCCCTCGGCGGCTTGCGCGCGCCGGCCGATTTCGACCGAGGCGTGTCCGTTCAGGGCGCGACGCGCGAGCGCGTCCACCTCGGGCGATATGGTCGCCGAAAAGAGCATCGTCTGACGCTCTTCCGGCAACTTGCTCAGGATGCGCTTCACGTCGGGCGCGAATCCCATGTCCAGCATGCGATCAGCCTCGTCCAGGACGAGGACCTCCAGCTGGGAGAAATCGACGTGGCCACGCTCCATGTGATCGAGCAAACGGCCGGGCGTGGCGACGACGATGTCGGCGCCGTGCTTCAGCGCGCGGGTCTGCGGCTCCATCCCGACGCCGCCGTACACCGCGGCCCCCTTGAGATGGGTGTGCCGCCCATACGCCTTGATGCTGGTGGCAACCTGCTCCGCAAGCTCGCGTGTGGGTACGAGGATCAGCGCGCGGAGCACGCCGCGCTTCCCGGCGGACAACCGCTGCAGGATCGGCAACATGAACGCGGCCGTCTTGCCGGTGCCGGTTTGGGCGGAGCCGATGAGATCGCGGCCCGCGAGGGCCAGCGGAATCGCTTCGGCCTGGATGGGGGTTGGCTGCGCGTAGCCTTCATCGGCGACGGCGCGAACCAGTTCGGGCGCTAGGCCCAGTGCTGCAAATGGCATACTACTCCTTGGATACACACGCGCACTGCGAGATGACCCAATGTCACCCCGACATCAGTGCTGCTTCAGTTTTTGAACCTGGGGGATGAAACCGTGCGTGTGTTCAGCGACGGAGTCCCTGAGCGGGACTTCCAGAAGGAGCCAGCTCGCGGTTCTATGCGAGGGGAAAGCTAACGATTGAGGGCCCGAAAACATAGGCCCTGCAACGACTAGGCCACAGACGCACCGCGGTAAGCAGTCTTGAGGCAACGGGTTGTCCTGTTGCCATGGACTGATCCCCGCGGTGCGTCTGTGGCCTAGTCTTGGTAGGGCCTACTTCGTTCCGCCCCCAATCGGAGCCGGCTCCGTCCCCCACCACCACATGCGAGGCAGTGCCCGTTGGCGTGGCCAGACCTCATTCAGCGTTTCGCCCTCATAGAGCCGTCCATTTTTCATCACGTAGCGAACCGTATTCGTGCTATGGATGTCTTCCAACGGATTGCCATCCAGCACTATCAAGTCCGCCAATTTGCCGGGCTCGAGCGAGCCGAGGTCCTGCTCCATCCCGATCGCATTCGCGCCGTGGATCGTGGCCACGCGGAGCACGTCGTGGTTCGACATCCCGCCGGCGGCCATCGCCCACAGCTCCCAGTGATCGCCCAGCCCATCCATCTGACCGTGGCCGCCCAGGCCAATGTGGCCGCCGGCCTTCAGAATCGAATTCGCTGATGCCGCGATGCGCGGGAAAACGTATTCGCTCTCACGGAACCAGGGACGGCGCTCGGCGCGCTGATCGATCTCATCGTGCGGCACGAAGCGCCGCACCTTGGCGTTGTCGTGAATGTCGTAGCGCTCGTAGAAGAAATTCTCGCTCCACGGACCGCCGTACGACACCAGCAGGGTCGGCGTGTACGTGATGCCCGACTGTGCGATCAACTGCACCGCATCCTTGTACAGCGGCATGATCGGATAGCTGTGTTCGGACCCCGGGTAGCCGTCGATCACGGCGGTCAGGTTCATCTTGAAGTCGAGACCACCCTCGATCGTCGGCATGAGTCCGAGTTCTTTCGCCGCCTGGATGACCCACTGCCGCTGCTTGCGATTGCCGGTCATGTACATCTTGATCGTGTTGATGCGATAGAAATCGCTGTAGCGCTTCAGCGCGAGCCGCGTGTCCTCGAGACTCTTGAAGTCCTCCGACCAGAACACGCCCGGGCCGGTGTGGAAGATCCTCGGCCCCAGGATCTCGCCGGCCCGGACGAGATCGGAGTAGGTCAGCACGTCGGTGGTCGCGGTCTGCGGGTCCCGCGTGGTCGTGACCCCCCAGGCGAGATTGGCCAGATATTTCCACACCTGCGTCTCGTGGATCCCCCAGGTCGGCCACGGGTGCGCATGGACGTCGACGAATCCCGGAATGATCGTCTTCCCGCTCACATCGATGACGCGCGCCCCCGCCGGTGCGGAACCGGATGCTCCGACCGACACGATCCGGTTGTCTTTGACAACGACGTCGCCATTCTGGATGACTTCGTCGCCCTTCATCGTGATGATGCGTGCGCCGCGTAGCACCACGGTGCCGCGCGGAGTATCCCGCGGGACGTTGATCGTGACGTCGACGCGTTGCGGCTCGTAGGCCGGCTGCTTGGACAACGAGTCGGACCGCGCGCGCACTCGCTTTTGCACCGAGTCCGCGAGGGCCTTGAACGCGTCGCCCTTCAGGGAGTCCGCGCGGATCGAGTCGGTGCGCTGCTTGATCTTGTCCATCGAATCCGCGACGGCCGGATCCCATTTCAGGAAGGACCGCCCGGCGGACCAGTACGCCTGTCGTCCGTCGCTCGTCCAGCCGGTGAACTCGCCGCCAGTCATCGTCAATCGCTTGACCGGGAACGCGGCGGACGACGGATCCGAGATGCTGACCGCCGGCGTCTGCCCACCGATCACGGGCATCGTCACGATGTAGACATAGTTGTCGATCGTGACCAGGACGCGATCGGAATCGGGACTGATCAGGATCTCGTCGGCGATGTTGGGCTCGGCCCCAGGACCAGGATACGTGTAGCCCGTGGCGCGGATGTGCGCGCGCCGGTCCGTTCCGTCATAGCGCATCGAGACGAGGCCTTCCGGGCCCTCGTAGATGTAGATCCGATTGGGATCGCGACTGAAATGCGGCCGTCCGAACGCATTGATCGGCGAAATCTTGGTGAGTGCGCCGCCCGCGGCCGGCACCCAATCGACCTCGTACCCGGGCGCGAAATGCTCCTCGGTCCGCGGCGCCCGCGGTCCCTTCACCACCACGATCCGCGCGCCATCCGGCGACCAAACGGGTGTGTCGTAGAAGGCACTGTCGGTCGTCAGGCGCACGGGCCTGCTGCCTGGTGTCGCTTTGATCTTGTTCAGGGTACCGCCCTGATCGGTCCACGTCACGTACGCGAGCGACTGCCCATCGGGCGACCACGCCGGCACCTGCTCCTTCACGTCCTCGTTCGTCAGCCGCCGCGGCGTGCCGTTGGGCAGATCCATGACGTACAACCGGTCCAGCGCGCTGAACGCCAGCCGCCGACCGTCCGGCGAAGGCGACGCGTTGCGGATCTGGCGCACGAGCACATTGCCGGTGTCGACCCGGATGGGCAGGTGCACCATCGGCCCGAGCTGCTGATCGACCTTGGCAGTAAACGGAATGTCCGCCACCTGGCCCGACGGCACTGCGACGCGGTGAATCTTGCCGCCGTACGAGATGATGAGGGCCTGGTTGTCCGGGGTGAACGAGTATCCGGGATAGAGATCGCGTGTGAACCGGGATTCCTGGTCGTCACGCGTCACGGGATAGACCAGCCACTTCTCGTCGCCGCTGGCGAGGTCGCGCAGCCGCAGCCCCGTTTCAGCGTCGTAGCGCGTCGCGTACACCAGCCACTTGCCGTCCGACGACAGCACCGGACGCATCGCGCTTCCGTACATGTCTGTCTGCGTGAAGAGCCGGCCAGTCTGGCGGTCGTAGATAGCGAGCTGCCACAGCGGATATTGGAGGTTGTAGCCGAAGCCGCCGCGGTGGCGCGAGACCCAGATGTAGCGCGGATCCTTCCCGAAGGTGGCGCCCAGCGTGTTCATCGGGGGCGGCTGATTGGGACCAGCTTGTACCCGCAGCATGGCCGCGCCCGATCCACCGTCCTTGTGAATCAACCACAGCTCGTACACGCTCCCCAACACCCCGCTGGTCCGGGACACGACGATGTAGTTGCCGTCGGGCGTCCAGTCCGGCGACGCGAAGAGGTTGTTCGTGCCTTTCGTGAGCGCCTTGCTGCGTGAGCCATCCGGGTCGCAGAGCCAGACGTTCTCCGCACCGCTGCGGTCGGAGAGGAAGACGATGCGCTTACCATCGGGCGACCAGCGCGGCTGGGAATCGAAGCCCGGACCGGAGGTGATCCGCGTCGCCGCGCCGCCACCGATCGGCATCGTGTAGAGATCGCCGAGCAGCTCGAAGACGATCGTCTTGCCGTCCGGCGACACGTCGAGCGATAGCCACGTGCCTTCGGACGTTTCGAAGCTCACCGTGCGATCCATCTTCAGCGGCAGCGAATCGAGTTTGACTTTGGTGGTATCGCGCTTGGTGGTGTCTTGCGGGGCCGGCGGCGGTTGCTGAACCGCCAACGTCACGGCGACAAGCAGAGAAAGCATGGAGGCTCCGGATGGAAAGAACGACGGCGTGCGTGAGCGGCGTAAAAACTAATGCGACGGTAAGGGACGGTAAGGGACGGTAAGGGACGTAAAAAAGTAGGGGCGCAGCATGCTGCGCCCCTACCTGAATCCACCCTTGCCAGTTCTTAGATACTCAGTGCACGGACCTGGCGCGGTGCGGGATCCTGCGAGCGGAGCACGATCCGCATCGCGTGGGTATCAAAATCGATCTCCCAACCGGCGATGCGCGGCCTGACGAATTCCTCACCGTCCTCGGGCGTGAGCCCTTCGGGCGTGGCATCGAGGAATTCCATCAACTTCATGCGATGCTCGAGATAGGTGCAGCCGTCGCGGCTCGCGGCGATGCGGATACCCACGTCGTCATCGAGCTGGCGGCGGACGAACCCCTGGGCAACCTCGAGCAACCGGCCGACGATAACGCGCTCCAGCATCACGCCGTCCTTGCGGCCGAGGCGCCGCGCGAGCACGCGGGCCCGGGCAGGATCGAGGGCCAATGCCAGGAACTGGCGCCGGATCTCGGGATGGGGCCGGCGCTTGCTCTTGGTTTCGCCGTCCCGCTCCGCCTTGGCGCACGTGGGCAGGTCGTTCCGGTGCAGCTTGAGGAACTTGGTCATCGGCGCGTAGACGTCCATCCGGCCCGGGGCCGGGGGACGCCGCCGTCCGGCGACGAGGTCAGAGATGTAGATCTCAGACACCTGAACCGCATCCGCCAGCTCGCGCGGGCTGCGCTTCAGCTCGCGCAACCGGCGCCGTACGAGTTCTCCAACCTTGACGGGGCGCTTCAGGGGGAGGGCTGCCGCCATGTAGGCTCCTTGGTTGCCGTTTTGTGGGGTCGGGGAATGTAGCTAAATGCAGGCCAAAACGGTAGTTCTGCAGGCGAGCAATTGAGGAGGACTTGCCGAGTGGCGTCAAATCATGATACAATTGTATCATCTATGGATACACTCGTAACTCGGCTTTGGCGCGCACTCACTGCTCCCAGCAATTCGGTCCCGGTCCCTCCCGGCGGCGTGCGCGTATTGCCGGCCTATGCTGCGCTCGCGCGCTACCACATGAGCAGCATCGAGCTCGATGGGCGACTGCGCATGCTCGTATCGCAGCTCGCCGCCGAGCGCAGTCATTGCCGCTGGTGCGTCGAACGCGGCCGCCATCTCTGGCGCGAGGCACAACTGCCGGTCGATGCGTTGCACGCGCTGCGGCAATACGAGACCAGCGCGCTGTTCTCGAATCGCGAGCGAGCGGCGCTACGGTTCACCGACGCAGTGACCCGGTACAGTGAGGCCCATGGCGGGATGCCGTTGGAGCCGCTCATGCGCGCACGCCAACACTTGAGCGAGCCGGAAATCGCCGCCGTCACGGCCCTGGTCGCCGCGCAGCATTTCTTCAATCCGATTACCGGGGCCCTCGGCGCCGATGTGGCTCCGTGGGGAGCGCCGGTTGGCTCGTCGATCCGGAATCTCTGGCTGTGAAAGAAGGCCGCTGGTTGTTGCTGATTCATCAGCTTCCGCCAAAGCCCGATTACTTCCGGGTCAAGATCTGGCGGCGGCTGCAGGGCCTTGGCGCCGTCGCGATCAAGAATTCGGTCTACGCCCTGCCCTTCACTGCCCAGACGAGCGAAGACTTCCAGTGGCTACGCAAGGAGATCACGGCCGGCGGCGGAGAGGCGTCGGTGTGCCGGGCGACATTCGTCGATGGCCTCACCGATCCACAGATTGAGGCGCTGTTCCGGACCGCGCGTGATACCGCATACGCGGAGGTGACCCGCGCCGCGGAGCAGGTCGAGTCGACGGCCGAAATCGCACGACTCGAGCGCCGGCTGCGCGACATCACGGCACTCGACCATTTTGGATCCGGTGGACGCAAGACTGCGGAGGCGGCGATGGCCAAGCTGAAGACTCTCAAGACCGACCGCGGAAAACGCGAGAAGGTCCCCAAGAAACAGACCTGGATCACGCGGCCCGACGTGCATGTCGATCGCATTGCGAGCGCCTGGCTGATCAAACGGTTCATCGATCCAAAAGCGCGCTTTGTTTTCGGCGACGCTCGAGAGGGAGCGGTCAGCTTCGACATGTTCGAGGGTGACTACACGCACGAGGGCGATCGCTGCACGTTCGAAACGCTGCTCCAGCGCTTTGGGCTCGAGCACGACGGCGCGCTGCGCGCCATCGCCGAGATGGTGCACGACGTGGACATGAAGGATGGGAAGTTCGGACGCGACGAGACGCCGGGATTCGAGCGGTTGATCGCCGGGATCGTCAAGCGCCACGCGCGCGACGAGGCGCGCATCGAGCGCGGCGCTGAGCTGCTCAACGACCTTTACGAATCAGTGCAGCCGTCCCCACCAGCGCGATGAGCGCAAAGCTGAACCACTGGATCGCATAGGACAGGTGCGGACCGTCGTCGAACGTGGGTGCGGGCCAACGTCGCGGCAGTCCTCTCGCGGGATCCGGCGACTCGAGCTGGATGACGATCGGGAGAAACCCCTTCACGTCGACGTCGCCACGGCCGCGTGGTGGAATCAGCGCAATTCCGGTCACCGTCGCCGTGTCCGGCTCCCGGTAGAGCGCGTGATCGACGTGAAACGCGTCAGGCGAGGGCACCCAGCCGCGATCGACCAGAACCGCTGACCCGTCGGCCAACCGGAGCGGAGTGACGAGCGCTACGCCCGGCGTTCCTTGAAAACTTCGTCCGGGCCAGGTGCGCTCGGCGGAGAAATCGTAGACCCCCTGTGCCACCACGCGCCGCTGGCGAGCACTGATCGCCATGATGTCGCGACGTACGGGAAGCGGCGGCGACTCCAGGCGCGCCGCGAGCACAGCGTTGCGGGCGCGGCGCTGCGCGAGCCGGTTGAGCTGCCATTTCCCCATGAACACGCACCCGGTCGCCACCAGAATCGCTATTACTGCGAGCGTTACGTCCCTGCGCTGCACAACACCAACTTTTCGATGCGGGTGAGACGTCGGATCGCGGCCTCGCGTTTCAGCGCGCTGCCACGGTCGGACGCGACTTCCTGATAGGCCAGCACGACCGGACGGCGCGCCCGCGTATAGGCGCTCGCCTTGCCGCGGCGATGCGATTCGAGGCGCTGCGGTGATTCCGGTGTACAGGGTGCCGTCGCAGCAACGGAGGAGATAGACGGTCCAGGGCACGCGGCCGGCCGCCAACGCGTCAGGTAAGCCTTGCATCCATCGTAATCTCGACGTTGCCCTGAATCGCCTTCGACAGCGGACAGTTCTTCTTCGCCGTCTCGGCAGCCTGTCTGAAGGCAGCATCGTCGATGCCGGGGACCTTGCCCCGCACTTCCAGGACGCTGCGCGTGACTTTGGGCGCCCCGTCCACGGTCTCGAGCGTGACGGCCGCACGCGTTTCGATGCGGTCCGCGGGATGGCCCGCCTTCTCGAGACCGGCCGAGAGCGCCATGCTGAAGCACCCGGCGTGCGCGGCCGCGAGCAGCTCTTCAGGGTTCGACCCTTTCTTGCCCTCGAAGCGTGTGCCGAAGCTGAACGAGCCGCTGAATGCCCCGCTCTGCGCTTTGAAGCTGCCTTTCCCGTCTTTGAGCTTGCCTTCCCAAACCGCGACGGCGTTGCTGGTCGCCATGATCGATTGCTCCGGTGGTTACGGGGGAACGGGGAATCTGGCGAGACACGCGGCGGTTCGCTACGCTTCGACACCTCTACGGAGCGCACCTGATGGCGACCAAAAAGAAGCCGGCGGCTAAGAAGGGGGCGAGCGCCCGCCCCGGCGCCAGGCGGCAGCCTGAAACGCTGCGCCTGCGCGACATCACACCCACGTTCACCGCGACTGATCTCCAAAGAAGCATTGCCTTTTATCGTGACGTGCTCGGCTTCGTCGTAGGCGAGGAGTGGCGCGAAAACGGCACGCTGGAGGGCTGCGAGATGCTCGCCGGGTCGGTGAGGTTCTACCTCAATCAGGACGATTTCGCCAAAGGTCGGGATCGCAAGAAGGGGATCGGCTCGCGGCTGCGCTGCACGACCGCGCAAGACCTTGACCGGTTCGCCGCCGAGGTCAAGGCACGCGGCGGCGCGCTCGATCAGGAACCGATGGACATGCCGTGGGGTGAGCGCCAGTTCATGATCACCGATCCGGACGGCTTTAAGCTGACGTTCGTTCAGGTGCGTTGACGCTGTCGCCCGCGGCGCGAGACGTCCTGCAGGCCGTGGCAGCGACGCTCATCGCCGAAGGGGGTGGGGACCTCGGGGAACGCGTCGCCCGAAAGATCGCGTCGCTGCCCCGAGCGGCCGACCGCGCCGAGCTCGATCTCCTCCTCCGCCTGCTCGACAGCAGGATCGTCAACCTGCTGACCAGCGGCATCCCAAGACCGTTCACGCGTATGTCAGCCGCGCAGCGCGAGCGCTGCCTGCGCGGCTGGGCCACGAGCCGCGTGCCGCAGCGTCGCAAGGCCTTTCAAGCGTTGAAGCGGCTGACGACGGTCACGCATTACACGACACCGGGAGCGGCGCGCACCATCGGATATCCCGGCCCGCTGGGTCCTCCACCCGCCACACCGAAGCCGATCCGTCCTGTCGCCATTACCGCAGACACCACGCTCAGCTGCGACGTCGTCGTCGTCGGCTCGGGCGCTGGCGGTGGCGTGGTCGCGGCCGAGCTGTCCGCCGCAGGGAAGGACGTCATCGTGCTGGAGAAGGGCGGATATCGCAATGAGGCCGACTTCACCCACGAGGAGGGGGACGCGCTGGAAACGATGTACGATACCGGCGGCCTGCTCGCCACGAGCGATCTGGGATTGGTCGTACTGCAAGGCGCGACACTGGGCGGCGGCACCGTGATCAACTACACGACGAGCTTCCCGACACCGGAAACCGTCCGGCGGGAGTGGGCGAGAGAACACCATCTGCCCCACTTCGAAAGTGTGGAATACACGCGCTCGCTCGAGGCCGTCGCCCGCCGCCTCGGCGTCAACACGGATCACGCGAACCCCTCGGGCCGCGACCAGGTGCTCATCCGTGGGCTCGAGCAGATGAAATGGCATCACGGGCTGCTGCCGCGCGATGTGCGCCGCTGCCCGCAGGATGATGAATGCGGCTACTGCGGGATGGGATGCCGCCGTGGCGCGAAACAATCGACGTTGATCACCTACCTGCAGGATGCCGCACAGCGCGGCGCGCGCATCGTGGTGAATTGCGATGTGCGCCGGGTCGTGATCGAACGCGGTGTGGCAACGGGCATCGAGGCGCGGGTCGGACCACACGCCTTGAGCGTTCGCACCAAAGCGGTCGTCGTGGCCGGAGGGTCCGTGCACTCGCCGGCGTTGCTGCTGCGCTCAGGCGTCACGCTTCCCGCCCTCGGTCGGCATCTCGCGCTGCATCCCGCGACTGCGGTCCTCGCCGACATGGAGCGGGACGTGCGGCCCTGGACGGGGACGGTCCAGGCTCATTATTCCGATCAATTTGCCGATCTCGATTCGGGCTATGGGTTCAAGTTCGAGACCGCCCCGGTCCATCCCTCGCTGCAGGCGCTTGCGGCCCCCTGGGAGTCGGCGGCCGGACACCGCGCCCGCATGGCTCAGCTGCCGCAGACCGCGCTCGTCGGCATCCTGCTGCGCGATCGCTTTGGTGGGCGTGTGCGCGTGGACCGCGATGGGGTCGCGGTCGTCGATTACCGGGTGTCGCGCTACGATCGCGTCCATCTCCGGCGCGCCATCACGGCAGCGGCCGAGCTGCTCGAAGCCGCGGGCGCGCGCGACATCTGGCTCCCGCTCGCCCGCGACGTGAGCTATCGGCCGGGAGCCAAGGAAGTGCGCCAGGAGTGGCTCAGGCGGGTCGATGCGGCGGGCTGGGGACCGAACCAGATCCTGCTCGTCACATTCCATCAGATGGCGTCGTGCCGGATGGGAGCGAGCGCGCGCACGTCGGTGGTCGACGCCGAACATCGCGTGTGGGGTATACGAGGCTTGTACGTCGCCGATGCGAGCGTCTTTCCAAGCGCCTCAGGCGTGAACCCGATGCTGACCGTAATGGCAATCGCACACCGCGCCGCAGGAATCATCGCCAGCTAGGAGCATGAATGTTCGTGTTGCTTAGCGTCACAATGCTGACGTTGCAACAGTCGGTAGCGGATTCCTCACCGTTCCGCGCTCTGCCGATGCCTGCACCGACGCCGGCGCGCAGTGGGGCCGGAGCGCCGGGACGGGGCTACTGGCAGCAGCGCGCCGACTACACCCTCGAAGCGACGCTCGACACAGCGACGAACAACCTGCGCGGCAGGGGGCGCATCTACTACGTCAACCGCTCGTCGGATGCGCTCGACCACGTGTGGGTGCAGCTCGACCAGAACCTGTTCGCGCCCGGCTCGATCTCGGGGGTGTTGAATCAGCCGCCGCTGCAGTTCGCCGGCGGGGTGGTCTTCGACTTCAGCGGGAAGGGATTCGTCGGCGGGATCACGGTGGATCGCTTTGTGGTGGCGGGCCGGCCGCTCACAACGAAGGTGTTCGGCACGATGATGCGGGTCGAGCTGCCCCGGCCGCTCGCGCCCAATCTCAGCATCACATTCGACATCGCGTGGCACTTCCCGATTCCGCCGTATGGCGGCGGCCGCATGGGGCGCGTCGGCTCGCGCTTCTACGAGCTCGGCCAGTGGTACCCGCGCATGGCCGTGTACGACGACGTGCAGGGCTGGAACACACTGCCCTTCCTGGGCGCGGGCGAGTTCTATCTCGAATTCGGCGATTTCGACGTCAGTCTCACGGTCCCCGCCGGATTCCAGGTCGCGGCGACAGGCGCGCTCGCCAATCCGACCGCGATTCGCACGGCGCAGGAGCGCGCCCGGCTGGCGCGCGCCTTCACGTCTCCGGGACAAGTCGTGCAGGTCATCACGCGGCAGGAAGCGATCGCAAGCGCCGCGCGTCCGGTCCCCGGCACACGGACGTGGCGCTTCACCGCGAGCAACGTCCGCGATTTCGCCTGGGCCGCGGGATCGGGCCTGCGCTGGGACGCGAGCACATGGGACGGGATTCTGGTGCAGACGTTCTATCATCCCGACGCCGCACCGTGGGAAGAAGCGAACACCATGCTGCGGTTCGCCCTCAGACATTTTTCGGGCGCGCTGGGTCAGTATCCGTGGCCGCAGATCTCGGCGGTGGAAGGGCTGGTCGAGGGGATGGAGTACCCGATGGTGATCTACTGTCCCTCGCTCCAGAAGCGCGAAGACCAGTACTGGGTGCTCATGCACGAGCTCGGCCACCAGTGGTTTCCGATGCAGGTCGGCTCGGATGAGCGGCGCTACCCGTGGATGGACGAAGGCTTCAATACCTTCGCCGATTACGACGCCGCCGAGGCGTTCTTCAAGGGCACGGCGTATGGGGATACAGTGCGGCGCGAGCTCCTCAGCGCGTACGCCGCCACCGCGATCCCGGGCAGCGAGCAGCCGATGATCACCAAACCCGACGAGGTGCGGCAGCTGTACTGGACCGCGTACCAAAAGCCGGCGCTCATGCTTTCGATCTTGCGCGAAGCCGTCTTGGGCCGCGCGGAATTCGATCGCGCCTTTCGCGAATACACGCGGCGCTGGAAGGGGAAGCACCCGCAGCCGGCCGATTTCTTTCGGACGATCGGCGGGCTCACGGGGCGCGACCTCGACTGGTTCTGGCGGAGCTGGATCTACACGACGGCGCGGTTGGATCAGGCCGTGGACTCGGTCCGCGCCAGGGACGACTCGACCTTCCTCTATCTATCGAATCGCGCCCAGATGGTCCTGCCGGTCACCTTGGAGCTGCGCTACGCCGACGGAACGACGGAGACGCGCAACCTGCCCGTCGAGATGTGGCTCCTGGGAAGTCGTTTCACATATCGGATGGCGACCGGGAAGCGCCTGGCCAGCGCAGTGATCGATCCGCGCGCGATCTATCCCGATATCGCGCGGGACAACAACACATGGCGGCGCTAGTGAATCCCACCGCTCCCGAACTGTTTGACGAGATCTGAGAGCACAGCCTTGGCGTCGCCGAACAGCATCCACGTGTTGTCGAGCACGTACAGCTCGTTGTCGATGCCGGCGAAGCCGGGATTCTTGCTGCGCTTCACGGCGAGGACGGTCTTCGCTTTGTCGGCGTCGATGATCGGCATGCCGTAGATGGGCGTCCCTTTGTTGTAGCGCGCGGCGGGATTGACCACGTCGTTGGCGCCCAGCACCAGAGCGACGTCGGTCTGCGGCATCTCGGGGTTGATCTCGTCCATCTCGACGAGTGCCGAGTACGGGATATTGGCCTCGGCGAGCAGCACGTTCATGTGTCCCGGCATCCGGCCCGCCACCGGATGAATCGCGAACTTGACCGTGACGCCGCGTTTGGTGAGCGCATCGTACAGCTCGCGCACCTTGTGCTGCGCCTGCGCCACCGCCATCCCGTATCCCGGAATGATGACGACGCTGCGCGCCTGCTCGAGCAGCTGCGCCGCCCCCTCGACGCTCTCCTGCTTCCACTCCTTCTGCTCGCCCTTCAGCGCGGCCGGCTGCGCTTTCCCGAACGCGCCGAACAGCACGTTCGTGAACGAGCGGTTCATGGCGCGGCACATGATGATCGAGAGGATCAATCCGCTCGAGCCGTCCAGTGCTCCTGCGGTGACGAGCAGCTTGTTGTTGAGCACAAAGCCCATCGCGACCGCCGCGAGACCGGCGTAGGCATTCAGGATCGAAATCACGGTCGGCATGTCGGCGCCGCCGATCGGAATGATCAGCAGGACCCCGAAGATGAGCGCGAGCACGCCGATCCCGATGAACGCCTTCCCGCCCCACGCGGCGTCGGGATGCAGCACCAGCGCCACGCCGAGCCCGATCGCGAGCACCAGGACGCCGAGGTTCACGAAATTCTGGCCGGGATAGGTAACGGGGCGCTGCGGGATCCATTTGACTTCCTGCAGCTTGCCCGCGGCCATGAGGCTCCCGGTGAACGTCAGGTAGCCAAGGATGACCTCAACCACCAGCGCGCTCATGCGGAACGGCGTCAGGTGCGCGGCGCCTCCCGCTTCGCCGAGCCAGAGGAAGTACTCCGCCGTACCCACGAGACCTGCGGCAAGACCGCCGAACGCATGCGAGAGCGCAGTCCGCTGCGGAACCGCGGTGAGCGGCACACGCGAGAGCGGGATCCCGACCGCGAAGCCCAGGACGATGGCACCGACGATCCAGCCGTGGTGCAGGATCTCGGGTTGGATCCACGTCGCGAGCACCGCGACGCTCATCCCGGCGACGCCGGCGATCACGCTGCGGCGCGCCGTCTTGGGATCGTTCATCCAATACAGCGCGAAGATGAACAGCGCCGTCGCGAGGACGGCGGAGAGCTCACCGATCAGATGCATCACTGCTTCTTGAACATCTTGAGCATGCGGTCCGTGATCATGAAGCCGCTGACGATGTTCGTCATCGAGGCGAACAGCGCGACCGCGCCAAGAATGCGGATCGTGAGGGGATGATCGGCGCCCGTCACCACGATCGATCCGACGACCGCGATCGCGGAAATGGCGTTGGTCAGCGACATCAGCGGCGTGTACAGCAGCCGGGACACCCGGCGGATGACGCCCAGCCCGATGAAGGTCGCCAGCACGAAAACGAACAGCATCGATCCGAAGTCGGTCATGATTTGCGTACCTCGCCGGCGTGGGTCACGCAGGTGTCGCGGATGATTTGGTCCTCGAAGTCGAGACGCAGCTTGCCGTCCTGCACGATGTGGCCGAGGAATGCCGCCACGTTTTTCGCATACATCTGGCTCGCGTGGAGCGGCACGGTGCTGGCGAGGTTCAGCGGGCCAAGAATGGACACGCCGTTGCGCACGATCTCCGAGCCGGGCTGCGTCAGCTCGCAATTGCCGCCCGTTTCAGCGGCGAGATCGACGATCACCGACCCCGGCTTCATTCCCTGCACCGCGGCTGCGGTTATGAGGACCGGCGCTTTCTTTCCCGGGATCGCTGCCGTCGAGATCACGATGTCGGCGTCTTTCGCGGCCCCCGCCAGAAACGCGAGCTCCTTGCGGTGCGTCTCTTCCGACAGCTCCTTGGCGTAGCCGCCCGCTGTCTCGGCGTGCTCTTCGATCGCCATTTCGAGGAATACCGCGCCCAGGCTCTGGACCTGTTCTTTCACTGCAGGACGCACATCAAAAGCCGAGACGACGGCACCGAGGCGGCGCGCGGTCGCGATCGCCTGCAGCCCTGCCACGCCCGCGCCGAGCACCAGCACGCGCGCCGCGGATAACGTGCCCGCCGCGGTCACCAACATCGGCAGCACTCGAGCGGCCGCAGACGCGGCGAGGAGTACGGCCTTGTAGCCGGCGACGGTGGCCTGCGACGACAAGACGTCCATCGGCTGGGCCCGCGTGATGCGCGGCAACAGCACGAGGCTGAACGCGGTGAGCTTGCGCTGCGCGAGTTGTCGCACGTAATCGGGGGCCGGCTGGAAAAACGCGACCAACGCGGAGCCTTCGCGGTAATTGCCGAGCTCCGCGGCCTGGGGAGACTGCACCTGAACCACGATGTCGGCCTGACTGAAGACTGATGCCCGATCGCTGACTTTGGCACCTGCGGCACCGTAGCCATCGTCTGAGAAAAACGCGGCTACTCCCGCGCCGCGCTCGATGAGGACTTCGAAGCCGCCTTTGGTCAGGCGGCCGGCCGCGTCGGGCGTGAGGGCGACCCGCCGCTCGGTTGGAGCGATTTCCTTCGGCACACCGATGCGCATGGGTTCTATGATCCGCGGGGAAGCTGTGGACGGGGGGGCTCGCGGTGTTGTGCCAGCATCCGCTCGGCGAAGTCCACCCGCTCTGCCAGGTCGTTGAACTGCTGGCGTAACCCGTCGAACTGCTCCTCGAGCTCGGTCACGCGCTGCTCGGCCCGCCCGACGAGACGGTGCTGGGTAAATGAGGAATCCGCGACACTCCAATTCCGTAGGGGCAGATCGTCGCTGTCGCGGAACTCACCCGCCGCGATCAGCACGAGATCGTAGAGATACCAGATCCCCATACCGCCGAGCGTGAAGATCATCGCGATCGCGGTGCGCGGCTTGTCCACGTAAAAGCGATGCAGACCAAACACCCCGCCGAAGAATGACAGCAGCAACGCCACGCTGCGGGAGCGCTTGGAGACTTCGGGCTCCTGGGGAGCGTCGTCGGCGTCGTCGCCGTAAACCTCGGGGAGCGTCATGCCCGATACTACCGGCCCGATTCGGACGGGGCAAGCAAGAAACGGAGGGCGTGCTCGACATCCGGCGAGCCAAAATTGAAACGCGACGCGAGTAGTCGGGCCGGCAGGACCCGTTGCCCGCTCTGCACCATCGCCGCACCCTCGGTGCCGAAGGCCATCCGCAGTGCGAACGCTGGCACGGTGACCACGGCGGGACGGCCGAGCACTTTTCCCAGCGTACGGGCGAACTCGCCGTTGGTAACCGGAGCGGGCGCCGTCATGTTCACAGGTCCCACGAGATCGGGCTTGGCGAGCAGATGCAGGATCGCGTTGAGGACATCGGCGAGTGCGATCCAGCTCAAATATTGGTTGCCGCTTCCAACGCGCCCCCCGAGGCCGAGTCGAAACGCGGGCAGCATCTTGGCCAGCGCCCCTCCGGTGGTCGTCAGGACGACACCCATTCGCATGTTGACGACGCGGATTCCGGCGCGCGTGGCGGCCGCCGTCGCCGACTCCCAATCGCGGGCCACATGCGCCAGGAAGTCCTCTCCCGGCGTACTCTCTTCGGTGACCGGTTCGTCGCCGCGGTCGCCGTAGTACCCGATCGCGGACGCCGCGAGTAGCGTGGCGGGACGGCGATGCAGGCCGGCGAGCGCTTCGCTCAACAAGCGCGTGCCCTTTACCCGGCTATCGTAGATGCGCTGCTTTTTCGCCGGCGACCAACGTCCGAACACGTTTTCTCCGGCGAGATGAATGACGGCGTCCGTGCCCTCGAGCCCGGCGCGATCGATCGTTCCCTGCTCAGGATCCCACGCGAGCGCCTGCTCGCCCGGCGCCACACGCCGCCGCACCAGCGGGACGACGTCGTCGCCTCGCCGAGCGAGCGCGCCAGTCAATGCGGAGCCGATCAAGCCCGTCGACCCGCTGACAACGATTTTCATTCGGGAAGAATCGCTTCAGCCTCGATTTCGACCAGCA
>Ga0193711_1000091_pt1 | contig 16493 bp, 15 predicted proteins | sample H3m2metaG_FD_144922 | JGI IMG/M metagenome (GOLD analysis project Ga0193711, IMG submission 144922) | Soil microbial communities from a riparian zone of the East river system, Colorado, United States - H3m2 | ecosystem: Environmental > Terrestrial > Soil > Riparian zone | place: USA: East River...
CGGCAAGGTCATGGGGCAGCTCGATGCCCGGGACGTCTTCCGGAAGATCATTCACGGCGCGTGGAAGACCGGCGAGCCGGGCGTGTTCTTCATCGACCGCGCGAACCAGTACAACCCGGTGCCGCGCCTCGGCAGCTACGAAGCCACCAACCCGTGCGGTGAGCAGCCGCTGCTCCCCTACGACGTCTGCAATCTCGGATCCATCAACGTCGGCCTGTTCGTCAAGAACGGCGACGTGGATTGGGACCGGCTGCGCACGGCCGTGCATCTCTGCACGCACTTCCTCGACAACGTCATCGACGCGAACAAGTACCCGCTGCCCGAGATCGACGATCTCGCGAAGCGGATCCGCCGCATCGGACTCGGCATCATGGGCTGGGCCGACCTGCTCGTCGACCTCGGCATTCCCTACAACTCCGACGAGGGTGTCGCGCTGGGGCGGCGCCTCATGGAGTTCGTGGACGAGGAGTCGAAGGTCGCCTCCGAGAAGCTCGCCGAGCAGCGCGGCACCTTCGCCGAGTGGGAGCGGTCGATCTGGGGTCCCGATGCGAGCGCTGCCCGCGACGCCAAGGGCGAGCGCATCCGTCCGATGCGCCGGCTCCGCAACTGCAACCTCACCACCGTGGCGCCGACCGGCACGATCTCGATCATCTCCGGGTGCTCGTCGGGGATCGAGCCGCTGTTCGCCGTGGCGTTCATGCGGAACCAGGCAGGCGTGCTGATGCCCGACGTGAACGAGCAGTTCGTCAAGATCGCGAAGCGGGAGGGCTGGTACTCCGAAGCGCTCGTGACGCAGATCGCCGAGGCCGGTCACATCCACTTCGACGCCGTGCCGGCCAAGTGGCAGCGCGTGTTCGTCACCGCACACGACGTGACGCCGGAGTGGCACATCCGCATGCAGGCGGCGTTCCAGGATTTCACCGATTCGGCGATCTCCAAGACCTGCAACTTCCCGAACGCGGCCACCGAGGAGGACGTCGAGCAGATCTACCGGATGGCGTTCCGCCTCCGCTGCAAAGGCGTGACCGTGTACCGCGACGGCGCCCGCGAGAACCAGGTGCTCTCCACGGGGACGACCGCGAAGAAGGTCAGCGCCACGGCGCCGGCGCCCGCACCCAAAGAGGCGCAGGTCGCGTTGGCCGAGGCGCTCGGCCGCATCGCCGAGCTCGACACCGAGCTCGAGCGGACGCGCGGGCAGTTGCACGACTCCGAGGCCGAGAACCTGCAGCGTCGCGCCAAGCGGTCTCGTCCCGAGCTGCTCAAGGGCTCCACGCGCCGCGTCGAGTCGCCGCTGGGCACGATGTACGTGACGATTACCGAGGACGACAAGGGCCAGCCGTTTGAGATCTTCATGTCGCTCGGCAAGGCGGGCGGCGCGCTCATGGCTGACGTCGAGGCCATCGGCCGGCTGATCTCGCTGGCATTGCGGTCCGGCATCCCCATGAAGGAGGTCTACCGCCAGTTGCGCGGCATTTCGTCTGACCGCGCCGTGGGTCTGGGACCCAGCAAGGTGCTCTCGGTGCCCGATGCGATCGGCATCGCGATCGAGAAGTGGATGCACGACAAGCAGGGCGTGCAGCAGGACCTGTTGTCCGCCTCTCCGGCCCGGGAGGTGGTGACGGGGGCCACGGGGCTGAGCGGGGAAGAGACCCTGCGGACCAGGGGTCCCGAGCAGGATTTCATCGGCGCCTGCCCCGATTGCGGCTCACAGCTCGCCTTCATCGAGGGTTGTGCAAAATGTCACGTGTGCGGGTTCAGCGAGTGCGGGTGAGGCGACCACGCGACGTGTGAGCACAGTCACGACGCGGACTTCCCTTGCCCGTTAAGGTTAGAGCCATGGACCTTCGCCCTATTACGCCTACCCGCCTGCAGGTGAAGGGCTGGGCTCGGGTCGGACCCGCGGGCGCGCACACGCTGCGCCGCGGCGCATGGTACCCTGTCGTCCGCATCTCCTCGAGCAACATCGTGGTCCTCGACGTGAACCGGCACAACGTGCCCGTCGACCGTCGCTTCCTGGAGATCCGCTACCATCCGCCGGAGCGCTGGACGATCGTGAAGTGCGAGCCGCGCGTCATGGAGAAACTGGGCCGCGCCATTCCGCTCACCTACGCCGTGTGCCCGGCCTGCCGCCACCGCCAGGGCTTCCAGGCGGGCAGCAATGAGATGACGTGCGACCGCTGCAAGAAGGCGGCGGGACTCGCCTGGGACGAACTGAGCTAGAGCAGAACTAGCAGGTCCCCCATGGCGATGGGCCCCGCGCCCTCGCCCAGGCAGTAGAACCCCCTCGTTCCTCCGTCCAAGAACTGCAAGCTTTCCTTCATCACTTCTGACTCCACTCGTCCACCGAGTGCCCACCCCGTGAATGGCCGGCAGGGGTGCGCCACCTGGAGCACCTTGAGCCGCACGCGCTCTGTTCCGTCGGCGGTGACGATCGCCACGCCCCCTGCCAGGTCTTCGTAGGTAAACACTTGGTCGGCGGTGACGATGACGTTCTCCCCTGCGCAGCCGACGACGATGTGATCCCCGAAGCGGTCCCGCATCGCGGCATAGTGCGACGTGAACCCGACGGAGACCCCGTGCAGGCCGTCCTCGTTCTTGGTCTCCGGGTGCGCGCGGTGGTGGACGTCGACGATCCAGCCGCCCTCGCTGCCCGCGCCCAGGACGCCGTCAGGCGTCACGGTGAGTCGCTGGACCGGGAGGAGTGGCGTGGGGTCGTACACGCGGTTTGGCTTCTCGCCTGTCTTGAGCGAGGAGCGTTGGATCTGCAGCCGGGCGATGGTTCCGATTGTGCGCATAACCGAATTTAATCGGATGTGCTAGATTAGGCTCCCTGCATGCCTCGTCACATCGGTTGGGCCCGATGCCTCGACAACGTGGCGGATGTCCTCCGCCGCGGGGCCTGGTATCCTGTCCTCGAGGAAACCCCCGACGGCAAGGTGCTGATCGAAGTCCGCCAGAAGCCCGTCCGCCTGTCCCGCGTCGACGTGCGCGTCCGTGCCGTGCCCCCCGATCACTGGAGCGTCGTCGTGCGCACGGGGGTGCTGCGCCCCACGCTCGGCGGCGGGCAAGATGTCGTCACGACCTACGCTGTCTGCCCGCATTGTCATGAGCGCCAGGACTTCACGGGGCACCCGGAGTCCCTGAAGTGCACGCGGTGCGCGCGCGTGTCGCCCGTGGACTGGTCGGAGACCTGCTAGCCGCCTCCCCCCCCGCCGATCTCCGTCGCCGGGTCGGAGCGCTCGAACACTCTTCCTAACCAGGCAAACGCCAGCATCACCTCGAAGCCCAGCGTCGCGGTCACGGCGATCGCCCCGGGAACGGCGAGCCACACGCCGGTTATCCCTGTCACCCCGGCGATCGCCACCGCCACAGCCCCGACGATCGCGGCCGGGATCAGGACCACGATCAGTACGACCGCGCTGCCCACCATCGTGACGAGCCGCTGACCGATCATCTCGATCCCTGTCGCGCGGGCCGGCCCGAGCGTGATCCAGGCGGGGAAGAACAGCACGGCGGCGTTTTGGATGGTGGTGGTGACGGCGAGCGCCGCGGGCGTCGCGATCAGGACCGCGAGCAACGCGGCCACGCGGTCAGCGACCGGGAAGTCGGGCACCTCGAACGTGAGGGACAGCATAAACGCGCCGAGCAGGCATCCCCACGCGATCGCCGTCAGCACTGTGACTGGGCCGAGCACCTCGCCGGCAACGAGTTCCGCGCCCCGCAGGGGATAGGTCTTGAGCTGATCCCAGAGCTGGAGGTCACTGCGCAGGTCGTTGCGCAGCCCGTAGGGCCCGAACACCACCGCCAGCCCGCCGAAGACCAGGAAGAGCACCGTGAGGACGATCAGCCCGGAGCCCGCCTCGTTGCCCATGCTCGCCACCCAGGCGACGACGATCAGGCCGATGACGATGATCACGGGGAGTCGGACCCCGGAGCCGCGCCACTCGGCCTGGATGTTCTTCCACGCGATGGCGCGCGCGGGACTCCCGGTCTCCCGGAGACGGGTGAGAGCGCGCCGAGTGGGTTTCGCGGGACCGGCGACCGGCGGGGGGCGTCTTCCGCTTCGCCACGCGGCGATACGGGTCGCCATTCGCTCGGCGGACTCGACCGCCACCTCCTCGAATGCGATCGAAGAGCGAATCAACCACACGTAGTGCACCGCCAACACCAGCAACGCGGCCGGGAGCCGAGCAGCAAACGTCGCCAGGTCGTGGGACACCGCTGGACCGACCAATGCCGCGAAGGGCCACGTGACCACGCCGAGCACGCCGTGGTGCAGCACGGCCGCAAGCGTGTCGAAGCCGGCCCCGGGATCTTCGACGAAGGCCTGCTGGATGACCCCGAGCTGCCCGCGCAGGGTGAGCGCCGCGGCCCCTACGATCGCGCCCACGAGGACGAACGCGCCCAGCCGGCGGCGTACGGCGGTCACGCCGTGCTCCTCGAGGCTTTGACGCACCAGGGCGGTGACCGCGGAGTGCATCTGCAGGGCGGCGAACACCAGCCACAGACCCACGACGCGCAGGATGCGCGTGGCCGGGAAGTGACCGCCGGAGAACAGGAGGACCGACAGCAGCGACGAAAGACCGAGCGCGAGCTGCGACCGCAACAACTTGAAGTCCAACACCTGGCGGCGTGTGAGCGGGGCGGTGAACAGGAAGTGTGTTTCGGCCGGGGTGTAGACGAGGGGACTCCGCGAGCTGCCGAACAGCCAACCGATGAGGATCAGGACTGCGAGCCCCAGCATCGCGACGACCTCGGCGGCGGCCCCGGGGAGGGCCTGGCTGCTCTGTCCGCGCGGCCGGAGAAAAAAGGCGTAGTAATAAAGCAAGCCGACGGCGAACCCGATCATGTATTTGGGCTGGCGCAGCCGCCGGAGCCGTCGGCGGAGCCCGTTGACCAGCGAGCGTCCGGCCAGGTACAACGCGGCGTCGATCACTTGTCCCCGCCGGCGCCCGTCAACGCCAGGAAGATCTCCTCGAGGCCGCGACCCTGGAGGTCGGGGCGCGAGGCGACGATCTCGGCGATCGTGCCGATCGCCACGAGCCGGCCCCGGTTGATCACGAGCACCCGCGTACACACTTCTTCGACCAGGTGCAGCAGGTGAGAGCTCAGGATGACGGCGGCCCCCTGCCGGGCGCGTTCGACGATCGTCTGCTTCATGCGCCGCATCCCGGCGGGGTCGAGGCCCGTCAGGGGCTCGTCGAAGAGCAGGGCCGCCGGCTCATGCAGCAGGCCGCAGGCGATGGCGAGTTTTTGCTTCATGCCCCGCGACAGCTCTTCGGGGAGGGCGCCGGTTTTCTCGCTCAGCTCCAGCTCGCGCAGCAGGGCAGGGATGCGCGTCTCGGCGTCCCGCACCCCATACAGCCGGGCGGTGAAGCGGAGGTGCTCTTCCACCGTGAGGTAGTCGAACAGGCGAGGCTCGTCGGGCATGAAGGCGAGCTGCCGTTTGGCGCCGACGGCATCGCGGTCCATGTCGCTGGCGCCGATGCGAATGGTGCCGCGCGTCGGACGGATGATGCCGACGAGACTGCGCAGCGTCGTGGTCTTACCGGCACCGTTCGGACCGACGAGTCCCAGCACCTCGCCCGGCGCGACGGTGAACGACAGATCCTCCACGGCGACCAGGCTGCCGTACAGTTTGGTGAGGCCCCGCACGTCGATCATGGCCCAGCAATCTACGGTGAAGGGGCTTGCGCGAAGCGGGGAAACTAATTAATATGTTGACGGTCAACATATTAACTATTTCCCCAGTGTCGGGAGGGCGCATGAGCGATCGATCGGAGCTGGCGCTGCAGCTGACCGACGCCGTGGCGGCTACTCAACAAGCGATTCAACGCTCCGGCGACCGTGCGTTTCGCACGTTCGGCCTGTCGCACCGCGCTCACGCGGCGCTCTCCGCGGTGGACCAGGGGGGCCCCGACGGCGCTCGCCCCAGCGACGTCGCCCGCGCGATGGGTGTGTCCCGCGCCGCTGCGACTACATTCATCCAGCGCCTCGAAGTCAAAGGGCTGGTCGAGACGAATACCGACCCCGACGACGAGCGCAGCGTGCGGGTGACCCTCAGCAGACACGGTCTGGAGGTGCTGCTCCGCGTCGGCCAGCTGGAGCGGCGTCTGGCGGCCCGCAACATCGAGGGCATGCCCGCCTCGGCCATCGCGCGTGCCGTACACCTGCTTCAGGAGTTCCGCGGGCGGCTCGAGCAGAAGCAGCTTGAGGTGGTGCGCTGAGCGACTTTTCCACATCTTCGGTGCGCTTGGAATTGTGGAAAACCTAGGGAGGACACGCGCGTGATTCGCCGGACGAAGATCGTGGCGACCCTCGGCCCCAACACGGGGACCGATGCGTCCATTGCTGCTTTGCTCGATGCCGGCGTGAACGTGGCGCGCATCAACGCCTCCCACGGCACGGCGGAGGTGCGCGGCGAGTGGATCGCGGCGGTGCGCCGCGTCGCTGCGGCGAAAGGCCTCCCGATCGCCGTGCTCCTCGACCTGCAGGGCCCCCGCATCCGCGTCGGCGATCTTCCCAAGCCCCGTCAGCTGACGCCGGGTCAGACGGTGGTGTTTGCCCCCGAGGAGATCGCCAAGGGCGACGAGCTGCCGACGACTTACGCCGGTCTCGCGACCGACGCCCGCGTGGGCGCGCGCATCCTGCTGAACGACGGGCTGCTGTCGGTCGAAGTGACCGCCGTCGAGCCCCCGCGCGTGCGCGGCCGTGTCGTGGACGGCGGCACGCTCACGGCGCACAAGGGGATGAACCTCCCCGGCCTGCACGTGTCGGCTCCGGCGTTGACCGACAAAGACCGCGAGGACGCGGTCGACGGCGTGAAGCGCGGAGTCGACTACCTCGGGCTTTCATTTGTGCGTCGCGCCGAGGATCTGGGGGAGCTGCGCGCGCTGGTGGGGAAGGGTGTCAAGCTCGTCGCAAAGATCGAAAAGGCGACCGCCCTCGACGACCTGGACCGGATCCTCACCGCCAGCGATGCCGTGATGGTGGCCCGCGGCGACTTGGGTGTCGAGCTGCCCTTCGAGCAGGTCCCGCTCGTCCAGAAACGTCTCATCCGTGAGGCGAACCAGCACGGCAAGCCGGTGATCACGGCGACGCAGATGCTCGAGTCGATGGTGAACGCACCCCGGCCGACGCGCGCGGAAGCATCGGACGTGGCGAACGCGATCCTCGACGGCACCGACGCCGTGATGCTCTCGGCAGAGACGGCGGTGGGCAACTACCCGGTCGAGGCGGTGCAGGCCATGGACCGGATCATTCGCGAAATGGAGCGCCATCCGATTCTGCGGGAGGAGCGCCGCATGGCACCGGCGGCCGGAGCGGGAGGAGGGGGGGGACGCGAAGGCGTCTCCGTCGAGGACGCGATTGCCTGGGGGACGAATGCCGTCGCCCGAATGCTGAAAACCCCGCTCATCGTGACCCTGACCACGGGTGGATTCACGTCGCGCAAAGTCGCCGCCCTCAGGCCGCCGGTCCCGATCCTCGCGGTGACCACCGAGATGGCGACGTTCCGCCAGCTGGCGCTCGTGTGGGGTGTGGTGCCGGTGCACGTGGACCGCGTGCCGAGTTACGACGCGATGCTCGCCGTCGTGCGCGACGTGCTCCTGAAGCGCGAGTACGCGAAGCCGGGGGACAAGGTCGTGATGACCGCGGGCGTGCCGTGGGAGGTCTCGGGGAGCACGAACCTCATCAAGGTCGAGGAAGTGTGAAGTGCGGCTGACGCTGCTCGGCACCGGCACGTCGTTCGGCGTACCACAGATCGGTTGTCGCTGCCCCACCTGTACCTCCTCCGACCCGCGGGATCGGCGTACCCGCACGGCGGCGCTCATCGACACCCGCGGGAAGCGTCTCCTGATCGACACGCCGCCCGAGCTGCGGTTGCAGCTCGTCGCCGCGCGGGTCGACCGCATCGACGCGGTGCTCTACACCCACGCGCACGCCGACCACGTGCACGGCATCGACGATCTGCGGGCCATCTCGGTGCGGCAGGGGACCCCGCTCCCGGTGTACGGCCCCGCTCGGGCGATGGCGGAGCTCGCGGCGCGGTTTCCGTACATTTTCGATGCCCGCGTGGTGGCCCACGAGGGCACGAGCAAGCCCGAGCTGGCATCGCACGCGCTGGAGGCTGGGAGAACCGTTTCGCTAGCCGGCGTGCCGGTGTTGCCGCTCGCGTTGCCCCACGGCGAGCACGGCGTCTTCGGCTATCGGGTAGGTCCCGTCGCCTATCTCACCGACGTGAAATCGATCTCCGACGCGGTGGCGGCGCAGCTCGCGGATCTCGACGTGCTCGTCCTGAACGCGCTGTTGCCGCAACCACATCCGTTGCACCTCTCGATTCCGGAAGCCGTCGCGGCCGCGCAGCGCATCGGGGCACGCCGCACCCTGCTGACGCACCTCACGCACGACGCCACGCACGCTGATCTCGCCGCGCGACTCCCGGCCGGCGTCGCTCCGGCGTACGACGGGCTGGTCATCGAGGTACTCGAACCGTAAATTGCTCCGGCGAGGAGGGTTACATGCCGGCAGAAGCACAAGCGACACTCACGCAGTTCAAGGACCCCAAGGTCCGTCAGAGCGCGGCGATGGACGCGCTCGTGCGCGACGCCGTGTTCGGTGCACCCGAGATCAAGGAACGCGCGCGCTGGCTGATCTGGGAGATCGGGCAGCACGCGGGCGTGCGTCCCGCGTCCATTCACGACCTGTACCTGGCGCGCGGCCGCGGCGAGGTCCCGCCCTTCACGACGCCCGCGATGAATGTGCGCGTGCTGTCGTATGACACGGGCCGGGCGATCTTTCGGGCCGCGAACCGGCTCGATGTCGGCGCGGTCATCTGCGAGATCGCCCGCAGCGAAATCGCCTACACCGACCAACGCCCCGCCGAGTACGTCGCCGTGATGACCGCGGCGGCGCTGCGCGAGGGATTCACGGGGCCGCTCTTCATCCAGGGCGATCACGTTCAGGTGAACGCCAAGAAGTACGCCGCCGACCCCGAGGCAGAGCTGGGCGCCCTGCGCGCCTTGATCGAAGAGGAACTGCACGCCGGCTTCTACAACATCGACGTGGACACGTCGACCCTGGTCGACCTGTCGCAGCCTGATCTGCCGTCGCAGCAGCGTGTCAATTACGAGCGGGCCGCCGAGTTCACGAAGTTCATCCGTGAGCGCGAGCCGGCCGGCGTCACCGTCTCGGTCGGGGCGGAGATTGGGGAGGTCGGCGGCAAGAACTCCGACGTCCACGAGCTCAAGGCGTTCATGGACGGCTACATCAGCACGCTCAAACGCCTCGGCAAGTACGTCGGCATTTCCAAGATCTCCGTGCAGACCGGGACGAGCCACGGCGGCATGGTGCTCCCGGACGGGACCATCGCGAAGGTGCAGCTCGACCTGCCGGCGCTGAAGGCGCTGTCGCACGATGGGCGCACCAAGTACGGCTTGGGGGGCGCGGTGCAGCACGGCGCCTCGACCCTGCCGCCCGAAGCGTTCTCGAAGTTTCCGGAGTGTGAAGCGGTCGAGATCCACCTGGCGACGAACTTCCAGACGCTCGTCATGGAGCACCGCGCGCTGCCGGCGGACCTGCGGCGCGACGTGAACGAGTGGGTCAAGACCGAGGCGAAGGAAGAGTGGAAGAAGGGCGACACTGAGGAGCAGTTCCTCTATAAGAGTCGCAAGAAAGCGATCGGTCCCTTCAAGAAGCGGTTCTGGGACCTGCCGGAGAGCGTGCGGGCAGCGATCGGGGCCGATCTGGAGAAGACGTTCGCCTCCTGTTCGAGGCGACCGACAAGTACGTGAGGCCACCCATCGACTCGCACGCGGCCCCGCGCGCCGCCCTCGTCGCTGCGCCCGACGACGCCGAGGCGGGAGAATGAGCGAGCGGGGGGGGGGCTCGGGGTTCGGGTCGTTTCTGCTGGGGATCGCCGTCGGGGCGGTCGTGGGCTTCCTGTTCGCGCCCGAGGCCGGTGATGACACCCGTCGCAAGTTGTCCAAGCGCCTGCGCAACCTGCGCGACGCGGCTGGCGAAAAGGTGGACGAGGTGCGCGGGCTGCTCGAGTCCGACGAGTCCGACGAGGCAGACGACGGCGAGGGCGAGGAGGAAGAGGAAGAGGAGGTCTCCACGCGGGAGCAGCTGCGACGCCGGCTCGACGCTGCCCGGCGCCGGCGACGGCGTGGCGAGGAGGCCCCCGTGCAGATGGAAGAGGAGGAAGAGCCCCTCGCGTGACGCTCGAGGGCGGTTGGCATCGCTCGGTCACCGGCGTGATCCGGCGCACCATCGAAGCGGCCTACGAAGACAATATCCCCTTTCTCTCGAGCGCCCTCGCGTTCGATTTCCTGCTGACCGTCATTCCGTTCGTCGCGATCCTCCTCGCGACGGTGGGCTATCTCGTGCAACATCAGCTCGCCACCCACCAGGTGAACGTCCACGAGTTGCTGCAACGCTTCCTCCCGCCCGATACCACCGCATTCGACCGCATCGAAGAGTCCCTTGCCCGCCTCATCGACGTGCGCGGGCGGCTCACCCTGGTCGGCGTGCCGCTGTTCCTGTGGTTCTCGACGCGCCTGTTCGGCGGTCTGCGCGCCGCCCTGAACGAAGTGTTCGACACGGACGAACGGCGCCCCTGGCCGGTCGCCAAGCTCCTCGACCTCGCGATGGTGTTGGTCAGCGGCGTCCTGCTCGTCGCGAACGCGTATCTCACCACCGTCTCGGGCTTCGGCGCACAGGTCGAAGCGTTGGCGCTCGGGACGCTCTTGTTCTTCCTCATCTTCAAGTTCCTGCCCAGCCGCCAGATCTACTGGCGCACGGGACTCGTGGCGTCCCTGTTCTGCGCCGTCGCGTCCGAAATCGTCAAACGATTCTTCGCCTTTTACGTGGCGCGCTTTGCGACGCTCGGCAACCTGACCTCGGATGCGAATATCGTCGGATTCCTCCTCTTCCTGCTCTGGATCTATTACACGGCCTACGTCTTCCTGCTGGGCGGCGAGGTGGCGGAGACTTACGACCTGATGCGGATGCGACGACTGCAGCGGGTGCAGCTCGGATGACGGCGACCCCGATCGACCTGCGGTCCGACACGGTCACGAAGCCATCGCCGGCGATGCGCCGTGCCATGGCGGAAGCGGAGGTCGGCGACGATGTGCTCGACGGCGATCCCACGACGCGTCGCCTCGAGGCCCGCATCGCCGCGCTGCTGGGCACGGAGGACGCGCTCTTCTTCCCGTCCGGCACCCAGGCGAATCAGACCGGCATAGGTTTGCTCACGCGACCGGGAACCGAGGTGTTAGTGGAAGGGAACGCGCACCTCGTGCATTCCGAGATGGCGGGCCTCGCCGCGCTGTGGGGCCTGCAGATCAAAACCATCGCCACGACCGATGGTCTGTTGACGCCCGACCTGGTGCGTGCCGCGGTGCGGCCGCCGTCGCCCCACGTGCCCCGTCCCTCGGCGCTCGCGATCGAGAACACCCACAATTCCGCCGGGGGGCGCGTGCTCCAGCCGGACGCTTTCGACGCCGTCGTGGCGGCGGCGCGCGCGGTCGGCCTGGGCGTGCACCTCGACGGCGCCCGGCTCTGGAATGCGGCGGCGGCCGCGGGCGTCCCCCCCGCGCGGCTGGCGCAGGGCGCCGACACGGTCATGGTGAGCGTCTCGAAGGGGCTGGGCTGTCCCGTCGGGTCGTGTCTCGGGTTTCCCAAAGACCTGCGGCCGCGCGCTTGGGAGATCCGCAAACGGCTGGGGGGCGGAATGCGGCAATCGGGGATCCTCGCGGCAGCGGCGCTGTATGCGCTGGACCAGAATCTGGGCCGGATTGCGGAGGATCACGCCAACGCGCGCCACTTCGCCGAGCAGTTGGTGGAGTGCGCCGCCGTGCGCCCCTGGATTCCGGACACGAATATCGTCATGCTCGATCTGGTGCGGGAAACGGATTCGTCCGAAACGGTGTTCCCGCGCCTCGCACGTGCGGGCGTGTTGCTGGCGCCCTGGGGTCCGCGACGGCTGCGCGCCGTCACACACCTGGACGTGAGCCAAGACGACGTGGAACGCGCCGCGCGGCTCATCGTGGAGGAATTGCGGTGACCGCACCTGCCCCAGTGTCGCAAGCGATGCCGATGGCGCGGGCAATCCTGTGGAACCCCGTCAAGAAGGAAGGAGCGGGACGGCCCTCAGGGCGTGCGCCGTACCCGGTCTTCTTCCAGCAGGAGGCGGTGGCCGCACTGCAGGACCATCTCAAGGCGTCGCCGCAGCAGGCGATCTTCGGCTTCCTCATCGGCTCCCTGTATCGCGATCCGGAAACCGGCGTGTTGTACGCTGTGATCGACAAGACGCTGCGCTTGAACCAGGCGATCTACGGCGACAAGACCGAAGTCGTCGTCGCGCGCCTGTGGGACCGGATGCAGGAACAGCTGACCAAGACCTCGGGACGCCTGCTGGGGTGGTATCACAGCCATCCGGGGCAGGCGCTCTCCCTCACCACGCACGACGTCGAGACACACGTGAAGTTCTTCACCGAGCCGTGGCAGGTCGCGGTGATTGTCGCGTCGGAGCCCGAAGGGATCGTCGGCGGGTTCTTCCGCTCTGGATCGAGCCAGGCGTGGGCCGAGACGGCGCTCTCTTTCTACGAGCTGCTGCAGCCCGATTCAATCCGCGCCGACGGCAAGAAGCGGTCGTTCATCACGTGGAAAAACTACAAAGCGTTCAACCCGGTGTCGGCCAAGGGTCCGGCCAAAGCGCCGGCGCCGCCGCCCGCCCCGGCCCCCCCGCCCGTGACGGACGATTTTAAGATCATCAAGAGCAGCGCGGACGACGAACCGGCACCGTCGGCAACGGTCTTCGTCCCTCACGAGCCGCGCGTCCCGGCGCCCCCGCCTCAGCCCCGCGCCAAGGCGCCGACGCCGGTCCCAACTCCGCCGCCGCCCCCGCCGCCCCCGCCGCCGGCGGCGCCGTCACCACGGGGCGCCCCGCGACGGACCCCGGCGCCGTCGTTCCGGCTCCTTGATGAAAGGGGGGAGACCCCGGCCGTGGGGAAGGGGCGTACGCCCCTGCGCCGGCGCCGCTCGCGACGGGGCCTCTGGCTCACCCTGCTCGCGGTGCTCCTCATCGTTGGCGGCGGTGCGGCGGCCGGCTACTGGTACTACGTCCTAGGGGGCGCGCCGCTGCCATTCGGCTTGAAGTCGCTTCCATTCGGGCTGCGGCCACGCGTGGGGCCGGGGGGGAGGGCGCCAAGTGTCACGCCGCCCCCGACGGCGACGCGGCCGGCGCCGGAGTCGCGGGTCGTCGACACGACGTTCGCGCGCGTCGACCGCCTGAGCGACACGCTGTCCACCGCCCTGCGGAACTATCACGACCGCACGGCGCTATTCGCCAGGCAGCAAATCGATTGCGCCGCCCTGGCGCGCGGCTACGTCGCGATTCAAAACCTCTGGATCAACTACGCCGCTGAGCGAAAGGAGCGTATCGCGTCGTTCGACGCGCGCCGGGCGGCACGCGATCAGGGGCTTTACGCCAGCGTGGACTCCGTCGAAGGTCAGTTCGAGAAGTCGCGCTGCCCGCGCCCGTGAACCTGGTCCTCGTCGTGTGGCTCATCACGCAAGGCATCGCGCCGCTCCGCAAGAGCGACCTGGTACGCCTGCTCTCCGGGTCGGTCATGTCGCAAGAGGAGATGGCGCAGCTCGTCCGCCGCAACTGCCTCAGCTTCACGCCGACGGAACGGGATCGCGCCGATTTCCAGCGCCTGGGCGCCGAGGCTCCGGTGCTCGCCGCCGTCAACGCCTGCGCGCGCCGCGCCAGCCGTCCGGCGGTAACGCGGCCTCGCGTCACAGCGCCGCCGCCCGTGGCGCAGAGCACGCCACTTCCGCAGCCGCCACCGCCGCGGGCCCCACCGCCGGTACACGTGTCGCCGGATCGCAGCGGTTTCGTCGCCGGGGGTGGCCAGAGCGGGCCGGCGGGCCAGCGGCTCCCACGCGCGCTCGTGTTCGAGGCACGTGACAGCGCGGGGAAGCCGCTCGCCGGCCAGACGGTGACCTTCACGGGCATCAACGCCCGGATCGAACCTCCGTCGCTCGCGACAGATGTCGAGGGGCGCGTGCGCGTCGGTGTGACGCTCGCCGAGCGCTCCGGCTCGGCGATCGTGCTCGCCGTCGCCGGCGACGTGGAGAAGCAGGCGGCGTTCAGGGTCACCGTCGGTCCCGTGTCGCAGTTGGTGGTGGCGTGTCGCGCGTCGGAGCTCTCAGGCCGCGTCGTACTGCGCCCCGACACCGTCGCCGAGCTGCGCGTCACCGCGCGGGATGCATACGGCAACGGCGCGCGGCTCAGCGGGCTCCGCGCGGCAGTCGCCGACGCTCGGATTCTGCGCGTGCAGCGTATCGCGGAGGACAGCATGGCGGGCACAGTCGTCCTCAGGCCCGATCAGGCGGGGACCACGAGCCTCGCGGTGATCGCGAATGGCCTGCGCCAGTACGTGACTGTCACGGTGCCGCCACGGGCGGCACCGGGGAAGACCGACTGCCCCTAAGACGCCCACCCCGGGGGGGGAGTTGTTTCAGATCAGTAACAGTTTTGAAGCTGGCCGGGCGTAGCGCGGGTGTAGGCGATCCGGTCGGTCGGAGGCGCCGGCCGGCGGTCGATGCGCAACCTCCTTGCGACAATGGATTTACGGTAGGGCAGGTGCCTCCAAACGGCGCCGCCCGCCGCGGCGAGGAAGTTGCTACGCGTTACAGGAGATGGATGCCGACTCGGGCAGTTTCGCTCCTCATCGGGGCGCGGATGTCACCCCGCCTCCCGGCGTAAGCCCTACCGCGACGGGAGGCGCCTACCGCGAGCGTCCCATGCCGGTTGGCTCCGCCATCCTGTGGACGCCGGTCGGTCTTGCCGGTACCAGCCCCGAGTATCCGATCTTCTTCACGCAGCGCGCCCTCGACGCCGTGCACGCCCCACTCGCCGGTCTCCCCGAGGGCGCATCGTCGCTCGGGTTCTTGGTTGGCGGCATCTACCAGGCTCCCGACACGCGCGCCCCCTTCATCGTCGTCGAGTCTACGATTCATCTCCCGTGGTCGATCGGCGGCGATCACCTGACGGCGGCGCTGCGGCAAGGCCGGGTCATCGCGCAGGAAGAAGTGCGCCGCAGCGGCGCGCAACTGCTGGGGTGGTACCACAGTCACGTGGCACCGCACGCGCGGCTCTCCGTCAGCGATGTCGCCGCGCACGTGGCGTGCTTTGATCAGCCCTGGAACGTGGCCCTCGTGGTGTCGCGCGGCACGCAGTTGACGGGCGGCATCTTCCGCATCGCGTCGCGCACGGCATGGTCGAACGAGTACTTGCCGTTCTACGAGCTGCCGGACGATAGCGCCCAACGCCCGGACGGGCGCCCCGTTTCGCATTTGACGTGGGCGAACTACCGGACCCAGGGCGTCGAGCTGTCGACGAACCTGGCGGCGGGAGTGCGCGATGTCGCTCCACCGTTGCTGCTGTTCGACGATGAGCCCGTCGACGAGGGGGCGCCGCTCCCCGCGCGACTGCCGCGCCGGTCTCTGCCCGCGCCCGTGATCAAGGCCGTTCGGTTCGGCGCGCTGGGACTCGTGGCGGGCGCGTCCCTGTTCGGGGCCTACCGCGTGTTCGCGTCGGGGCCCGATCGCGCGGGGGCCGTCACTGCCCGCGTGGCCGTCACGACGCCGGAGCGGCTCGATCGACTCGCCGACACCGTCGCCTTCGCGGTCACGGCGTTTGAGATCCGCCTGCGGCTGTTTGACGGGCGCAAGATGTTGTGCTCGGACCTGTCACAGGGCCTCGTGGATCTCGAATCGCGCTGGATGACGCACAGCGCCGCCCGGAGAGCCGCGGCGGCGAGCCTCGATTCCGCGCGCGTCGCGCGCGACCGCCGCTTGAACGCCGACGTCGGCGCCGTCGAGCGGGGGTTTGCCCGCACCGGCTGTCCTCGACCGTGATCCCCGGCCGCGAAATGAACAGAGCCAGAATTGCCACCCTGCTGTTCCTGATGGCCCTCCCGGGGGCCGCGTCGGCGCAGCGCGGGGCGCCCCTCCTCAAGACGGACCTGATCGAGCTGCTGTCGAGCCCCGTCATTCCGCATCAGGAGGTCGCGGACCTGGTGCGCCGCAACTGTCTGGCGTTCCGGCCGACCGATCGCGATTGGACCGACATCAGAAGCCTCGGCGCATCGCCCGATGTCGTTGCCAGCATCACCGGGTGCGCGTCGGGACGGGCGCCGACCGCCGGAGCCGCCGTGGCGGCACCGGCGCCAGCGGCCGCGGTGACGGCCACGACCCTTTCGGTGATGCTGCGCCAGCCGCGCATCCAGGCCGCAGCCGGGAGCCAGGCTCGCATCGTCGTTCTGGCCGCGCGGGCCGGCCTGCCGCAAGCGGGCGCGCAGCTGATGCTGCGCGGCAGCTCGGGCGTCGACGGCGGTTCGGGGCGGGACTTGGTCGTGGCGACCGACGACAGTGGCTTCGCGGTGTTCTCGGTGCGCGTGGGGCGGCGGCTCGCGACGTAC
>Ga0193711_1000092_pt1 | contig 16462 bp, 10 predicted proteins | sample H3m2metaG_FD_144922 | JGI IMG/M metagenome (GOLD analysis project Ga0193711, IMG submission 144922) | Soil microbial communities from a riparian zone of the East river system, Colorado, United States - H3m2 | ecosystem: Environmental > Terrestrial > Soil > Riparian zone | place: USA: East River...
TGCGTCTGCCACCTCCTCCCGCAACCTCGGCTGGCAGACGCATTACTTGAACCTGGCGTACACGCCGCGGAAAGCGATGAGTGCGATCATCGGCGCCGAGGCGATGCGACGCCTGCCGCGCATGCGAGACTATGGTCCGTATCCGCAGAACACGCGGTTCGGCGACTTCCATGTGTCCTACGATGGCGACCTGGGCGAGCTCGTCGCGCGCGACGCCTTCATGTACACGAGCTCGACCAATGCCAAGCCTCCGGATCTCGCGTCGCTCCAGCGCATCGCCGGGCACGGCTCATCGCCGATCGTGACCTACGAAGGATCCGGCATCTACTTTCTGGACAGGGTCCGGCCGGGAGTGTGGCGTCTCGAGGTCTATCCCGATGCCGTCCCGATTCGCGATCCGTTCGAGCCGCCGAGCGCCGACAAGATCGTGACCCGCGCGATCAGCCGCGCGTGGCCGATGACGATCACCCTCCCCGACCTCGGTCCCTCGTTCTCAGCACAGCCGATCACGGCCGGCAACTCGCAGACCGTGCGCGCGACGGCTGGTCGGTTCACGGTCACCCCGGGCGTGTACGTATTGAGCGCCGGCGTCGTAGACGTGGCGTCGCTGCCGGCGACAATCGGCCATGTCGGCTTCCGGGAATATCACGCGCCGCCGGTTGACTCCGTCTCCCTCGCCGTCGTCGCGTTGGCCGCGCCCCAGTATCTCGCAGGGCGGGACGCCGAGATCCGCGCACGTGTTGTCGATGTTGCCGCGCCGGATTCCGTAACGCTTTTCGTGCACCAAGTCCCCGGGGGATTCTATCGAGGATTCGCGATGCGTCCCGTAGAGGGTTACACCTACAAAACCTCCATGCCCTCCACCATCCTCCACAACGGCATCTACCAATTCGTAATCACCACGTTCCGCGGTGGGTCGGCGGTGACGTTTCCCGCCGGCTCACCCGGCAAACCGACGGATTGGAACTACAACGCGCCGGCGGCGTGGAGGTTCGACGTCGTCGATGCGCGCACCCCGTTGCGGCTGTTCGATCCCGGTATCGATGCGGCTCGCCTCACGTTCACCCGAATCGGCGATGCGGGCCGCCGCGGCTTGTTTCGCGTCGCGCTGTCGCCCGCGACCGGCGAACCGATCTTCCACCTCGAGTTGCCGGTCGACACGAGTGGCTGGAGTCCCGCCGATTACACGGCGTCGCTCGTCGTCAAGTCGCGCGTCCTGGCGCGCCAGGAAACCATCACCGCCGCAAAGGACGTGCGTTTGCGACTGCATGGTCTCGGCACCCGGCAAACCCTGCACGTGACGCTGATGGAGGATGACGGCACGAGCTGGACGGCGGCGCTGCCGATCGACAGCAGTTGGACCGAACAGGCGCTTCCGCTCGAGAAGTTCACGATCGGCCGGGGGGTCTTACTCCCCGAAGGATTCCCCGGTGAGTGGAACTACTGGGTGGGACCCGCTGGAGGACGCGGCGGGGCCGCGGACCGGCCTCGGCTCGAGCATCTGGAGCGGGTGCAGCTATCGCTGCGGCGCGAAGACGGCGTTGCGGCCAAACCTGGCAGTTATGGTGTGGAGGTCGAATGGATCGCGCTGGGATTCTAGCTGCCGATAGTCGGCGGCTTGGCGCGCTGGGCGCGGAACGCGAATCCCAGCATGACGAGCCCAAACACGAGTAGAGCGAGTCCCCACCAAAGATTCACGTTGATCCCGAGCGATTTCTGGTAGATGGCGCGGTCCGAGACCACGCCGTAGATGACGAGTATCGCGCCGAAGATCGAGAACATCCCGCCAATCGGGAACCGCACATCGAGGCTCATAGCGCGATCACCAGAAGATGATGTTGAGGATCGTCGAGACGACGAGAATGCCCACGGCGAGCGTCACCGGGCGCTTGTACCACGGCATGTGCCCGTCTTGAATCCGAGGCGTCAGCGAATGGACCAGCCCGCGCAGCTCCTCGTCGGTCTTGGTCCGCTTGGTGAACAGCGAGATGAGTAGCGTCGCCACGAAGCAGCCGGTCCACGCGAACAGCGCGGTCCAGAAGTTCAACGCCATCTCGCTTGGGTAGACGTGCAGCACCGCACCCAAGAACCCGCCCTTGATGCCGGGCACCGCGCCGCGCGGCAATGTCAGCCCGTAATGCAGCGCGGCGGTGATCGTTCCCGTCAGCAGGCCGTAGAACGCTCCGTGCCCCGTGGTGCGGCGCCAGAACATCCCCAACAGGAACGTCGCGAACAGCGGCCCGTTTACGAACGAGAACACCAGCTGCAGCATGTCGAGGATGTTGTTGAACCGCGTGGCGGAGTATGCCGCGGCCACGCTGGCGAGGATACCGAAGACCGTGGCCGCGTGACCCACGCGCAGGTAATGCCCGTCGGTCTGGCCCGGGCGGATATGCGTCTGATAGATGTCGTACGTCCACACGCTGTTGAAAGCCGTGACGTTGCCCGCCATGCCAGACATGAACGACGCCATCAGGGCGGTGAGACCCAGCCCCAGCAGCCCCGTGGGCAGGTAATGCCCCAGCAACATCGGAATGGCGAGGTTGTACTCCGGCTGGCCGTCGCTGCCGATCGGGAGAAACCCGCCACGTGAAGCGTGCAGTCCGATCGCCAGCATCCCCGGCAGAATCACGAGCATCGGCATCAGCATCTTGGGAACCGCCGCAATCAGCGGCGTCCGGCGCGCCGCCGTCATCGAGCCGGCGGCCATCGCGCGCTGCACGACGAGAAAGTCCGTGCACCAATAGCCGAACGAGAGCGCGAACCCCAATCCCATCACCAGCCCGAACCACTCCATCCCCATCGGGTTGTGGCTCGGCGAGTCCATGTACTTCCAGGAGTGCGACCACGCGCCGGGCTCGAAGCCCGCGTTCGTCGCCACGGTGGCCAGTTTTGCGGTGAGCCCGCTCCACCCGCCGACGTCCTTGAGTCCCAGCAACACGAGCGGCAGGAATCCCAGGACGATGAGAAAGAACTGCAGGACTTCGTTGTAGATCGCGGAGGTGAGCCCGCCAAGGAAGATGTAGATCAGCACGATGACGGCCGACAGCACGATGCTCCCGTGAAAGCTCCAGCCGAGCACCAGCTCGAACAATTTCGCGAGCGCATACATCGAAATGCCCGAGGAGAAGATGGTCATGATCGCGAAGGTGATCGCGTTCAACCCGCGCGTCTTCTCGTCGAAGCGGAGCTTCAGGTACTCGGGGACCGAGCGGGCGCGCGAGCCGTAGTAGAACGGCATCATGAACAGGCCGACGAACACCATCGCCGGCATGGCGCCGACCCAGTAGAAATGGCTCGTTATGATGCCGTACTTGGCGCCCGACGCCGCCATCCCGATGACTTCCTGTGCGCCCAGATTCGCGGAGATAAAAGCCAGGCCGGCGATCCATGCGGGGATCGACCGGCCTGAGAGGAAGAAATCTTCGCTGCTGCGGATGCGTCGTCTGAGCGCCCAGCCGATGCCGAGCACGAAGACGAAGTAGATGATCAGGATGGCGTAGTCGATACCGCCGAGGCTGATCCGCTGCAGTTTAGTGCGACCCCTTCGTCTTGATGACGATCACACCGTTGGCTCCGCGTACACCGTAGATCGCCGTCTGGCTCGGGTCCTTCAGGGCCTGAACGGTTTCCACGTCGTGCGGGTTGAGCCAGCTCAAGGTGGTGCGGCTACCCTCGATCGCGATCCCGTCGACCACGAACAGGGGGTCCTGATTCCCATAGAACGATGTTGGGCCCCCCATGCGCACTTTGATCCCGCCATCGGGCGCCGGGGACACGATCACGCCGGAAAGGCGGCCCTGCAGCAGCTGAGCGAGCGTCGAGGCATTATCCCGAGCAGCCTCGGAAGCTTTCATCGACGCCGGCGGCGGTGCGGCCGGTTTTGTGGTCGCCTGACCAGACGCTTGGGACGCGCACGTGAGAACGAGCGCTAAAGACGGCAGAACGCGTGTTGGGTTCCAGTTCATGGGACCCCCTTTGTAGCTCTCAATATGCCGCATCGGAACGCAGTCCGCGACGGTCGCCTCATGGACGTTGTGTGATCTTGTATATGTAAGCCGTGCGCGCCTGAAGCGTGGGGAGCGAGACTCGGGTTCGGCCCGGCGTGAGCAGGTTGCGGTAGGAGAATCGACCCGGAAGCGTAAGCGTTGCGGCGGTCGTTCCGAGATTGGCCACCACGAGAACCTGCTCGGTGCTGTCTTTTCGCATGTAGGCCAGTAACGCCTCCTTGCCCGTTTCGACCGGCTCCAACCGACCATCTCGCAGCGCCGCGGTATTCCCGCGCAACCGCATCAGCCAGCGATACAGCTTCAGCAATGAGTTCGGCCGGCGCTCTTGCACGGCGACATTCACCGTGAGCGTGTCCGCCTGCAGCACCTCCCACGGCTTCCCACTGGTGAACCCCCGGGACGAGGCGGTCCATTGCATCGGCGTGCGCAGCCGCTCGTCCGGCTTGTCGCCCGTCATTCCGATCTCTTCCCCGTAATAGATGAATGGCACGCCCGGCAGCGTGAGCAGGATGGTCACCGCGAGCCTCGCACCCGCGGTGTCATTGGCGAGTGCCGTCATCGTTCTGGTCTGATCGTGATTGCGCTGGAACGGCGCAAAACGGTACGGCGGCACGGCGCGCTGGAATTGCTGGACCGTCGGGAGCAACCCGCCCGCTTTCCCAGTCCGCACGGCTTCGATGAGTGCCTCCGAGATGGGAAACGCGAAGTACGCGTCGAGCTGATCGGGATAGTACGTGAGGATGACGTCCGGGTTGTCCCACACTTCTCCGATCGTATACGACTGCGGGGCGATGCTGCGCACGTATTGGCCGAAGTCACGCAGCACCTGATGGGTGCCGGGAGTGTTGGAGAACTCGTTTCCAATCTCGACCAGGTGGCGCACCGCGTCCAGGCGGAAGCCGTCGACATGCATCGAGTCCAGCCAGAATAGCGCGACGCGTTTCATCTCCTCGAGTACCGCGGGATTCTCGTAGTTCAGATCCGGCATCCCGCTCCAGAACAGCCCGAAGTAGCACTCGTCCCGTACCGGTGACTTATGCCAATTGTTGGCGCACGCCCCGCCCTGTGTCGGCGCCCACCGGTACCAGCTGCGATGCGGCGCCGCCGTGTCGCGCAGCGCCTCCTGGAACCAGGGATGCTCACTCGACGTGTGATTCAGGACCAGGTCGACGAGCACGCGAATCTTGTCCTGGTGCGCCGCCGCCATGAACGCCTTGAAGTCGTCGTTCGTGCCGTAGTCCGGCTCGATCTTGTTGTAGTCGGTGACGTCGTACCCGTGATAGCTCGGCGATTCCGCGATGGGCATGAGCCAGACGCAATCGGCGCCCAGCCCGGAGATGTAGTCGAGCTTTTGCGTCAGACCGCGCAGGTCGCCGATCCCGTCGCCGTTGCCGTCGTAAAACGAGCGGACGAACACCTCGTAGCAGGTGGTCGGATGTGGGGATTGTGGGGGGGCATTGTTTTGACGTAGGGGCGCAGCATGCTGCGCCCCTACACCAATCAAGGACAGCAATAGGCCTATGGGATGCATTCGAACGTTGCCTCGAGGCCCTCCGCAGAGTTTGGCCCCACGTAGACGCGGAAGGTGCCGGGCTCGACGACGGGCTTCATGTCGAGCCCAATGAACCAGAGATCGCGCACTGCGACCCGCAAATCGACAGCCCGCGACTCGCCCGGCTTTAACGTCACCCGCCGGAAGGCTTTCAGCTCGCGGACGGGACGCGACACACTGGCGACCTCGTCCCGCACGTAGAGCTGTACGACTTCCGTACCTTCCCGGCTCCCGCTGTTCGTGACGGTCACGGTCGCGGTGATCGTGTCGCTCACCCGCGCGCGTGCGGCGCTGAGCTTGAGATTGCTGTACGCGAGCGTCGTGTACGACAGCCCGAATCCGAACGGATAGCGCGGCGTCACCGGCACGTCGATGTATTTCGACGTGAACTTGTTGTTCGCGTCAGGTGGGCGGCCGGTATTGCGATGATTGTAGTAGAGCGGCACCTGGCCCAGCACCCGCGGGAACGTGACCGGCAAGCGCGCGCTCGGATTCACGTCGCCGAACAGCACATCCGCCGTCGCGTTCCCTGCCTCGATGCCGAGAAACCAGGTCTCGACGATCGCCGGCACGTGGTCCGATGCCCACTCCAGGATCAACGGCCGGCCATTCATCAGGACGAGCACGACCGGCGTGCCCGTCGCCGCGACCGCCTCGAGCAGCTGCTGCTGCACGCCCGGCAAGCCGAGCGAGGCGCGGCTCGCCGCCTCGCCGCTCATGTCGCCCCGCTCGCCGAGCACGAGGACCGCGACTTTGGCCTGACGGGCGGCGGCGACCGCTGCCGCGAAGCCCGCCTTTGAAGTGTCGTCGATTCCCGACCCTTGCGCGTACACGACGGTCTGCACCTTTGTCTTGATCCCCTGCAACACCGAGACGACATCCTCGGCGCGGCCCTGCGTGTGCCAGGGGCCGAGCGGCTCTTCCTTGTTATCGGCGAGCGGCCCGATGACGGCGATGGTGCCGGCTTTGGGAAGCGGCAGCAGCGAGCGCTCGTTCTTCAATAGGACGATCGACTCGCCGGATACCCGCCGGGCCAGAGCACGCAGCTCAGCGTTCGGAGGCGCCGTGCGCGTGCGGTAGGGATCCCGGAACAGGCCGAGCCGCATCTTTGCGCGCAGAATTCGCAGCACCGCCGAATCGACCACCGCCATGGGAATGCGATTGCTGCGCACCAGCGCGGCGAGTGAATCGACGTAGATGCTGCTCTGCATGTCCATGTCCACGCCGGCCGTCAGCGCGCGCCGCCCCGCCTCGGCCTGCGAGCCTGCGACGCCGTGATTCATCAGCTCGGCGACTGACGTCCAGTCGCTCACCACGAAGCCCGAAAAGCCCCATTCGCGGCGCAGCACCGTGTCGGTCAGCCAGACGTTACCGGAGGCCGGGACGCCGGAGATCGAGTTGAACGCCGACATCAGGCTCGCGACGCCCGCATCGACCGCGGCCTTGAACGGCGGCAAGTACACCTCGCGCATGGTGCGCTCGGAGATTTCCGTCTCGTTGTACTCGCGGCCCGCCTCCGCCGCGCCGTAGCCGGCGAAATGCTTAACAGTCGCGAAGATGTGCTGTTGGAAGCCGCGCACGCGGGCGGCGGCCATCAGCGCGCCGAGGTACGGATCCTCGCCCGAGCCTTCGGCGATGCGACCCCAGCGGGGGTCGCGCGCGATATCCACCATTGGCGCGTAGGTCCAGTTGATCCCGAAGGCGGCGGCTTCCTGACCCGCCGCGCGCGCCGTCGCCTCGGCGGCCTCGGGGTCGAACGAGCCGGCTTCCGCGAGTGGGATCGGGAAGATTGCGCGATACCCGTGGATCACGTCGAGGCCAAACAGCAGCGGGATCTTGAGCCGCGACTCGGTCACCGCGATCCGCTGCACCGGCGTCGTGTTCTCGGCGCCCATGACGTTGAACAGCCCGCCGAGCTTGCCTGCACGCACCAGCTGCATTTGCTCGGGTGAGGCGCGCCCCCCGGCCGACAGGAGATTCAATTGGCCGAGCTTTTCTTCGAGGGTCATGCGGGCAAGCAGGGAGTCGACGTTCTGGGCGGAAGCGGGTGCGGCGAGCAGGATTGTCAGGATCAGGATATGGCGGACACGCGACATAGGAATGCGCTCTCAGGGCCAGGGGAGTTGCCTCAAAAGTTACGGCGGAAAACAGGACAAGCGAAGCCCTAGCGCGGGCAGGGACCGTGTTGGCAATTTTCTGGCACTGACCCAACTCACGGGAGATGCTCCATGTTGCGTCATCGTTTTCTGTGGCTCGCCTGCCTCACGGTTCTCGCCTTCCCTTTGTCGCTCAGCGCACAAACCACCACCGGCACCGTTCAAGGCTACATCAAGGACCAGCAAGGGGCGCCGCTTGCCGATGCTCAGGTAATTGCGCGCGATATCCGGAACGGTCAACAGACGACCGCTAACAGCCAGCGTAATGGGTTTTACATTCTTGCCGGACTCACGCCGAGCACGTATGACATCACCGTGCGGCGCATCGGCTCGGCGCCCCAGGCCCGCCGCTTGGATGTCGGGGTGGGTCAGTCTCTGTCGCTCGATTTCACCCTCGTGGCTTCGGCCGTCGAGCTGACGAGTGTTCAGGTTGTAGCGACACCAGCCGTCGAGATGCGCACCTCGGAAGTCGCGACCAACGTTACACAGCAACAGGTCAACAACCTGCCGAGCTCGAGTCGCAACTTTCTCGATCTCGCTTCTCTCGCGCCCGGTACGAGCATCGAGAACGATCGGCTCAACGGCACAGCGCGGCGCTTGTCCGCCGGCGCGCAGTCCGCCGATCAGATCAACGTCTTCGTTGACGGGGCGAGCTACAAGAACGACCTGATTCACGGTGGCGTGGTCGGACAGGACCGCAGCCGCGGCAATCCCTTTCCTCGGAACGCCATTCAGGAGTTCCGAATCCTTACGCAGAACTACAAGGCGGAGTATCAGAAGTCGTCGAGCGCCGTCCTTACCGCAACGACGAGATCCGGTGGGAACGAATGGTCAGGTAACGCATTCTTCACCTATCAGAACAAGGGTCTCGTCGCGCTCGATAGCGTCCAAACGTTCGACAAGCACGTGGCGGACAGCATTGCGGCTGCCAACAGCACCGTGTCGACGTTCCGCGAACCTGATTACAACCGTGGGCTCGTGGGACTCAGTGCCGGCGGCCCGATCGCCCGCGATCGGTTGTTCTTTTTCGGTTCGTACGAAGGCAATATCCAGAACCGATCCAATCGCGTGAATATTGTCCCGCCGACAGGATTCCCAGCACTGGACACGGTCGATTTCGCGTCGCGCAATGGTTTCGTCGATTCGCCGTTCCGCGAGACGCTCTTGTTCGGAAAGCTGAACTACGTGGCGGGGGCCAATTCGTCACTCGAGCTCAGCTACAACGGCCGTTACGAGCACGACACGCGGGATTTTGGCGGGCTGCGGCCATTCGAGTCGGGCGTGCGATTCAACAATAACGTGAGTACGGGTCTCCTCAAATTCAAGCATAGCGGTGGGTTTTGGCTGAACGAATCGATGCTCACGTTCCAGCGTGCCAGAGATAACCCCAGCCCTGTTCCCGGAACCGAGCCCGTTAGTCGGCTCTATGCATTTGGGTGCTGCGCGGTCCTTGGCCCGGACGTCACCATTCAGGACTTTACGCAAACGCGGATCGGGGTGCGACACGATATCTCGTACGCGGGTTTGCAGTGGCACGGGCAGCACATCATGAAGGGCGGGGTGAATCTCGACTTCGTCAATTACAGAGTCTTGAAGCAGAACGACGTGGTTCCACGCTTCATTTACGAGCTGAATGCGCAGGGCAGCCCAACCGCGCCCGATAGCTTCCAGATTCCCGACCGTGTAGAACTGCGTGCCGGTACGGCGAATTTCGTCACGGATAACCAGCAGTTCGGCGTCTACGCGCAGGACGATTGGAGCGTGACGCAGCGGCTCACGCTCAATCTTGGGCTGCGGTGGGACTATGAGTCACACATGATCAACTATGACTATGTCACTCCCCAGCCGATCGTCGATTCCCTGACGAAATACTCCGATTCCCTATTCTTGCCGATCGACCGTTCGCGCTACTTCACGAACGGACTGCAGCGCCCCCGCTTCATGGGCGCGATTCAGCCGCGGCTCGGATTCTCCTACGCACTCGACGAAGCCGCGACCACGACCATCTTCGGCGGGTTCGGAATTTTCTACGATCGAACGCTCTTCGATCAGTCGATCGAGGAGAAGTATGCGCAGCAGCAACCGAAGGTCACCATTAAGTTTCGGTTTCCGACCGATACGACTTCTGGACGAGTCGCCTGGAATAACAGCTACCTAAATGGCGGGGCGGCACTCGACTCGCTGCGTGCGGCCAATCCCGGCGCCGGCCTCGCCGAGGTCAAGCTGATACCCAACGATCTTCGCCCGCCGCGGTCGAGCCAGTTCAGTTTTGGCGTCCGGCACTTGTTCGGGACGATCACGGTTGACGCCGCTTACACGGGGACTCGCAGCTCCAATGTGTTCACGTTCTACTGGGCAAACTTCAATTTCACGTGTCCCGAGCGAACGTTCTCGATCCCTGGTTGCGCGGTGAATCGCAATATCCCTGGTTTTGGCACCATTCTTCTGGCGACCAACGCGGGCAAAACGTGGTACAACGCGTTGCAGGTCAAAATGGATCGCTCCTACCGGCCCGGTCCGGCCGGCGGGATCAGCTGGGGCGCAGGGCTCGCGTACACCTACTCCAAGCGGGAAACCCAAGGGTTCAATGATGACTTCAGCTTCCCGAACCCGGTCGATTATCCGCGCCAGGCCAGGAACGATGAACGCCACCACCTCGTCGCCAACTGGCTTATGGACATGCCTTTTGCCTATGGCATCCAGTTCGGGGGACTGCTGACTCTAGGCAGCGGTGTGAAGTACGACTTGGGTGATCGGTTCGGCGGGCCAGCCAATGCGTTCCGTGCCGGTGGTTTGCAGCCGCCCATGTACAAGAATCTCGACCTTCGACTGCGGAAGGATTTCCCGGCGATGCGCGGAACGAGTTTGGCCGTGTCGGCCGACTTGTTCAACGCGTTCAACTGGTGGAGCTACAGCTACAACAACAACGCGACGATTTCGGGACCTGTTAATGATCCGCGCCGCTTCCAGGTCGGCGTGGAGCTGGGATTCTGACCGTAGGCCGTAGCCGTTTCACAGCGGTCGTTTTTGCCCTGGCCCTCGGAGGTTGTGCTGGTAACTCCGGGGGCCCGGGCGTCGCGCCCGACACGGCCGCTTTCCTCGACACGCTGCAGCACCGCACCTTCAACTTCTTCTGGGACCTGACGCCGGCCACGAACGGCCTCACCCCCGACCGCTGGCCCACACCGTCGTTCTCGAGCATCGCCGCGGTCGGCTTCGCGCTGACGGCGTACCCCATCGGCGTAGAACACGGTTGGATCACGCGCGCCCAGGCCGCCGATCGCACACTCACGACGCTGCAGTTCTTCTGGACGGCGCCGCAGGACTCCGCCGGCCCGAACACCACCGGGTACCGCGGCTTCTTCTATCATTTCCTCGACATGCAAACCGGCCGGCGCTTCCAGACGGTCGAGTTGTCGACGATCGACACGTCGCTGCTGCTCGCCGGTATCCTGTTCGCCCAGAGCTACTACGACCGCAGCGACGCCACCGAGCAGCAGATCCGCGCGCTCGCCGATTCGATCTACTTCCGCGTGGACTGGCAATGGGCTCAGGCCGGTGCGCCTGGGGTCACCATGGGCTGGCATCCAGAGAGTGGCTTTCTCAACGCCCGGTGGATCGGTTACAACGAGGGGATGATCCTCAACATCCTCGCGATTGCGTCACCGACACACCCAGTGGACTCCACCGCGACCTGGAATGCCTGGGTCGGTGGCTATCAATGGGGCACCTACTACGGCCCGAGCTTCGTCCAGTTCGCGCCACTCTTCGGACACGAGTATTCGCACGTGTGGATCGATTTCCGGAACATCAAAGACGCGTACATGAGTGGGCGCGGGATCGATTACTTCGAGAACTCGCGCCGCGCGACGCTGTCACAGCGCGCGTATGCGATCGCGAACCCGGGCGCCTGGGCGGGCTACAACGGCAACGTCTGGGGGCTGACGGCCTGCGACGGCCCCGCGAACAAGACCCTCACGCTCGCCGGGCGGAGCCGACAGTTCCAGACATACTCCGCCCGTGGCGCAGCGTTCGGCGACGAGCGCGACGACGGCACGCTCTGCCCCACCGCGGTGGGCGGCGCGGTGCCGTTTGCGCCCGAGTTCACGATCCCCGCGCTGCTCGCGATGCGCGCCACGTACGGCAATCATCTTTTCTCGACCTACGGCTTCCTCGACGCCTTCAATCCCACGTTCACCGCCGCCGGCCAGCAGGAAGTCGGCGCCGTGGACCCGACGCTTGGCTGGTTCGACGTCGATTACCTCGGCATCGATCAGGGGCCGATTCTGGCGATGGTCGAGAACTACCGGACCGATTTCGTGTGGCGCGTGATGCGGACGAATCCGTACATCATTCGCGGACTCAAGCGAGCTGGGTTTACTGGTGGATGGCTTCCCTAGATGTCTGCGCTGCTCGACGCGGTTGCCGGTCTTCCAAATGCCGCCGAGCCCGTGTCGGGCTGGATCACCGGCGGTCAGCCAACCGAGCAACAGCTCAAAGCCTTCAAGACCGCGGGCGGCCAGGTCGTGGTCGACAATCGCGATCCGATGGAGCCTCGGCCCTTCGACGAGCCGGCAACCGTACGCGGCGCTGGGCTCGAGTACCTCAATCTTCCGATCGTCCATGGCGCCGTCACGACCGACACGATGAAGAGCATCTATCAGACGCTCAAACGGTTGGAGGGAAAGAAAGCGTTGCTCCACTGCTCATCGGGAAACAGGACGGCAGCCGCGCTGATTCCCTACCTGATAGTCGAGCAGAAAATGGAGCAGGAAGATGCGGTAGATCTGGCGATGAGCATCGGTCTACGAAGCGCGGAACTGATGGAGATAGCCGTGCAATACGCGGGCGGGTTGTCCGGATGACCGTAGCCGCCTAGTCTTTGCATGTCCTAAGCCTTTGGTTCTTCTCTCCCGCCTGCATATCGATGCCAGTACATTCGCATTTCGCTGATCTTGCCATCCTTGGTCTCACAGAAAATCGCTCCGCGTGCGTCCACCTGTTCTCCAGTCCTGCGGCGCCGAAACGTGCACCGAAACTCCGTCGCAAACCACGGTCCGGCCGCGTAAATTTCGCCCGACGAAAAATCCGTTTCGGCTTGATACAGCGGAATGTCCTTCCAGTACGCCCGGATTGCCGCTATTCCGCGATCGGGACTACTGAAGGGTGTCTCGAGAAACACCGCGTCGTCCGTGAAGACGGAGCAAATGGCCTCGACGTCGCCCCGCTCCCACCCCTTGCCGAATGCGTCGATCAACGCTCTATAATCGCCATTCATGCGCGCAAATATACTCCTCGTTGCACTGCTGAGCCTCGGCTGCCGGCCAGCGATCGATGACGGGTTCACCCTGCTGTTTCTCGGCCGCTTTTCGGCCGCGCGCGTGGGGCGGCATTCGTGGGCCGCGGATCCGGCCCACAGCCGGCTCATTGCGTTCGACGGAGACCTTCACGTCGTTCGCACCGTCACCAATCCACGCCTCTCGAGCCCGGTCGCGGTCGCGCGCTATCCTCAGAACCGGCTGCTGATCACCGAGCGGACTGGCGAGGGCGTCGTGTTCGACACCTCGGGGACACCGGTGCGCGAGTGGGAAAGTCCGTTTCCGGCATCGTTGTACGCGAGCGACGGCTCCCGTATCGTCGCCTCGCGCTCGCCTTACTACGTGCTGTTCGTCGGAGAGGACGGCAGCGCGCCGCTGCTCTGGCTGCTCGACACGCTGGGCGTGCCGTATCAGGGCCTGGGCGTGATTCATGTGCCGGACATCAACTACCTCGCCGAGTTGGTCAACGCGGGGCCCGCGGCGGTTGCCGATCGCGTGGTCTACTTCGCGCCCCTCGTCCGCGACGAAATCCTGCGCCTCGACGCGACCGGCTCGCCGAAGTGGCGCAGCTCGCGCGGCCTGATTCCGCTCGAGCGCGACCCGCGCTTCGCCGCCGGCAAGGAGCGGCGGGTGGATCACGCGCTGATCAACATCGCGATGACCGTGGGACCGGACGGCCGGCTCTACGTGCTGGGCGGGCAGGACTCCGCCGCCACCAGGCTGCGGCTCGATGTGCTCGACAGGGAGACGGGCGAAATCATCGCGAGCCGGCAGCTCGGCACGCCCACGACCGCCATCGCGGTCGACCGCCACGGCAAAATCCGCGTGCTCGACCCGGAGCGCCTCCTAGCGCAGACGCCGACCCAGGGGCGCGATCTGTTCGCTCCCGCCTTTGCGCTTCCCGACCTCGCCGGCAAGACGCTGCGGCTCGAGGATTACCGCGGCAAGGTCACGCTCGTCAACTTCTGGGCATCGTGGTGCGGGCCGTGCCGTGAAGAGTTCCCCCACATGGCCGACCTATACAAGAGCTTCGGCCGCGACCGGTTCGACATCGCGGCAATCTCCGACGATGTGGATCCCGGCAAGATGCGTGCGTTCGTTACCGAGTTCCGGCCGCCCTTCCCGATTCTGGTGGGCGGCGGTCGCATGAAGGCGATATATCACTATCGAGGGCTGCCCTACTCGGTGCTGCTCGACAAGCAGGGACGCATCATCGAGCGCATCTTTGGCTTCGGCGGCGACGCCGAATTCCAGCACCTGCGCCAAACCATCGCGAAAGAGATCCATGCTGACACTGTTGCTGTGCGTTAGCCTCCAGTCCCCAGGCGATTGGCCCGCGTATGGCCGCGATCCTGGGGGCGCGCGCTTCTCGCCGCTCACGCAAATCACGCGTGCCAACGTCGCGAAGCTGCAAGTCGCGTGGACGTATCACACCGGGATGCCAGACATGTCGAGCATGTCGCACCGGCCGCCGGCGCTCGAAGTCACGCCGATCGTCGTGGACGGGACGATGTACGTGATCACGCCCACAGGCATCGTCGCCGCGCTCGATCCCGCAACGGGAACGGAGCGCTGGCGCTACGACGCGGGCGTGAACCCGCACCGCGGCTACGGCGACTTCGCGAGCCGCGGCGTCGCGTTCTGGAGAGACCCCCTCTCCGGAACGGAGAGGGGGACGGGGGGTGAGGCCTGCGCCCGGCGCATCGTCGCCGCGACGATCGACGCGCGGCTCATCGCCCTCGATGCGCCGACAGGAAAGCCGTGCACGGGCTTCGGATCGGGCGGCGCAGTCGATCTGCGAAAGGGGCTGCGCGCCGCGCCGGACGAGTTCGCGTTTTATGAGGTGACGTCCCCTCCAGCCGTCGTGGGAGACCTCGTCATCACCGGATCGGCGGTCGCGGACAACACCAACCTGGCGCCGGCGAGCGGCGAAGTGCGCGCCTTCGATGTGCGCACCGGGGCGCTCAAGTGGACGTTCGATCCAGTACCCCAGGACTCGGCCGATCCGGCGTTCAAGACCTGGCAGTACGGCTCCGCACGGCTCGTCGGCGCTGCCAACGTCTGGTCCGTGATCGTCGCCGATCCCGAGCGCGACCTCGTGTTCCTTCCGACGTCGAGTCCCGCGCCGGATTATTTCGGCGGGATGCGCCTGGGCGAAGACCGCTACGCCAGCTCGATCGTCGCGCTGCGCGCCTCCACGGGGAAGGTCGTGTGGCATTTCCAGACCGTGCACCACGACCTCTGGGACTTCGACAACGCCGCTCCGCCCGCCCTCGTCACCGTGACGCACGGTGGCGCCAGGATCCCGGCAGTCATCCAGACCGGAAAGTTCGGGATGCTGTACATCCTCGACCGCACGACCGGGACGCCGATCTTCCCCGTGGAGGAGCGGCCGGTCCCGCCAAGCAGCGTTCCAGGCGAAGTCGCATCTCCGACGCAGCCCTTTACGACCGTTACGCCGCCCCTCGTCCCGCTGCGGTATACCGCGGACGACGCCTGGGGGCCGACACCCGAAGCCAAAGCCGCCTGCCACGACATCCTGGCGGCGCTGCGCAACGAGGGACCGTTTACGCCGCCCAGCATGCAAGGCACGATCTCGCAGCCCGGCAACGTCGGCGGCGCGCATTGGGGCGGCGTCGCTATAGATGAAAGGCACGCTCTCGCCATCGTACCCGTCAATCGCGTCCCGGCCATGGTGCAGCTCTTCGTGGCCCATAGCTTCGACTCCGACAGTTCCAAGGCCGTCGATGCGGCTCGCGGCCTGACGGACTTTGAGTACACCAACATGCGCGGCACGCCGTACCTCATGCGCCGGCGCATCATCCGGGGTCCCACCGGGCTGCCCTGCACCCCGCCGCCGTTCGGCGCGCTTGTCGCGGTGAACCTCAGCACGGGCGGCATCGCCTGGAACGTGCCGTTGGGCACGATGGGCGGCTTCCCGGGCTCCCTGAATCTTGGCGGTCCGATCGTGACGGCGGGCGGAATTGTCTTCATCGGCGCGACGCTGGAGCATGCGTTTCGGGCGTTCGATGTCGAGACCGGTCGCGAGCTTTGGAAAGCCGACCTGCCGGCGGGCGCGCGCGCCACGCCGATGACCTACGTGGCGGGCGGGCGACAGTTCGTCGTCATCGCCGCCGGTGGCGGCGGTCCGTTCGGCGCCGGTGACGCGATCATCGCGTTTGCACTTCCGAAGTGAGGAGCCTAACCTAGAGGGTGCCCCTACCCATCATCATCGATACCGATCCCGGCATCGACGACTGCCTCGCACTCCTGCTCGCGCTGAACTCACCCGAGCTCGACGTGCGCGCGATCTCGATCTCGTATGGCAACACCGTAGTCGAGAACGCTTATCGCAACGCCGTCGAAATTCTGCGCAAAGTGAAGCAGCCCGCCCCCGTTCGGGTCCCGCTCGGCATCGGCGCCCGG